>Ga0065711_1002971_pt1 | contig 30573 bp, 19 predicted proteins | sample Hoacrofraction12_FD_59098 | JGI IMG/M metagenome (GOLD analysis project Ga0065711, IMG submission 59098) | Hoatzin crop microbial communities from Cojedes, Venezuela - Epithelial fraction 12 v2 (version 2) | ecosystem: Host-associated > Birds > Digestive system > Esophagus > Crop | place... | reverse complement strand
CGTAGCCCTCCGCTGGACTCTCTCCAGTAGCTCCTCATCTTTCTTGAAGTGGGGAGCCCAGAACTGGACAGAGTACTCCAGATGAGGCCTCACTAGGGCAGTGTAGAGGGGAAGGAGAACCTCCCTTGACCTACTGGCCACACTCCTCCTCAGAAGTTTCAAAGCACTTAAAAGGGCTTTAATGATCTACCCTGTTACAAGGGTTATCAGGGTTGATGGACCTTGTTTGAAGCTTAACTGCATATTTAGACAACTTCGGGTACATCCACACGGTCAGATAAGTTAGCTACATAGTTAATGCTCAGATTCAGATCCTCTGATCGTCTGTGTCATATGTACGTGACCTCAGACTCGGGCTACCTTTTGGTACAAACCTCTCCTCCAAAAAACCAAACAAAACCAAAACTTGATCATGGTTCTAGAGATCATTCACTCCAGGAATGTCTCTTGTAAGTCAGCACAAGTGAAATCACATTAGGCTTGGCTCACCAGGCCTCCGATACAATCCCAGCTGGCACTGCGCTGACAGATTTTACCCTGAACATTCATGTCAGCACAACACTGCTCTGGTAAGACTACAATATATTGTTTCATATACTTTGAATTTAAAAAAAAGAGACAAAAATTTTTTTTGTGATCCAGGACACACCTGGGTAAAAGCTATGCAGTATGGATGGATCCAGTCCACCCTGCACCACTCAAGTTCAGGATCAGAGACTGATCTCAAGGTAGCAGCTTTAGAAGTGCACACAAACCTATTTGACTACACAGAGAACCACAAACATCCATGTCCCTGGTCCATGTGCACTGAAGACTCCAAACGGCAGAGCACAGACACACTTGTAGTTTGCACAGAGGGAAAACAAGACAGTAAAATAAAGCTTTGCACTTCAGTTCTAGATCTGCAAAGGCAGAATTTTTAAAGATATCCCAATCACCTGAAGTAACATCCTGCCCCAGGAAGTCCGCTGCAGCTTTGACATTAATTTCCCAGGAGACAGGGCTTCTCTCACTCTTTTACCCAGGTTTTTGTCAATGATTATTAACTGTATATTTAAGCAGCTATTCCAGGGAAAACAGGAAAGAATTTCAGAGAAAAATAACTCACTCATTTTTCTAATCCTTGATCAGGAAGCAAGTGACAATAACGGGCTTCCATTGAAGCATTTGATCTACATAAAAAGAGCAAGAGTAGATGTTAGACCAAATAGGAAAATTCATTGCTTAAGTGGTAATATAAAAGTAATCATGTAATTCTTCAGTACATCATCTGATTCAATCTGCAACCAGCTATGCAGCTGGTGTCAGATTATGTTGGGCAAGAATTACCTGTCTTTAAAAATGCAACGATCACTGCCAAATGAAAATAGGCTGAAGTTATCAATCATCTGATCTGGCGTGGGAAGGTCTCCTCTAGCCCCCAAAACACATACAGTTTTACAAGCAAGACTGTCATCTTGAGCTACTGAACCAAAGAATAATAGAATTTTCTTTTTCATTGTATATTTCAGTTCACAGTGAAGATAGGGGAAACTGATATTAAAGGCAAGTACTTGGTCTACTCAGATTCCTGTTTCTTTGGTCTGAAATGTACCTAGTGAAATCTAACCATTCTAAAGATTTAGCACAGATATTCCATTAGTTTGAGAAAGACACAGTTATTGCAATCCTAGCAACCACATAAAAGCAGAAATTGCTTGAATCTTAATGAAGCTACGAAAGATTAAAAAGAGAAATAAAAAACCGTTTAATAACAATAAAAAACTAAAGCGTACTGGTAAGACCATGAATTCACGCCTTGATTAAGCTCTGTAATTACATATTAGGTAAAGACCGAAGCATCAAAACTAAACAGCACCAGTCTGTACAACAGCAGTATGCTTTAATGAATCCCTGGAGCTACTGTTTCAACTGTTAGGAGTTTTGGGGTTTTTTTCAGGATAACCAGTCAAATGGGGCTGTATTTCTATGTAGACTAGGAAAAAAAAAAGTGCTAGTTTTTGCTGAGCATATCCAATTCATTCCAACATTCCACTGATGTTATATAAATGAAATAATAGATCCAAGTAACGTATTAAAATCAGTACAGAAAATGACTAGCAGTTTCTCTCTTCCTATTCACAGTTTCTTCACTTCTACGTATACTTAAGAATCGCGTATTTCTGCTTCTTTTCTGTTCCTCCCAATGTCCCTCTAAATTAAAAGCAAAAATTAACATTTTCAAAACTACCAACTTTGTTTCATAAATTCCTCTTACTGCTATAGGTTCCCTAATTAACATTCTTCCAAGTCAGAATATTCAGAAATAAATGGTAACAAATGTTCTAATAAAATACTGTCATCATTTTAACTAATACTTTTTTATTTTCTTTTCCTTTCTCACTAAGCCTTTCTTATTTATAGGCTTAGCTATTCTAAAACCTCTCCTCTTCCCTCCCGCCCTCCCATGTACTAAAAGGTATTTCCTTATTTTCTCTCTAACTGGATGCCCTAATATTATTTAATGCTTTTTTCTGGTTTGTTTTCCCCTTGATTCTAACAGCTTGCTTTATTGACAATTTGAGCTGGCTGCACAACAGGCTACAGCAGGAGATCAGTGCATGTAATGACAATATCTACTTACAATCAAATTTATGAGGCTTGTTTGGTTAATAAGTCTGACTAAGAAAGTTTTATAACCACACCTAGTGTTGCTGACATCCAAACACTACTTCCTACAATAATTTTAATGTCTTCATAAGTCCTAGTAGCATAATCAAGGGAGCTACAACATCAAACCACAGAGGCCATAACTCTGACACCAGTCAGAGGGAAGCAGGGTACCACTAGACACATTCCACAATACTCTAGTCAGACTGCCTGTATTCTGAGCTCATATGATTTTGAGCACATGCAATCTATTGCAAAAGGAGCAACTAGCAAACCAAGCACCACTTTCTGACTATGGCAGAAAGGTCTCCATAGTGACAGCAACTACCAGAAAACACTGCTAACAAGATACCTGTAGTTGATATCATGGTTAACTTTTCAGAGAAAGCACGTGAAAGTCTGAAGAACATTACTTCCACTTCTTTGTTACCACTGCTTTCATTGGTATTAGACAAGTCTGCAGCACAGCCTCACTATAAAACACACTACTTGAATGGTGTTCTGAAGTGACATTGAAAGGATGAGATCCTAGCACATCACCAGCAAAATCAAGCACAGTACTGTATTCACATATATGAGAGCAATTAAAGGAAAGGTATCTGAAACAGATGTGTGTGCATAAATATCTGGAAACTCTGCTATTATCACCCAGCACTTACCGAGAGATTGCCAGAAGACATGTGCATCCTGCTAATTGCCCATGAAAACTGAGAATATTTTGCCAAATCTGAATTTTTAATTGACAGTCATATTGGCAAAAGGAAGAACAAAAACATATTTTCAAAACATATTTTCAAGACCTCCTAACAGTTCATCTTAGTGGGAGATAAATAGTACTACAAGATTTCACAGCCTGTATTTTGCATGCGTTCATCACTTGTAGATATTATTGCAAGAATTTTATCCACATGTTGTACAAAGACACATAAAACAATTAAAAGCCTTTCAGATTAGCGTACCTATAGACACTGTAGAACTAGTTTTATGCCACATGTGCTTTTCAAACTGGAACAGTGTTGTAGCAAACATTCCTATTACTTTTGCTGTACTTCTACAAAAGTTATTGTATATCCTGTGGTCAGTGAAACCCCAGCACAAGATAGTATAGCCATGTTAAATCTCTGTAATGGCTGGGTATAAAATAATCTATTGATAGGGAAATTTTTCATTATTAATTTAGAATAGAGGTACAGAAGCATACGCATTCCAGTGTAAATTATCTTAAAAACTTTAATATCCTGGCATTTTGTGCCAACTACTTATTTTGTGTCCTGCTTAGGTTTTTTTATTTGTTTTTTTCCTTCTCTTCTCCACAGATCAACAGTAAGTATTTCATATCATCATGATGTGGAAAAATGTATACTGCTGATGTGTTTCATGCTGAAAAATGTACCACATGTTCCTCCTCTGATGATGTTTCTTAGTTTTCAATACAGAAAAAAAAAATCTTGTCTTGCATGGTATGATGACCTATCTTAACAGTCATTTAGAAATGAATTGCCAAAATCCTTTTACAAGTACACAATCTATAATGAACATCCACTGCTGAATATTTATCAATGTATCCAAAGACAGAGACAGATGAAAGATGTAGCATTTTCCTTTGCTTAAGAAGTTTACTTGTTCTAATATATTACTTTATCATCCTGCTTTGGGGGGAGAAGGAGGGGTGTCAGCCAGTTTTCCTTATAGGAGGATGTCTTATGTATTCCCAGTGCTTCTTTCTTTAATTTTTTTTTTTAATGGGATTTAACAATCTGTCCCTCCTGCAGCTTGAAAAATGAACTGAATGACAGGTTAAATATCTAGCAGACAGGCCACTTCACATCTGTGTTCCTGTACATCTTTTTGATGCTTCCCATCCATGCAAGCTGACCTGAGTGCTCCATAAGGTACTGATCCTGAAAGGATATAGTGCTCACCTTCGCACCTGTGAAACAGCCCAGTGTGGCCACATGCAAATAAACAAGCATAGGCTACCTTATCAACTTATGTCTAAAGATGCAAATAAACAAAAACAGCTAGTACTTCAGAACAAAAATATATTTGTAATGTATTTCTTTCAGTGAGATAGAGTTATGTCCCCAAAGAAACTGACATTCACTGCATTTTTTAATCTTAGCATATCCCAGTACTACTCTATGTTCTTTCACCCTTCAGAATAACTGACCCCTGTTTTGTGGGTTTCACAAACACACAATTCAAAATAATTGGATTATTTGTAGCAATTAATGTCGTCAGCTACTTCTGACAGCTCTGTATGACTACTGTTACAAATTCAGAATGATAAAAAGATCTCATAACAAGTGATACAGAGCCATATCATCTTTAAGGGTCAAGGTTTTAAGAAAGGAAACTTAATTTACTGAGGGAGGAATCCTGTTGCTGTGTTCAGTTATCTGTTGGAAGGGCATGAAGAAGATAGAGGCACAGACTTTTCTCAGAGGTATGCAGTGAAAGCAAAACATGCAACGGGAGAAGTTAAGATGTTCAAAAAACCATGTCTAGTAGAAGAGTAATGAAAAACAGGATCGGGTTCCCCAGAGAGGCTGTGGAGACCCTTACAGATATTCAAAGCCCAACAAGACAAGGCCCTGAGAAATCTCATCTCATTTGGCCCTGAAGAGGCAGAGGGTGTGTGCACGTGTGTATTATAGCAGATAACCTCCAGAGGCTCCTTTAAACATAAGTTACAGAGATCCAAATTTTAACACAAGAATTCTGCCTATAGTCAAGATGACCAACAGACTCACTATCCTTTCTTTCCAGATCTTGCCTTAGGTTTTCAGCAGGTATTGGCAAATACATAATCATCTTATCCTTTTGTAATGCCTCCACTATTTGCATCTGTTGTAGGACTGCACAATTTCAGGATTACAAAAAACCTGAAAATACATGAATGAAAGTTTTTTTGTTCTACCTACACACATTAGCATGACACAAAAAAAAACACCCTTCACAGAAAGAACTGTTGTTTTTCAATGTCTATATTTTTGTTATTGTCATGGTGAAAGCCTAAGAAGTAGAACAGAGTCTGCAGTGTTCAAGGTGTTCCTCTAAAGGTGGTGGATTTTTAATTTTTGAGGGGATTTTTGATGGCTTGGGTGGGTTTGGGGTGGAGGGGGGGTGGGGTGCGGGTTTGCAGGTTTTGTTGTGGTTTTTTGTTTGTTTTGTTTTGTTTAATTTTTGAATCTATTGCTAGTATATTCCTGGGCTGACAGTCTTACTTCTTATATCACTTACAAAAGAGCATTATTATTAGAACTAGCACTATCATCCTAAACACTGTACAGAAATATCTCCCCTTACAGAATAAATTGTGTAAACATGGATATGGTAATTTTTCCTCTGTTAACTCAGATGTCAATGACATAATCAGAGCTAGCCCCTTGCAAGTTCCTTTCATTAATGCATTAAGGGAAAATACCAGAAAAATGTGTATTTTAATCTACCATCTTCTACAAAATATGGCTTCATACTATCATGTCATGTAAACACTGAAGTCACAAATAACCATAAATATAGAAAAGTTGATTAGGACTCTATTAACTAATACTTTTATTACTCCCAAGACTTCAGGGCACTATATGTAGGCATCCCTATCTTCCTATAAACACTTAGTTAGGGTGCAAACTTGCAACAGCTTCTCAGACCACTGCAGTGTCATTAAACACCATTACATCACATTTGTTTCTTTATTTTTCAGTTCTGTTCCCATAAGACCAGGACCATTAGCCACAGACAGATTTGATTTCAGTAGAGGCAGCAACACAAGACAGGTCTTAGAACAAGTCAGCAAAATACTTGCAGAGTGACAAGCAGTTATTTTTCTTCACCCATCATCACACTGGTAGACTAAAATTTTTAGGTTCTCTTTACTAATTTCTTGATGAATTTCTAACCACTTTAAAAAAGTGCAAACAAAAAAATAAAATCTCTCTCTTAAACCATGTCTATCTGCAGCATGGGTTTGGTGGCCCTCATGAAAATGATGTCAATGCTTTACATTACTGTTGTTCAAGGAACTTGTTATTTAAAGCTACCAACACAGTTATACTGTCATTTAATATAAAACAATTGAGAATTACTTAATCATACTGGGAATTAGCGCCAAAGATATAACACAGTATAATACAGTAGCTGTATAAACACCTAATCCTTCTCATTTTGTATAATGATACTACTTACTTTTACCTTAAATGTATTTACGTGAAACTGATAACAGTCACATAGTAACCAAAGCCTTTTAACACTGCGCTCTTAATCACCTTGCAATTTGACAAGGAACCATAAATCACGGGCCACTGGCTATGGCTTTCCAAACATATCCCTCAGTATCTTTTTCCACAAAGAACACAGTTTAATTTTATGAATGGTATCAAAGGCTGAGATGCCTCTTGAAACTTAAAGGGATATTGATAAAGCACAAACTGAGTGCTGTTGGAATGCCCAGGCTTTCCTAAATAAAACAGCTGAGCTTTAAATCTCCAACACTTTTTTCAAATTTTCCCTAGAGGAAGAAAAAAAAACATGTCCTGGCAACTGAACCTGGTGCTATGTCATTCATTAACTGTGTCACAGAGGTTACATGCCTTAAAACCCTGACAATGCCCTCAATGCAAATAATGCAGGTTTGCCTTAAAGTAATGAGCCAACTTAAATCTGGGTGCATTTCCAGGGAATCAATTAGAGCCAAGCCAAAGCTAAATATGACCCACTGTACACCACTGACATAAAACAAGCTATTTTATGTGCAATAGCTGCTGATTTTATGCTGACACTTTGCCAAGCAACAAACTTGGCAAAAACTGAAATGGTCTTTAATCACATTTTCAGTTACATTCTTCCGCAAAACATGCTCACGACAAACAATAAACTGACAGGCACTAGCCTCACAAATTCAAGGTACAGCTACTCAAAGAGAGCCATTGCCAAATAAGCAAACTAACTTGAATTAATATATATGGCCTAATAACGAACCTTTTCCTCGAGTGGAGGCATGATGTCATATGCAGATATAAGACAAAAAATGACACAGCTTTTCTAGCATAGGTCTTTTCTTCCAACCATAAATGTCAATAATTTTAATTTAACAGACTGCATTTTCATAACTAAGTTTCATAATTTTGTATGGTGATGCAGAACATTCAGTCAAAAATTTAAAAAAAACAAACTAACCTTTGCAAGCTGTTAAGTCTTAAGGCACTATTAAAAGCAACAGCGTGGGTATAAGGAGATCAGCAGAGATCAAAATAGTGATCCCACTTTATTATTTTAAGTAAAATAAAAACTAAAAAGGGATGAAAGAGCAGATACATTGGGCCTGTATAAAGTATACTGAAAAGCATTTGTTTAATTATATCACTAGCTTAGTAGAGATCAACAGGTTTGCACAACTACTTAAAGCTATGCATCTACTGAGCTGCTTTGTGATTCTAGGTGTTGGTAAGCACATCCCAAAGGTCTTTTAGACTTAGTTTCTGTTTCTGTCATAAAAGTGACACTAGTCAAAATGAATGTTAAGCACAGAAAACCAAATATTGTCACTTCACTTGTCCAACCTTTAAAAACTTTACAAGAAGTGAAAAGATTTCACTTCTCTTTAACCTGTTAACCTGCAGATACAAGGTCTCTGAAGCGTGATTAGAACCTAATTTCTCTGGGTAGCACACCTGATAAAATACCTGGTCAAAGAAATCCTATTCAAGGGACGGCAAATGCCAGCTTTGAGCAGCAACACAGAACATCCACTTTTTTAAGAGAAAGTTCTGTCTTGCAGCTGAACACTTTACTTTGTCAGCTCTCATTTCTCAGGCTACAGTTGCCAGATATGCTTCTGTTCCCCAAATGCTGCAGTCTCTATGGGGTAAAATTGCCAGAATGATGGGTACAGAATAATGCCTTAAATTCTACCAGCAGTAATGGGACTAAAGCAAGGCATTCCCTACTGTACTGCTGTGAAAGCATGCTTCAGTAAGTTGCTGCACATTGTTCTTAGAGCTCTCTTAATAAACATCCTCAGTACAGGTACAAAAGTGGTGAGTTATTGGATTTAAAATGCTATTTCAGGTCATTTATTTTATAAGTTGTTATTGGCTTTTATCTATAACAGTGACAGACAAAATAATCTTATATGTAATTTAGACACCTAGCCATCTCATTTTCTCACTATGTGCTCCAAGAAAAGGCAAAGAATTACATGCAATGCTGACAATTTAAATTCAGAAGAGCCACTGTGTGACATCTCAATATGTTGAGATATATCATACAGTTACCACTGTAGGCCACTTCAAAATTATCCTACTTTGTTTCATAACACCATGTAGGGAGGGAGACATGCTGGCTTCTTTTTAAGTTCTTGCACCTCCTCACTCTAAAGTCCTCTGTTGAGTAAAAATATCTGTCAGTCTGTAGACTTCATTGTCACCTACTTTCAACATTGATTTCCGCAGAGACATAAATTGATTGATTTTTTTTTAAGCTACCTTATACTTCAACAGAGATGCTAAATTACCAGAAAACTGTGCACTCCCAAGCTACTGTCATATGAAAAACTCTACATGGTTCTGTTTCCTTTATGCTAACTAAATAAGCTTCTCTCTTTACCAAAAGAGCCTTAACACATTAGACCAGACCTTTCTTCTGAATGTGCTGCAGTAAGTCAATAGAAACTAAAGAATGACCTTAGAGAAACAGACCTGCTAACCAGACTTGAAGTAGACTAGCTGATTTTTTCCTAATATTAATGACCAGCTTTGAATATCCTTCACATACTTTTTTGAAATTTTCTTCCTTTTTGATTTAACACCACACAATCAGCTATGCAATATAGATGACAACTATTTGGCATTCACTCAATTCCAGCCACACTGCCCAAGTCACAAAAGGCAAAGGCAGGGACTGGCAGAATGAAGAACCACCCACTGTAAGAAAAGATCAGATGTCAGACCATCCAAGGAACCTGAAGGTGCACAAGACCATGGGACCTGGTGAGGTGCATCGCGAATTGGCAGATGAAGTTGCTAAGACACTGTCCATCATACTTGAGAAGTCATGGCAGTCTGGTGAAGTTCCCACTGACTTCTGGGAAACACAACCCCCATTTTTATAGAGGAAGACCCAGGGAACCACAGGCCAGTCAGTCCCACTTCTGTGCCCAGCAAGATCATGGAGCACATCCTGCTGGAAACTATACTAAGGCACATGGAAAATAAGGAGATGATTAGGGACAGCCAACATTGTTTCACTAAGGGCTAATCTTGCCTGACAAATTTGCTGGACTTTTATAACAAGGTTACTGCATTGGTGGATAAGGGAAGAGCAGCTGATGTCATCTACCTTGACTTGAGCAAAGCATTCAACATTGTCCCACATGAAATCCTTGTCTCTAAATTGGAGATACATGGATTTGATGGATGGACCACTCAATGGATAAGGGATTAATTAGCTGGATGGTCACACTCAAAGAGTTGCAATCTATGGCTCAATGTCCAAGTGTGGACCAGCAACAAGTGGTGCTCCTCAGGGGTCAGTACTGGGACTGGTGCTGTTTAACATCTTTGTCAGTGACATGGACAGTGGGACTGAGTGCACCCTCAGCATGTCTGCTGACAACACCAAGTTGAGTGGTTGATATGCTGGAGGGATGGGATGCCATCCAGAGGGACCTTGACAGGCTTGAGAGGTGGGCCCATGCAAACCTCATGAAGTTCAACAAGGCCAAGTGCAAGGTCCTGCACATGGGTCAGGGCAATCCCAAACACAACTACAGGCTGGGCAGAGAATGGAATGAGGACAGACCTAAGGAGCAGGCCTTGGGGGTGCTGGTTGATGAGAAACTCAGCATGACCCAGCTGTGTGCACTTACAGCACAGAAGGCCAGCCATATCCTGGGCTGCATCAAGAGAAGCATGGCCAGCAGGTCAAGGGATGTGAGAATCACCTGAATGCCCCTCTACTCCTCTCTGGTGAGTACCTGGAGTACTGCATCCATCTCTGAAGCCTTCAGCATAGGAAAGACATGGACCTGTTGAAGTAGATCCAGAGGAGAAGGGACACAAAAATGATCAGAGGGCTGGAACACCTCTCCTATGAGGACAGGCTAAGAGAGTTGAGGCTGTTCAACCTGGAGAAGAGAAGGCTCTGGGGATACCTTCTAGCAGCCTTCCAGTACCTGAAGGGGGCCTACAAGAAAGCAGGAGTGGAACTTTTAACAAGGGCCTGTAGTGATAAGGCAAGGGGTAATGGCTTCAAACTGAAAGCAGGTAGGTTTAGGTCAGATATAAGGAAGATATTCTTTACTATGAGTGGTGGGGCACTGGAACAGGTTGCCCAGAGAAGTTGTGGATGCTCCTCTCCCTGGCACTGTTCAAGGCCAGCTTGGGTGGGGCTTTGAGCAACCTGGTCTGGTAGAAGGGGACTTGGAACTAGATGATCTTTAAGGTCCCTTCCAACCCAAACCATTCTATGATTCTATGAAATTGAGAAGTCTTTCACGTTCCACCTTGCTCAGCTTAGGTACTCTTCACATACTCAGAATTAAATTAAGACCTCAACATACAGCTTTTGAAATGGAAAAAATTAAGTCTTGTAGAAAAGGTAACTTTATAAAAATTGCATAGATCAATATATTAGTCTATTTCTCACAAGCATTGCTGTGAGGTTTTGAAGGTTCATGAGCTGATAGAAGTTAACAGTCAGCAGAACTACAAGGAGAAGTAAGTAGTTGAAAGAGAGACCTATTTGTTTTTAGCTTCCTTTCAGTGTCAGTTAATGAATGCTATGACCTCAGGAAATACAAATAGAAGGTTAATTGCATTTGTAAAAATACACATATATATATTATGAATAAAATTTGACAGTAAACAAACCTTGACAGACCACCATATTTTCTTATTCACATGAATTAGTTTGCGACCCTATCACCAGAAGTGGATAAAAGATGGTTTTTAATTTTTTAAAGTACTTTCCACAGCAAGACATGTTAACCCACCTCTAGATTATGATTTCACTAGTAGGAGTTTTGAAAACACTATTAAGCAGTATTTAACATCCCTAAATGAAAGAAAGAGCTGACAGAAGACAACATGGGGACGTGTAGCAACTATATGATCAGTACTCAAAAGCTGGCTGATTTCTAACATTTCTGTAGGAATACAGCAGGGCAGCAAGGGCCTCAATACTACTGAAGGCGTCAAGTATTCAAGAGTCGTCAAATTGCCAAAAGAAAGGTCATTTTAGGCAGCAGCTGTGCATGCTGTCAACAACAACTTTCACACAACATAGTAAACCAATGGCAAGCATACTTTTTGGTTATGTTATTAGCAGATTACTGCAGGGGATGTATGAATGGGAGCACGTTCTTCTATGACAACTGGAGAGAAAAGCATGAGAATAAAAAAAAATAAAGGTAGGCAATCCACTTCTTCGTATTAAAAAGTCACCGTGCTGCAAAACATATTCAAAATCTGGTTTCAATATTGCAGAAAGAAAATAGATTATTAGCATAATTTTACAATTGTGGGTTATTATGAGATCAATATGTACAGTACAATTTACTAGCAGCACAACTGTTTATCTTTTCAGTCACAAAAGACTATTAGGTAGTATTGAATCAAATAAGTAACTTACAATTCAGCAGACATCTATGGCAATATGAGTCCAGGACAATAGATTGCAGTGCCAAAAAATTACTGACAGCTACTGATATTTCCTCATTTACTGTTTGCATGATCTGGAATTCACAAAGTCTTAAAGACTCTTTTAACTAATGATCATCATCTTTGATCTCCAGAAAATTGCTGTGGCATGTGTAGAAATGAGATTCATAAGAATTCTTACCCTCCCAGCAAAGAAATTAATTTAGTGATTATACTGCATATTTTTTTAAAAAAAGAAGAAAACAAAACAAAAGCGCAGTTAAAAATTCAACAAAATAGATCGATCGAAGTAATCATCATCCATATTCAGAACAGCATGAAAGACTTTTTCCTGAAGATAAAAGAAAGTTCCATGAATGCATTTGCAGCCTGCCATACATATTCATTTCAGCATATTGCACCATGAATTATTCTTTTATAATCTCTACTAAGATCGTTTGTCACTCATTTACATCTCAAGCCTTCTGAAAGAAATGTAGCAGAAAAGATTTGTCACTAAGTACTACTGAAGGTATTTAAAAAAAAATGCAGCATTAGTTGTTAAAGCTGTTTCATATCTAAACCACAAAGCAAGAAGATTGCTTCACTGACTAACCTGTTATATTCAGGTTTGTGTTTCAAATATTTCCCAGCCTTGGCTGAAAGACCTCATCTTCACTTACAACATCATTAACTATTAACATCACTGTTTGAATCTAGTCTTCCATAGAACCATAAACCAAAGAACAGATATCTTCAAGTAGTTACACTTGTATATCTGAGTTCACAGAATCAGCTCACTCCTCAGTACAAAATACAGAAAGCATTAAGGCTTTCTGTGAGATATTTTGAGTCATAAAGTAGTATCCTTGCCCATAAGTCTCTCTTCATTTACTTGACTTATCTATACAACAGCCAAAATAAGACTCCTGATTTCGCTTAAAGTCTTCACAGGTAACTGGGTCTTTCCTGGAACCCAGAAGAGTCAGAGTACCTGCATACATTTACCGCGTTAGATGCTCAAGAGCACACAACACTGTGACAGACAGAAATACTAGAATGCTGAAGTCCTAGTATGTTCCAAGAGCAATTTCTTAAGCAAGATTTACCCAAGAGTACTTTACCTATACTACCGAAGACACTAGACCCTCTTTCAGCAAGCAATTTCTACAATATCATTTTTCTTCTCTTCTGACTAAAATCTCCTTAGAGAAAGCAGAAGCAGGAGAAAAAAGGACTAAAATTGGTCTGTGAAGAAGAACTGACTATTAGTGTTTTACTAGAATAACAGTTGGTAATTATGCTTCACAAATTTTAAGACAGTTGTCTGTTGCATTACAGCAACTCAAATATTTCCCAGTCTTGGCTGAGAAATATGGCTCTAACCATGAAAAAAAAGGTTTTCGCATTTTTTATTTCTGAATCAAGTCTTACATAACTAAACGACGAAAGCTCTGGTTATTTGAAAGTAAGAACCACACTAAACAATTCAACTAGCAGAGGGAAACACTTTCCAGTGACAAGCTTTGTTAGAAGACTGCTTATTTTTAAGGAAAAAAAAAAATTACAGTACTATGAAGACATCTCCACTAGCAATACTCAGCTGGTCATCTCAGCATTACTTTGGACACTACAAGATTACCAAAGACTGTAAAATCAAGTTGTTCACTACACCACTTCTTAACTAAACCTGGGAAATTACTACATCTCTAAATCAACAGTAATAAAAGGAACCAGCACACATATTTGTTGTACCATAGGCCGCTGACCAACTCCACACCCCGAGAAAACATACCTTCATAGTCAGACAGACAGCCTGGGGCTCAACAAGTCCTGTAGCATTTTTCACTGTGAAAACTACTAAAAGAGCTCCGTTGCACAGAACTCCCGCCTTCCTCTATGTGAACAAACATGACTCCTTCCCCCAGAGATGAAAGCAAAACCTCCAGCCACTGAAGAGGAAAAAAGAAAATGAAAACAACTTCTAAGCCTTTCTTCCTCATGTACAATCACTCATGGCACCTGGCAGCCTCCCTTTTGTCAGGAGCACTCATTAGTTTCGCCTGAAGGCCACTGCTGTCCCACCAGAGCACTAAGCCGTTAATGCTGGGTGAAGCAAGTTATTTGCTTGAAACTAGGATGTAGTCTATCCCTTTCTTGCTGTTTAGTGTGCAGAATATGTTCTATCAAAGGCAGGCACTTACATTTTGAGACTGAGTTTAGCTAATAAGATACTGTTCAAAGAATGGAAAAGCAGTGTGGTTTTCTGATTAATAAAATAAAAACATTATTTACTACGTAGTGCAAGTTGTCAGGAAGCTCTTTCCCCTACTTATTTGTTTCTGTATCAGGCAAGCATATGACCATGGGACGGTATTAAATGTTACTGAGCTGGGATATGTTACCTGCTGTAGCAAATAGCATTTCTTTCATAACAGCCTTTTTTATCTCATGTGAAGTACACAAGCTCAGTGTCTCAGTCTCCTTTTAGCATTACTCATTAGACTTAAATGAAAAATGCATATGATAGCCTCCAAGATCTTCCCTCTTTTCATATTTGTTATGTTCTTTCCTTCTTTTCAGGAGTTACATTACCCAAGTACACATCCCTTTTCCTCCTGCTGCTGTTCTCTTCAAACTACATCTTGGTCCATAAATGCAGCAGAGCTCTAAGCGTGCCCAGGACTCACTTTAGGCAGACTTAATGTAATCAATGAAGTATTACGGCACTTCTAGCACTTATATTTGTATAGTGTACCACAGGACTAAGTATCCCATAATATGCTCCAGAAAAAAAAAAACTCACCCACAACTGCCATGACTGCATCTGAAAGAAAGTATTTGGGAAATTTTGTAAAATTTCAGCTTGAAGCATACATATACAGCACATTCACATTACCATTATGGCCATTGACTACATAGTAATGTACCAAGTGTGCTTTTAACAACAATCAATGGAGTAAAATACTTAGATGAACTTCTGATCAAAGTCTGAACATTAATAGTACTGTTATTTTAACTGTACAACCCTGATACCATGCTAAAAGTTTATGACAATTACCTTTGCCTATTTGTCCTTCTTAGGGCAAACAACACTGCACATTTCAGAGTCAAAGGCCCCCACAGCAAGTTGAATGAACCTTTCAGATAGGTATATCTAGGGACTGTCATTTTTATCATCTTCCTTAAGAGTGTCTATAGCTCAGTCAACACATATAGTGGAACCCAAGATGGCTGAGCCCTCATTCTTCTAAGGAAATACCATCTCATGAGTATGAGGGCAGCTCTCTTGTACAATTTATAAGTACACAATGCTCAGAGAGCTGATGAACTCTGAACAGATTATTTAATTGCACCCAACAGTGAAAACATTAAGTACAGACTCTTCTGCTAAAGTAAGCAGACTTTCTGCAACCCATCACATTGTTATCCTTAGGAACCTCTCCAAACAAAGCCATTAAAACAATCCACTCTGAAAACAGCGAATTGACATGGAAGAACACAAAAAACCTTACATTCTTTCCTGCATTTTGCTTTTTCTTGCTCTTTATCAGCATTTTATAAGATCTTAAAGAAGGTCCCTAGAACCTTATCAAACAGAGCTCAATGGATTTAATCCATTATGTATTGCGCAGGACATCTTTCGCAGAGGTGAAGCCTGAAAATTGAGGCTCTTACACCTAGCTTTACCAAGAGCTCCCTGCAGAGTGACTCCTGCAGTCACCCAGGAGTTCTTATAGAAGAGAACTCTAATTAAGGGCCTAACAACATGGTTAGATATCTAACCTGAGATACCTGCTTAGAAAAGTACCATGCTCCTAAGAGCATGATTTGGAAACCTGCTCAGAGAAATTTGCTTTAAGTCCACCCTTAAAAAACACACTTAGCCCCTTTTGCAGTGGGAGAAAGGTCATTAAGAAGGATTTTTATTAATCATTCTCTTCCATGAGACACTGACACCATCACTAATACTATTCATTTGCTCACAAATTTCGTACGCATTATAGACTTTTAGAGTTTTGTTCTTCAGTATAGTTAGGAAAGACACTACTCTGTCTCAAATCAGTGTAATTACAGAGAACTTGGCAGGTTTGGTATCCTTTTCTTTCATATTCAATCACAGTCATCAGCCTCAAGTTGAACAATCATGATTTGGCAACGTAATATCAGCAAAGCGCACCTTTACACAGATCTGGTAGAGTCGTTACAACTGGGCACTTACCAGGTTGCTGAGTTTCTGCACTTTACCAACTAGCTTAATTTCTGTAGGCTATAGGGCCAGTTCTTCTTTGGCTTGCCCAGTACTCTTCTTGTGCACTAGCTACTTCTGCCTGCCATCTGTTTGTGTAAATGAGATTTTGCAGCACAACTCACCAGTGCTGCATGTTCAGACTTGATCTTGCAGAGTCATCAGCAAACACACCCTCTTCTGATTCTGTGCTTTGGGTTATCAATGAATCACTTCAAAGACATATGACAGCTGAATCAAACAGTACACAAACCTTGCAAAAGTTTCAAAAGAAATACACTGTGCTTTAAACAGAACAAGAGAAAGGTACAATTAAGAAAAGCAATAAAACACTTCCACATGTCTTTTATTTAATATATGCTGATAACTAATGTGAAAAATCTAAAAGTAACCATATCCAGAAGGCATTTAGCTACTTAATTTCCAGTAAATTAAACACAATTTGGGTACGTATGTATTTTTGAGAAGGCAAATTTAGTATAAGTCATCTAAATATTTTTTTCAAATTGGCTCTAAGTCACTTATAAAAACAGGACTTGGGTATATCATTATTACTGGATTCTGCATGTAGTGAAACCTGTAAGTGAAGTAAAACCGAAACAGGCATTTTAGGCATCTGGTTCCTACTGAGTCAATAAGAGATAGAAGCCTATATGATTTAGTGCATGAGAACCTAAGCACATTTTAAATACATGTTTATTCAAAAGTTATTCAATGGAAATTTGCCATTTTAGAAGCGTAGACAGAGTTCATTAGAATAAATTATATCCGAGAGCCTCCATGCCACAGGAAATGCCTCAATTTGTTTCATGGCAGCACAGACCCACTTTGGGTGTTACAAAAAGAAGCATGCAAGCCTGTGATGCATCTCATTAAATATCTTGCACTATGTGTTTTGTCTGGAGCTTTTGCAGCTCAAGACACTAGTATATTGACAGCCTGAATGTGTAAAACATACCTGTTTAGACGAATATCCAAGAAAACAGGTTTAAAAGCTTAAAAACTCACCTTCACCATTTTACAAAAGTTGAAAGTTACAGTATTATCTGCACTCTGGAAATTGTTTCCGTAATGCTTAAGATTACCAGAAATAAGAATCTGAAAGGTATAAGAATTATGCAGCATTCTAACGAATACATGAAGATGAAAGTTGTTGTAACACAGGGTAGCATTTTCATCAGAAAGTTGTATTTAATGGACTCAAGTCTGAAATATTGAAATCATATGAGATATCCTACTTTTATATTATTTCATGGCATCAGACCTAATCACTTCCTTTGACTTGATGAATCTTACAGAATTACTGTCAAGCTATATTTGTCTGAGAGATCTGTTTATATGAAGCTGATCTTTAGTATTGCTGCTAAGTAAAAAGATAAATCCATCTGCTGTCTTTCATCTCACCTTTCTATGAAAGCCTGAAAGATGAAGCCTGTAGCAATATTTTTAATCTTTCTTTGGCTGTTCCATTTTCAAATATCAAACGAAGGTTTTTCAGCACAGCCCACTGAAGCTTCTCTCCACTGAGGTTATAAAACATCATTAATTCTTTGCTCTAAAACCTACACATGCAAGACGGTCACATGTTCAAATGCTCATCAGCATCCTGCTTCAAACAAAGGTTGTGGTGCGAGAAATGTCATGAACAGGTTCCTACCATATGGAGTTAGTTACTTTAACTTCATTCCAAAGAGCCTATTACTTAGAGCCAAAGAAGAAAGGCAGGATATTTCACTTTTTTAACACTCGATATTTTGAATCTGTTTAATATCTGGGGGCCTGTCTTCCTCTATTGGCATACTGTTTGAATTCTAGACTGGCAAAGCCTTCAAGTTAACGTTAAATACATTCCATGGTAAGCAATACCTGTATTGTTTTCGTGCAGCACCGAGCCACCTGTGGGAAAATGAAAAAGGGGTTCTAATGAGATGCCTAAAGCCATCCTCATCTGCAGCAGCTCATGGCTTCTTAAAAAACAGCTTCAGATTAAAGGACTAATATAAAACTAAACCTGAAATGTTCAGCTAATTAGAGGACAAGATCTTTGCCTAGCACCGGAGCAGGCACACTGAAGCTGCTCAGAAGCAAAGAAAGTAGCCACCCAGCTCTGCTAACTACTTGGTTGCTCCATCTTACAGGAGTCCTGCTAGCATTTACGGATCACAAAATAACATCATCGCTCCAGAATAATGAAAGTTGTATTTTTGATTCCATCTCTTTCCTAAAACAAAACAGGGCACCTGAGGCTTGCTTATACAATATACATCTGGGCTTTTTTCACTTACTAGCTCAACAGATTGGTCTTTGCATGTGATGCTTCCATTTGATCTCTCCTCCTCTGTATGCCATGGTTTGTACGGGAACTAAATAAAGAACTACATTTACTTGTGTTCACTCTTTGGTTTGCCAAGTGACAGGTTTATTGGCCATGTTAGTGATGTCACAGATTTTCTTTGTATTTCAGTCATCTGGAGTGGCATTTGGAAAGGGCATTTTCTACCTAAAATCAATAGCTTCTCTAGCTGCTGTAATATTTCTTCTTACTTAGAAATATTAGTCAGAATATAAAAGCAATTGATTGCAGGCAGAAAATATACTTGTCAATTACTGATGGAGAGGGGAAGAATACAAAGTGCCCTCTAGCTTAAGTAGTTCCAGCTGGTAACTAATCAGCACATGTGTTTCAGAGGCTCTGGAGTCTTCTCAAGCAAATGCCTGGTTTTCCTTCTTATAAGTTGAAACCCAAAGTGTGGTTTATTCCAATGAAAACATGAACCCAGATTTCTAATGCTGGATTTCTCAGAGATCTACTTTCACAGTAACTGAATCAGAACATCCTGTTGTTGAATTAAGGTGGTGAAAATGCAAGTTAACTTTGCTTATTTTAGCTTTCCAGTAACCTTAATGGAATTTGAAAAGATGAACAGATCAGTGGAACACATTTAAAATATTGAAAATTTGTCCTTTCTTCTTTGGACTGAAGTTAAAGTAAATAATAAGCTGTGGACTTGATTGTGACAGGATGTGATTACCTAAGAATTGTGATATTAATTACTATAAAATAAAGTATCAGCAGAGCTTTGGCCTGGCACACTGCCAGAAAAATTCCCAATTCTATATTCCAGCTTGATAGTCACAGCTTTGAAAGTGGAACAGACACATACTTACTTGCCTTNTTTCACACTTTGTTACACACAATTGCATACAGCAAGTTGCTCCAAACAACACAGTTCTTCCCTGTTTGTCCTCTCACCTCCAAACCTGCTGCAACCACTTCAGCATTCGTTTTCTCCATTGTAATTGGCTGCAAGGAAGTCTCATAGATTTATGTAGTACCTCTGGTCATATACTGCTCATTCGCGTGTTCCTCAGCCATGCATGGGGTGTGCATCAGATGATAACAGTGAAGCTGGAAGAAGAAGAAAGGCCCAAAAAGGAGTTATGTAGTTTCAACAAGCTTGACATAAGCAACAGCCAAATGGCCAAATCCCTGAAAGTGTTGGTTTGAGCAACAGTTTCCTCAATTAAATTATATCTCACTTGTTTATGTGCATATCAAAGAAATTTTTTAAGAGCTATTTTAAGGCTCATATTTTCACATGTACCTCAGTGAGATAGCAGCACAAGTTCCAGTGACACTGGATTGGAGCACCTAACTCAAACTTTCTGAAAGAACAGAGATGAGCACTTGTTAGCACAAAACCAGTTTTGATTGCTGTTTCCATGCAGTTTTTAGAGATTAATTCAAGTATACTTTTCTGGGCAGCTGAGGTCCTTAGACCCTGCTGTACAGGGAATTCTGGATTCATCATTCAGAAACACTACTTTTAATATATTTCTTCATGACATGAAACTCAGATACCAGTGTGAAAACTAATTAAAACGTGAATCTATTGTTTCTTATATATGCCAAATCAACCCTTTCATTAGAAGGAAGCCCTTACTTTCATAGGTGTCCCAACAGCATCTGTATGTTAAATCTCCTAATAATACAATAATTTCAGAAACTATATCTTTCTATACATACATGGTTTAGTTATTTAAGGATCTAAGCTAAATGCTTTGATAAATTTAAGTCCTTCTTGATATATGTTGAGACACAGAATGCAATTCCAAGTCTCTTCTATACCAGTTGTTTCCTTCTGAATTTCTATATACTACCACTTTATGTACATCCCAGGCATTTACTCAAAATGTGTCTCAAAAAGTGCTTTAATGTGGTTTTAGCATCAGTAAAAAGATTCTAAAACAAAATATTTTATTCGGGAAGTATTATAAACCAGACACAAAAGATGTCATGGTTTGTTAAAGCAAAAAAAAACAAACCTAAAACCAGAAAATGCTTTGGCCAGCCTCTCTTCACAATGAATTCCCTCTTCCTTGCCCTGACATTATACACATTAAAGCAGACAAAGCATTCAGTTAGCACAGTTAGTAGGTTACTTACATTTTAAAAGTATGTTTTGGAACATGCTCAATTTGAAGCAGCCATTACATAAAATTTAATGATGTTATACATTGGGTAATATTGAACTCCATTTGACATGCTGCTTCAACAAAGAATACATTGACAAATATGTGAACAAAGAATAAGTTAACAAAGAGCCTACAGCTTCATACTTTCAAAACGTTTTCTTCTGTCTATCAGGAAAAGGTTTTCACTCCCCTCCTGGGCTGCTAAAGTGATAAAGAGACAAGCAAAAACTCAAAGCTCCCCTCAAAAAAAGAAATAAAAACTCCGGCACAGAGCTGTGCTTGAACCACAATGTTTCAGTTTCAAAACTATGTATGTGAATTTAAGTATTACTGTGATAGACAGATAAACTAATAGACCTCTAAATCACAAATTTCCAGGACATGTTTTTGGGTCAGGATGATTATTAGTATGATTAAGCTTGAAATATCGAGACTTCCTATCACTGGGAAATGCAATGATGTTTCAGTCTGGTTGTTGACAAATAAGTTAAATAACACAATGCTGCTCACATTCAACTGACCAATGAAGGTAATGAAGAGTTGTGTTTGAAATGTATCATCCACTAAGGGTTAAACCTGCTCTTGTCTATTTTTTTAAGTGTGATGAAAAGAACTTCTCCATTCTCCATATTAACTGGTTTCTTGTAACTTTATTAAATTCTAAATACATCTAAATATTAAAATATATCCTACTACATACTAGACTTCTAACATTTCAAATGTGCATAAAAAGAAGAGTTTGGAAGAATACGCAAATAGAATCATTTGGGCAGATGGAAAATGAAGCAAACACTGTCATGAAAAGGTTCAATCAGTCACGTTATAATTCACCAATTTTTAGGTAGTTCTACTATATTCATATTGCAACCTACCACAACTTGGTTTGCGCAAAATACATTTTACATCTGTTTGGTCTGTAAAGAACTTAATAAACTCTACTGAAATGAAGAATTAAATAGTCTGCCACCTTAGGCATCGCTTGTATCTCAGTCTCTTTTTCTCAGTCATCCCACTTATCCGCTCTGCGGTACATAACCACTGTCCAACTAGATAAATGCTATGATCAGCAGCTTTGCACTTGATCCAGTTTGAATCATACTACTGCAGTTGTCATTTCTGCTCAACCCATACAAAATATTTGTTGTTGCTTCTATTCTGGTACACTTTTGTTCTTCTGAATGCTAGCCAGACCCAGAAGTGTAAGCAGAAAAATCAATTTTTTCCAGATTTTTTTTTCTGAGTAACCTGAAAATAGGAATTATCAGCAACCCTTGAAAAAGTCTCACTTCCAACAATTCACCTTTATCTTCAAGAATCAAATGCTTTGAGAATTTGAGGTATTCACATAAACCTTGCTGATTTTTCACAAGCTCAACATATTCAAAAGGTGAGGATCATCCTCAGGCACAGCACTTGTACTGTTAGTTAGGATTTCTTCTGACACACCACTTACTCAAAAGAATGTTCCATGTTGTCATTGCCCTAAAGATTCTTTTCACAGTTTCAGTAACAGTGGCATCTGCAGAAGGGAGCTCCAGCCACTTGAAACTCATTAAAACATACTTGAGATTGACAATGAGTTGAAAACATCTGTCAGACTTGGCCAAGATTTCAATCAAGTGTGATGTTGCTGTGTTACTCTGCTACATTGACTTAATAAATGACTTGGCTGCTGTCAATGCAAGGAAAGTTGGGTTCTAATTACTAGCCTGATTTTTTTTTCTGTATCTGAAATGTGCTTTCACTTATAGGTTCACAGTCTGCGTGACATGCATTAAAACTAACTTACTGAATCTAGAAGCTGAGGTAAATTAATACAGACTCGCTTTTTAACACACTGTATAAGGCATCGGCTAATGTATAACATGGCATACATATAAAGAGTCTCCAATGGAAAGTAAATCATATGCTTCTCCCAAACAGCCTAAGAATAATAAACAAGTGACTACCTGATACTTTCAGCCTCATTTTTTTATTATTGACCTCAACAAGTCCCAAAAAACTCTGAGCAAAAAGCTTCTAAGAACCTAGTGTCATTTTTTAAAAATAATGTCCAGGAAAACCTCTGAGTCACACAAACCGTTTTTCAAAGAAGCTAAGAAAGTGTATACCTAACTGAAGGTAAGCCAAATTAAAAAAATCAAAGGGCTATATTGCTATTTCAAATGGAATGGGAAAGAAGTAGCACACAGTTAATTCTTACCTCCAGAAAGATGTTTTCTTTCAGATCTAAGTGAAGGAAATCCAATCTTGGGACTGATGGGCTTATCCTTTCTCTTTACTTTTTTTCAGTATCCTTTTCATCAAAGGTGTTACAGGGATTTCTTGAGCTCTCCCTTCTTAGGAATGTTCCTATAAACAGGATACTTTAGAAAAACAAACAGTTTTCCACAAAGTAAGGCCCTCAACAAAATCAACACCTTGGAGTCTAGAAAGCTGTTACAATATGATTTAAATGATATAAAACTGTTATATGTGATGTGTATGTTATATAGTAAATCTGTAGGTGCAGGGAGACCATGTCAAGGAAATGTTAATATAGATATGAAGCTGTATCGCTCTCATTTTAACATTCCGATATGTGCAAAGTATTCTGGTAGTTATTTTACTAAAGGGATTATTTCATGAGAATTGACTTCCAATAAGCAGATTTATTTTATTTGGCAATATTTCAGCTGCTTTTTTTTTTTTCTGAAATATAAAATAAAAGATAAAGTGTAAAAAGCAGTCAGACTTACTAACTGTTCTGGGAAGCTTCTGCTTCCACTAAATCCACTGTAAAGATTAGCCTGAAACCAGCAGAACACATCAAGGCCAATGAGAAGTGCTTTTAAATATCCTACTGAGGCTGCATGCAGATATACGGGAGCTTTAATTCAAGGCTGCCTGTGTGGCTAGAATGAATGAAAAGTTAACACACAGTTTTTGTTCTTTAAGAGACAATCTGTCATTCCTTCTTGCAAGCACTGACATGTTCAGATTGTGTGGGCACCAAAACTGCAGCTCCAAAGAGTGCTTGCTTTGTTTCTTTATTGTTGGGTGGGGTTTTTTCTGAAAATTTTCAAAATTTTCAGATAACTGAGTTCCCTGAAATGATGGATATTACCTGAAAATACAACAAAGATTCTATTACCTATTATTTTAGGTATTAATTATTCCCAATCTGAATAAAGATCATTTAGATAAAGATAATTAAAAGGTGAAGTTTTGCCTGATGGGAAACTCCTTTTATTCACAGAAAATCTCTTTTCCCTTGCTTGCTGTGCAGGAACTTTAAGAAAGAAGAAAAATGGAAAAATGTTAATCACTTGGTTATCACCTGTGGCCGAATCAAGACATCATTTTCCCTTACTGTACTTTGAAATTACATATAAATGCAATGCCCCCCCATTTTTTCATATGATGGAATGTATTCTGCTGTATTTTGTTTTGTTTTGTTTTTCTTTACAAGATGAAGCCCTGTCATATGCACAGTTCCTTTGCAAGAGGCTGGCAGACAATCTGTTTGCAGCTGTATTCTTATTTTTAAAAATAAAATTCTTTATGCAGTCAGCAAGTGCCTTTTCTAATAATTTTTCACTTCAGAGGAGCACCTCCACTTACACTAAGATATTGTAACATGAAATAATATAATACATTCACATATTCTTCACATGCATATTGAATATCTTAAGCAACATTTTGAAATACACAGTGTTATTGCAATGACTTCTTTTTTCTTTGGCTTAATGACCACAAGAAATGTGTTCACAATGTGTTGCCTTGACAAAGCAAGGTGCTCTGCTGTGGAAATTAGCCCTTCTTTTTCTACATGATCTAAAACTAGATTAAAAACCGCAGTTTCTTGAGGGGGGCGAAGGGATAATGGTCAAGGGCCAAGCTCAGACTATAGCAATAAGGTATGTTTAACCTAAGGGCTACTTTTACTTCAGAGACTCTCACTCTGTGAGCAAATACAGAATCAGAGGATTACACACAGAGTAAGGTGAAACCCAGTTCAGGTAAAGATGACAAAAATCTAATCTTCATAAAACTGTAACAAGGTTCTTTGAGTCCCTAGGATTTAATAATAATATCCATTGACAGCTTAGTCATTGAAGTCCTTGGTGGTGTACAAGGCACTTTAACCGTCATCCAGAGAATACGTCTGTTACTGCCAATTCATAAATGCAAATTTATTTTAGACAAGGCATGAATAACTCACTCATTCATCCTCAAGTACAATCAGATGAAAATGTATGTGTTGAGCAACCAGCTATACATTATTATTTGTTACGGATCTGCTATATCTACATTCATTTCATTCCCTTTTCAGAAGAGGGACAGACAAGATGATTAAACAGGCAATGTAAATCTCAAGATTACAGTCAGGAAACATATCTTTATTACAAAAAGTTCTCTAGAAGACCCTGTAAATCCGTATCATCTCTTGGTCTCTAACAACATGTTATTGATGTCCACTTCTTGAAAACTGCCACTTGAAAATACAGGTTAGGTTGTAATTTCTAGCTGATCTCCTGTCTTCCTCATATAAATAGAAGAGAACTGAGTGGGTGAAATAGAACAGAAAGTCGTTCTTACATCTCTGGCCTCCATCCTAGGAGAGGCTATCAATAGTACGCTTCTCTTACGATGAACGTTCAGTAAACCTTTTGTTGAACTAGTTTCTATAATATGCTTATCTCTACAAAATAGTTTTGCAGTTAAATAATATGCTTTACTCTGTTTTCTTAAGAACATTCTATCAATGCTAGCAAATGTATTTGCTCTATGCTCTGCATTAAGCATACTGCAGAATGCAGCTCTGCTATAAATCTGTAGCCTCATAAATTAAATGTGCTATCCATTTCTAGTTGCCATATGCCAGTTGTGCTTTTAGCATCAATTTGAATAAAGTTAATATCAATATGTAACTTTGCATTATTTTTATTAAATATCTAAAGCAAGAAAATTAGTCTAACATTCATTTAGTACCAATATAGTGTATACCAAAGTATACAGTTGCAATAACAATAAGCACATCCTCACAGACAGCTGAAGACAAATGCAAGTAAATTTTGCCTCTGTTCCAAGCCAACTTCACGAAAGACAACTCAGTCTTGGTTTAGCCATATCAAAAGGACAATGTCCTTGAGCTAACAGCACCCGTTTTTAAAATTTGCACGATCTTCCTTTCTTCTTATATCATGCATTGACTTTTATTGACAAAACGTTCAGCTCCTAGAAACTACACCATCTTATATCACCTAGTAATGACTCCTCTGAAACAAACAAGTGATCCTAACAGGTGTACAAGAAATACAGTCCTGTCCTTCAGATATTAAAAAAAAAACCCAGCACAACGTACAATTTTCAGAAAGAAAAAGATACAGGAGCCTTGAAAAAAAATGCAGAAAAACTCCATTATTTAGCAGTACATATTGTATTTTAATAAATGTGAGTAATACACATTTCTGTATCACCTCAAAAAATGAGAGATTTCCATATAATATCTATACAGGATGAAGTTCTCCTAAATGCGTGCAGAATTTCTAGTCTACTGAATATCAGGTTTTAAATAATAAAATCTATAGAGCATCTTGTGTCTGCTCTAAAATGAATTTTACTCATTAAAAAGAAAACTTCATGAACACCATCACTTCAAAATCATCCTTTGTACTTGTTTTAATGTCAAAAATAAAAGATTTTTCTTTCAGAAATCAAAGTCTTTCTGCATGGCCTGTTTGTGCTTCAGCATCTCTTGCCACTGCTGTGTAACTAGCGCATTTAGTCTCCTGCAGAAGTAAATTTAGCGTCCTACGGCATTCCTAGGAATAAAAGGAACATCACAGTATGAGCCAATGAATCACTTCCAAGGCAAACACAAGCCCATTTCCATGTCTTTGTATTCTGTTGAAGTTTGTCAATGTCAAGTCAACCCTCCCTAAAGATAACACATCTTCAATTAGAGATGTAAAAAACAGTTTGCATACAATTCAAATCCTGCAAACTGGCAATCTTCTCATGAAAACCACAAACAATTATTTCCATTCTCATGCATCAGTACTCCTGATTTACCATCATTTTTCTGTTACATGAATTGATCCTTAATATCCAAGACAGGGAAGAAGACTGAGCATTTTTGACAGAGGTTAATGATTTGCTATTTAGTCACCACACACAGTCAAGCTTACACTGCTAGCAGTTTAAACTACACGACCAAATAATATTCTTCTCTGCTAAATTCTTAATGTACCTCATGGATTCCCATGCCACCTTCATCAAGAAAGGCTGATCTTTTCTCACCTTCCCGACTAAAACAAAATAGAACTGGCTTATGAGTGTTTGAAGTTTGCAAGCCTTCTTATGCTGAACACCAGTCAAATAGGTCACTATGCGGCAATTGCTGGACATATATATTTTAAACCAGAAGAGGGGCTGCATTTTGATTTAAATATAGAAGGTTGTGTTCATGTGAGACCAGACCTTCAGCTGGTCAAATCAACACGTCTCCTTTGCCTTCAGGGAAACTGTGCTGAATTAGATCCCAAATCAGCACAGCACTGTAGTCCCCCCGAAGTCGGTCGGTCTATACGTAAAGTTCAACAGCAGTATAAGGACATTGCTAATGCCAGTGAAAAGCTGAATCACAATTTTACTGTCATCAAGAATATGAACCTTGTCTTTTAGGTTACCAGAACAGTGCTTAGAGACACGTGAAAAACTGAAAGTGAATGAGGAAATGTCACAATTCAAACAAAGCTGACACCTGTCACTGCACTCTTGAAAAGAAATGTTCTGTTTGGCAAAAATGGTAAAATACTGATCTGTTCTGATGAATTCTCATTCAAAATTAGGACTCTATTCATTAAAACATCTCTTGACTTTTTTTTGTGTGGTGGAAAATCAGAACTTCTGATCTATTTAAAAAAATCATACTTCCAAAACAGTGCAAAAAGGTAGCATTTTGAACTTTGACTTATCTTTGTTTTAGAATTTCAGAATGTTTAATTTCCCTTTCTGCTTGTTAACCCCATTGAATTTTGATTTATTTTGCTCTCCCACTTTGTTTTAATGCCTCAGCTTTTTTTAATTAATGTAATTTCTCTCCCCTTCCTTTTCCTGCAGGATTTTGTCATTTTTTGAGTCTCCAGAAGCCCTGGAAGAGTCTAAAGCTTGCCAGAAGACTTTCAAGGTGTTCTGTGGTTTGTGGTGTGTGCCATGACTGACTGGCAGCAAAGAAAGCACATAAGGAACCATCTTCTATGACAGTACTGTTGTACTTAGCACACCAGCGGGCCACAAACTGTCCTGTGTGCTCCTGCTTATGGGGTATTCAGCACATGCTCATAGGTGCTAAGTTGATTTCTAATACAAAATAGGTAAGTAACGTGCCATTTCAATTTGTATGTTTACTTTTAGAATTTTTTTTTTCTAATTCCAAATGGCTAATATCCACGAAACGTTTTGATTTAGATGACAGCGCAATTTGCAGAAGAAAACTGCCATAGTGAGCATTTTTGGACGTTTGTTTCGGAGCAAAAGAAAAAGAATTTTTTATCTTTCTTTTAGACAGAAATGTCAACTTGCTTGAGAACAAGCAGATTACTTCATGGGGGATACTTTTGAAAAGCACATTTTCAGAACACGACATACCCCCTCATCACCCTGAGCTGCTCAGTGTCGGTAGAGAAAATGAAGGAAAAAAGATGAGCTTGGGAGAGGGTTGGAGGACAGGCATTGTTTTAATGTTTGTCTTTGTTTGTCACTAATCTGTTTTAATTGGTAATAAATTAATTTTACTCAAGTTGAGTGTGTTTTGCCCTCAACAATTAGTAATTGCTAAGTGGTTTCCCTGTCTTCACCTCAGACCACAAAATTTCTCATCCTATTTGTTTTCTTCCCCTGTCCTGCTGAGGAGGAGGAGTGAGAGAATAGCTGGGTGGGTGTTTGGCCCTTAGCCAAGGCTAATTGACAACACAGTATTAGACCAGATTTTTCACAGAGGACTGGGAACTTGCAACCGCATTGAACAACCTCAAAAATTCTAACAATGGCTGTGATTCTGCAACTCCTTATATCCAGGAAAAGGCATAGGTCTGTGCAGAGCCCTGTTGATTTCAACATACTTGCCTGCAAGCATGTCTTCTATACACAGCAGACCTAGCTGGAGCCAGTGAGGCTCTACCAGAGGCAGTAAGGCTCCACCTGCCTCAAGACAACTGCAGGATCAGGACCATGAATTGCTCAAAAGAACACAAAGCCAATAGGACTGTCAAAGGCATATGAACCGAAACAAGAAAATCTCTTCACAATTAGCTCTCAACCACTTAGCTATACGGTCATCAAAATTCTAAAGAAAAAAATTGTTGCCAGTGTAGTCAGGGCTCTCTTAATTTCATGCACTGTGACTTCAACAATTTCTTCATTTCTCATTTTATTTCTCTAAAAGTGGCTTCATTTAAAAGCAGAGAATACCACATTTCATGCTCTTCAGTTTCATTAAAGATATACAAAAGCCCTTACCAAAAGAAGAGTACTCTAATTAAACCATTGTAGTAGAAGGAAATGTTGAAATGATGAATCTGAAAGGATTCTGATACACTCTATATATTCTCTTGCACATCATACCTTATAGTATAAACAAAAGAAGAAAAGAGGTCCTCCCTTTAAAAAAAAGGTGTAGAATCACATGATGAAATATGTAACACTCAACCCAGAGTAACACAAATGTACTGTCTCACAGATTTTCTAAAGTGTGTCAAAAAAGAAGGCCATTGATCACTTTTTCAGCAGTGTGAGAACATAATATTACACCTTCAGAAGATCAACATCTATCTGCTTGACACGGAAAGTATGGTTAAATCCCCCACTTAAAACTTATTCCATAGGAAATATAAATACCATATGAATTGCACTAGAGAAATTCAACATCATTCAATATGTGCTGCTTAACTGGCACTTGAATAAAGCATTGCTGAAACTAAAATAAAAAAGTAAAACCTGAGTATTACCCCTTCCCTCAGGAAGGAACTGAAAAATGAGACCTTTTTTTAATTATATCTTTCCAGTAGGAAAAAGAATGACAATGATTGTTTCGAGTCTGACACTGGGAACAGAATGAGGTGGGGGTTTATTTCACTTTTGAAGCACATGAAACCAGGGCTATGTTTAAAAGTTGGCTCACAGTGAACACAATTTTGTGTTTAATTAATTAATTACTCCAAATTCCAACAATATTTTAGGGATCTCTTGGTTACAGGACAAATACATATATAAGAGTTTGTTTCCATATGGGTAAGCAACAATTTCTGGGGCTGCCTTGAACCAAAGAAGCAGCTTATATTTATTCAAATCCTATTCCATAGCAGATAAGGCTCTTTCATGCCCATTTAGCATTCAAAATCTGTACAGATAACCACAGCCCGTTGTCTGTTGCATCAGATGAGGCTGACAAACTATTTCAGTTAAAATCCCCACTGCTGAAGATCCCTATCACAGCCTCCTCCCTTGTCCCTTTCAGGTTGGTCTGCAAAACAGCTTAAAAAAGAAAAATGTAAAAAAAAAAAAAAAAAAAAAAAA
>Ga0065711_1031097_pt1 | contig 30582 bp, 19 predicted proteins | sample Hoacrofraction12_FD_59098 | JGI IMG/M metagenome (GOLD analysis project Ga0065711, IMG submission 59098) | Hoatzin crop microbial communities from Cojedes, Venezuela - Epithelial fraction 12 v2 (version 2) | ecosystem: Host-associated > Birds > Digestive system > Esophagus > Crop | place... | reverse complement strand
CACATGGTATGGAATACCGGGCTCTGTTTGGCCAGGTGGGGTCAGCCCCCACCCCCTGTCTGTGCCCCTTCCTGGAGTCTGGTGAAAATTAACCCTGTCCTGGCCAAACCCAGGACAAGAGGAAACAACAGGTTAGCACAGATCACCATGATTCTAAAACGTAGGTTTTTTTAATTTTATCTTTTTTAGTGCGTGACTTGGTAAGCTTAATACTGCTCTTCTGGTAGTTTCTGTCTTTTGTACAGCATACACAGGCATGCAAAACCCATTTACTTCTAAATTGGCCTGTGAGAGTTTTTTCACCTGATCTATGCAGAAGAAAACAACATTACTGAGAAGTCTTGCATCAGGAAATTAATATTATTTGCTTCTAACTTTTCTATCTTTGTTGCTTTCTTTAGGTTTACAACAATGGTAAAGGAGGATATTGTCAATGACAATAAAGGTTCTGAGCCATCAGTATGTGAGATAAATGGCATGATTCCCATGCATGAGAAAAGCGAGGTAATTAATTAGGATCGCAAAGTACACTTTTAGTCAGAGGAGCCCTCCTTTTTCTTCCTACATCTGTTAAAATCCCTACATCTGAAGGGAACAGAAAGAGAAATCTCCTCAACTGGAATTTCATACATTAACAAATGTTCAGTTTTTAAAAGTCTGTGGTGTGTTGAATTGCTGGAAATTGTTGGTTGCAATTTCAGCTTGAAGTGGAAAATGCATCAGTGTAAGTTTTACAATCAGCTATGGAATATAATTAAACGGACTTAAGACTGCTTCTTTGCTTGCAAATTATGACTATTTATGCACTTGCTGAAAGTTGTTCATGTATCTCTTCCTTTTTTAAATAAAAAACCCCTGCCGTTTTAAACTTCCATGTGTGTATTTCTAGTGTGGCTTATAAAAAAGAGTTGCAGTAAATGCAAGTAAGTATAAAATTCTTAGTATAAAACGCACTTTAGAGTAACTAAATAATATTGACTGTAAAGATCAGCACCGTATGGCATAGCTTTATACACGTGGGTAGCTGGTGATCACAGAATCACAGAGTAGGTAACCATGCAACTCCATGTTAAAAGCTCACAAGATTTGTGTTCCAACTGTGACTCTGAGTAAAGGAGATATATATACATCTATATATAGTGAGAGATATGAGACAGAAAAATAATGGGAAATGTGGAAGTATTACTGGAGGAGGGCCAAACCACAGTATAGGCAAGAATTCCATGTCCATACAATGACAATGAGCTGACATGAAGGTGAATAATCATAACAGAAGGTAGATGATTAACTTGTCAAAAATAAGGACCCTAAATTTAAGTGAGATACATGTCCAAAAATGGTCAAAAAGTGCTTTGGCTATGAATACGGATAAGTTGATGAGTCAGTATAAGAGGACAGCTTCAGGGAACCGTTCTTCAAGGAAATAACTCCCAGGGTAGTATTTCTCCATCTCTACCTTGACTTACCGGCCTGAGCCTTCCAGCAATGGATCATGTGAGTAACGCTTGCACTGGCCAGCTGTTCTGTTTCTTTCATCTTTGTCTAATCACAAGGAGGTTTTGTTATTTTGGTTCAAGGCTTTGCAACAGAAGTTATTTAGGAGTTATATCAAAGACACTGTCTCACTGTTCGATGCTAATCGTTAACTGTATTGTGACACGCAGTCTGGAAGCAGAACCTTATCAAACTACAAAATATTGATAAATATTTAGCTCATATACAAGACGAGCTGAACCTGCCCTGTTAATGTTTCTTTGTCAAATATGCTGATATTGTTGCTGAACAGGTGCTGTTTGTATTGGGACAGAAGTCCTGTTGGTTGCAGGTAAAAAGGCAAATGTCTCACAGTCTCTCATGTGCATTTCTTTGTGCCATGCAAAAAGAAACACATAACCAAAAATCCCAAATATACTACTAAGCTGGACCATTCCTACAGTGATTGTGTAGTTCACGTAGTCATCTGTAGACAAGTGTGGATCTAGTGCATCACAGCTGATTTCAAACGTATACCGTGCTGCTTCTGAGGGAGTCTCACTGTTTTCATTCAGGAGGGACCAACAGTAGATGCCAAAGGTACTGATGGAAATACACAAACGGAAGAAACTGCTCTCTTGAATCATTGTGCTCAGCAACCTCCGGAAACGACAACAGGGTCTTCAATACCTGCAAGAAAATGGAGGCAGATATTTACTTGTCCTCCTCAGGGTTTACTGGCCCAGACAGTGACAAATGGTATGTAAGAAAGACAGAGTTTAATTAAGCAAAAATGGCAAACAAAATGCTCGTTTCTCTGGGTGTGATAATGTCTATCCATTGTCCTTGAAAATAATGAAGGGAAATAACTGTGGTTTACACATCACACTTTCGTTTCAATATTTTAGCAGAAAACAGAATTAGATGAAACAAAGATTTGAACGTATAGTTTTTGTTCCTCCATCCTCTCTGCTGTATTTAACATAGTAGGCACGTTTTTGCATTGCAAATTGTTTTCATCAGAAGAAAGACCTCCTAATTCTTGACTTGATAGTTTGCTTTGGTGTGAAAACGTCATAAACACAGTGGCATCTTTAGCACACTGGATGGCTTTTTGTTGACGTAAGGCAACAAGTATGAGACTTTGCAGTGATACCTTCTTTTGTTTCTTAATACCCCAAGCTTGCAAAGCCAAGAATCCTAACTACAAGGCAAACTGACCCATTCTGTTGAAGATTTGCCCTGCACTGAAGGCTCACAGAAGAGAATGCCTGGCTAACCAGTTATTTCAGATATTTCCTAACAAAAGACATTTCCTGTGGCGTTGGCTGCTTCCACAGCCTCTGTTTTCTCTCAGTTGGGATTCTTAGGCTTTTATGTTTGGAAATCTACTGGTCTTCCTTTTGTCACCTGTCACGTTCAAATAAGATCAACAAAAATCCAATCTGAAAATGTAATACACTTTCTTAGGATTATGAGAAGGGGGATTTATTCAACACATTTTTTGCTTCTCCTTCAGTCTTCTGCTTTTATATCTATGCATTCCTGTTCTTGTTGGATAACTGTAGGAACAGATTTGGGAAACTGAGAAGAGCATAATATTTTCACTTAATGTTCCCATTTTTCAGAGGTGTGTTTTTTTTTTCCTGTGTATTATTCCTCTTTGATTGCTGTATCAAGGGAAGTATCTGTATGACTTCAGGCTGTCCAGAGACATGACCTTCTTCAGATTTTTTCCCCAGGGATAGCAATGTATTGCACAAGCACATGCAGCCAAAAAATGATACTTAAATTCATTTTAAAATTAGACTGGAGCTGCAGTCATTAGCTCAAAAGATATGCCAAGCTGTACAGCAGCACATTCTTACTGCAGTTCTGAAGTGGCTGAAGGAAGATAAGAAATGCAAGGTAAGGTAGTGAAAGTCTTTGCTTTAAGTTTGGGGCCTGTTAGGTGCTTTCCTCGGTGGCCCAAGTCTCAGCCATACTTCTTGGTCCCTAATGATGTTCCTGTTACCATTTTTAAAAGTATCTTAGTATCTATAAAATCAGAACATTAGTTTAGGGAATGTCAAAGGTTAAACACATTGTTATGATTAAACTGATTTTTAAGGTATTTCTGAAAGTCTTGGTACCTTTTTCCACAGTAGAAAACCAAATGTGATCTAATAGCGAACAAAGTTGTCCCGGAGAGATGATTAAATATGAATATTTCTTATTTTGTTCCAGTTGCAATCGTGGTCCTGGTTTGGGCTGTGGTTTGGTCCATCACTGGGACTGAGTGTCTCCCAGGTGGAAACCTGTTTGGAATTCTGTTTCTTTATTTTTTTGCTGTCATTGGAGGTAAAATTTTTGGATTCATTAAAATACGAACGCTGCCTCCTCTCCCTGCTCTTCTGGGTAAGATCATCTTCCTTCTTTTCTTCCTGCATATTTGTGTTGTTTAAGCTGTCAAGTAATATCTGCATGCTATATATTTTCGGACTGGGAACAAACAAACTGCGTCATGCTCAAAATCTGTAGCTTTTGCAAGTAACTTTTATCGGTTCTCTCCAAGAAGGTGCAAAATTCCCCAGACTGGCTCTAGTGACATAGCCTGTATGTTACTGAGGCTCTCCTCTTACTTCTTTGGGGGCCAGAGAGCTGTGTACCTACAGATTCAAAGGTCATTGTCCTTCAGTACCCTCTATCACAATTACTTAAAATTTGGTTTTCATATTACTAAACAGGAGTCTTAAACTGGACCTCCTGTTACAATAGAATAATTAATTCACAAGGAAATTATTGCTGAGCTGTTTCACATGTATCTTGCACAATGAAAACATTTTCCAAAGAAAACACTACAGAATTCCCTACTACCAATAATCCAAAGCAATTTCTTTCTTCTCCTTCCTTTATCTCAAGATAATGGAAACCTGAGAAAATAAATTTACCACCAGGAATAATTCTTTTAAAGAGAGTCACTTTGAATCAATCATAACATTGTTTTCCATATTGACATCTCGTTTTATTTTACACAAAAATGCAAAATAGAAATGGGAGATGAAAATGATGTTAATTTTTACATCATCAGAACCTTTTCAGACTTCTTTCTTAGAGGAGGTTTTGGGTAGTTTAGTACAATACCGTGACGCTAACAAAGCTGAAAAGTGAAGCTCGAGGTTCTTCTCACCAGCTGTATGCTGCCCCCTTACTATGCTTAGTGCATAAATGAGTAAAGCTGTTGACACACAATGAAACTTCATGGCAGAGTGGGCTACAAATACCTGCCTGTAGTGCAAGGATGTGATTTTGTAGCCTGCTTAGCTGGTGTTTTGCCTCGGAGTAGCACTGTTTACAGAGGTGCTAGATGGCTGCACGTACAGCTCTGTCCAGGCAGCACGCATGTTCTTGCACCGCTTAGTTTCACAAGCAAGAAAAAATTCAAATGCGAGGGAGGGGAGTTTGCATATAGCATGCATGCTTGCAATAATGTAATGTACAGGCAGTCTGCCCTTTCTAAGTAAACACCCCTGCTTAAAAAAAAAAAGTTTATGACCATTTGGATTCTGCTTTTTTTAATTACGTCCATATCTAAAAGTTACGAGTTGAGTATAAAACTGCTTGCCAGACAGGTAATATTGAACAACAGAAACTTAAGCATGACAGCACATGTCTGTAGAGTTGCTTAGGACAGAGTTCACTGCTCAGATCCCCAGTCTTCGAGGAAAACTGGAGAAATCCATGAGTCAGAAGAAGAAATAGACAATGTCTTTGAATATTCTTCTTTACACTAAAAGTACAAATCTTGTACTCTTACATGCCTTTAATCTGCTTGTGCTAGGTGCAGTTGAGTGTAATGTGGCTGGCTGAGCGCTTATGCACCTTATAGTGAGCCTCTGTCTGAGGAAAAAAGGAGTGAAATTGCTATTGCAATAGTCACACAGTACATTTTCGGTATACGTTGCAGAGAGGTTTCTGCAGCAGGCAACATGGAGCAGAACCGTGAAGATATCCTTTGTGGTGGTGTTTTTTGCATTAAGTAGATTTCTACATCAAGGTAGCTCTAGTGACTTGGACTTCAAGCAAGCATTGCAAAGAGCACGTGATTGTTATGCTAGCCTGATAGAATTGTCTTGAGGTACCGCAGATTAATTATGCCACTGTTTGTTTTTTTTCGGGAGGTGGTGGGAAGAACAATGACTGAAAGTTTAGTATGTTCCAGGGCAAATGAAGTCCACAGCCAAGGCTCAGACCAAGCTGGGACCAACCTAAGCACAGTATTTGTTTACTTTTTGTCTTTTTTGTCTTCCTGTTTCTTAACATGGCTAATACAAAATTATGCTCCAAAAATGTATCTTTGAATCATCAGGACCTACAGTGAATCTCTGCAGATCTACATTTAAAGTCGCCCTTTCCTGTACTTTTCTGTATCCTTCCAGAACTACAGTTCCGATAGCCTTGCAGGAAGTCTCTGAATAGAGAGTTTTGCTAATATTTGCAAAGGCTGGATCTTGCAAGTAGCTCAAATAGAGCATAAGAGCAAGTTCCTGATTTTTTTCCCCCCTTTTTTCCCCCTCTTTGCATAAGAGTCATATTGTCAGAGCAGTTCAAAATGTCTAAGTTAGTCCACAATTAGCTGTTTTAGATTATATTTCCCAATGAACTCGGCATTATGGTTCCTGTGATACCTGCATTTCTTACACCTAAGAGGATTTTTAACAATTTCCAACTTCTGAGATAAATAACACAATATTAGATGATCTTCCTCTTTTCATATTAAAATAAACTAACAAGAAAAATATCTTTAAGGATGCAGAAGTGTCTTTGCTTATGGTAAGTATGATCTGCACCTGGTGAACAAAGCCAAATTGTGTTGACTCAGAGTAAAGCTGTGTCAGCATCCTGCAGATTTATTCATTGGTGGCCTGGTGTGTTCTTAGGCCACTTTTCATTGCTTTAAACACGTCTGTCTCTTTCCATGCCTGAGTCCCCGTTGTTAAAACATAGCTAGTGGTTCAGAACATGAGTTGTTTCTTTGTCTCTCATAGATGCATAATATGGTGTCTATTTTTAAGAATTCTATGCAAGCTTTTAATGCAGTAAAAGCAAATCATTTGACGGGAGCTTGTTCTCTTTCATTTAAGGGATGCTACTTGCCGGTTTCTTAATCCGAAATACCCCGTTCATTAGTGACATCGTCCAGATAAACCTACGCTGGTCTGCAGCACTGAGGAATATTGCTCTTTCAATTATCTTGACCCGAGCAGGACTCGGCCTGGATCCAAAGGTATGTCACCAGCCGTTTGTGTGAGGCAAATTATACAGCAGCCCTCAAAAAAAAAGAATAATTGGTTCTGTTATAAATATTGAACTGTTCAGTCTTAGAGGATCTGCAGACTAGAGCATTACAGAAAGCGTAATTTCTATTGTATAATCATATATTAATACTGGCAGTTGGATTTGTAGAGTAGGCAAACCATCTGAAAAATACCTGAAGAAAACTGCTTTTGTGAATATTTTCACCCTTGGCTTAAAGAAATTTCCTGAATGTTGTGAGCAGAACATCTTGAGGACACGTGCTCCATCAGGGTCTGTCAGGAAGAGTTTATGCTCCCTGGCAAACTCCTTGTCAGTTTACATTGACAAACTAAAGTAATGGAAGGGATCCCCAATCCTTGAAAGAGAGCGTTGCTTGTGTTGACACCAGTCAAAAAAAAAACCCAACCAACCGAAAAATCCAAACCTGTGTGTCTTTTTTACTTTTTTCTTTTATTTTTTTTTAATCACTGCCATTTTAATGCAAATACATTAATTGCAAAGATGAGTCCTGCTGCACTACAGAAACAATGCTTCACAGCCCCTAATGCTCCTATGAACAAAAAAAAAGTCTTCCTCCACACACTATGAATCATGATGTTCCATAAATTAATGAAGGCAAGGTTTTGCTTGATCAAAATCAGCTGGCTGAAATAAAGTCCCTATCTATTTAAGGAGCTGCTGAAAGTTTATATAAAGTTTATATAAAACTTGGGTCAAGTATACCTAGTTCAGAATGCCTAACCTGATTTTTCTTAACCAGGATGAAAACTAGGGAGTTGCCAATGCTTCAGGTGTTTAGGAAAATAGTTTTGCTGTTCTTGAAAAATGCCTGGTTTCCTAGATTACTATCATCCTTTTTTCCAAGACATTGAAGCTTGTATGAACACGGACTGTATGTTGTTACACACAGCTTGGATGCCCAGTTCTGTGAGATTGCTCTTCTTTCTTTTCCATTACAACTTTTTTTGCCAAAAGAACTTAAATTTGACTAATTTTTCTCCCATGTGGCAATCAAAACTGTCGTTTGGACTCTATGTAGCAAAGCTTTGATGCAGTTATAATTGTTCCTCATGTAGCTGAAGCTGTGAAGACAAAGACGTCGGTTGCTTTGGTGATTCTCAGCGCTAATTATGCTGGGATAAACTGTGCTGATAGATAGGGCAACGCATTTTTTTTTTTGGTTTTTTTTCATGTCAAAATTAGGGACCTGTCCTAGCAGAGTCGTGTTTGTGACTAACTATTAAAGGCAGCTGTTACAAGTAAATACTTTGTTTTAGAGAATTTTTTAATAGAAGTTGCTGAGCCAGATGGAACTTAATCTGCTCTGGATATCAAGTGAGAGACAGCTGAAAGAGATGCTTGGCTCCGTGCACCAAGTTTATGTAGGTCTACAACTTTTCATGATTTGTTCATGGGTTTTGAGATAATTTTTTTGGGGTGGTCGTGCAACTTGTAGGATTATAGCAAAATCTTTTGTGGATGGACCAAATGACCTCAAGTAACTGTGGGTAAGTCAGCTGTGTTGAGGGTGCACTTTTTAAATGGATCCCAGCCAGTCCAGCCTCTCACATTTACTTTACTCTGCACAAGAAGCTAAACAGAATTCTTTGCCACTCCTTCCTACTATGTGCAGGAACCTTGTCAGACCTAGGTTCAGTGGGTTTCACTGCCACACTTGGAATCCTGTATCCAAATGCAGTTGTGCTTGAGTCTGTCTCTGGCTTAGGCCATGTAAAGCTGTCATATCCTGTACTGCAGCTCAGAAGGGATTATTTTAATAAACCATATCAGATCGTAAATATATTTCTTCTCTATAAAGCCAAGGGCACTGATGCTGATGTCTGAATGTGCTTTTATATTGCAGGCTCTTAAGAAACTCAAAGCAGTCTGTTTACGGCTTTCTTTTGGACCATGCATCTCAGAAACATGCACGGCTGCTGTTCTTGCCTACTTGTTCATGCATTTGCCATGGCAATGGGGATTTATACTAGGGTAATGTACTCTCTCTTCTCCTGTATGACAAGGGTGCCTCTTTTCATGCTACAGTTAAATGATCCAACTGCAGTTAGCACTCAGCACCAAGCAGAGACCTCAGTTTAATGCCAGTTAGGAAGCTGTACTTAGCCCCTGTGGTTGTTTGCTTACCATTCATGTCTGGCTCTGTGGCTAATTTAAAGGTCATATTTCCAAGCTGTGGAGGAGTACTTGCATCATTACTCTTCTGTGTTTGTGATCTGGGCACTTGAAGAAGGAACAAGGATGGTGCAATCCCTGAGTCTTAGCCACAACACAGGGGGCTTTTAGGGACAGAAAATGATACCACAGTTTGGTGAATCTTCATGCTGGAATTCAGAATTTCCCCACAGAGAGATGCATGCAGGACAGTTTTCCTGTCACAAGTCAAAAATAAGGATATGGCACGTTATATTCTGCAGTAATATTCTTGAAGAGGAAACCTTCTCCATCTGTTTCTATCTAAACTGGGGGACTTGGTCCAGACCCACATACTGGAGCAAGATGGATGAACTTCTCTGCCACGCACTGATTTTTATGAGAAGGAACTGGGCTACTGAGTCATAAGCATGTCTAGACCAGGTTCCTGAATTGGACAATCAAGGCATGCATCAGGGAGCATAACTGGCCTGCAGTGTGGAGCCCTTTACTTTTAATACTATTGAGTTGGGCAGGAAGTAAAAGCTGTTTGCAGATCTGCATGAAAATAGCCCTGCTTGTACTTAGCAGGGAAAGATGAGGAAAATACCCCAGGTAAAGGTTTGTTTATGCTTTAAAAAAATTGGGATCAGAACATTTTGAAGTTTTTTGGTTCAGTGCTTTCTTTTAAAGGGAGGCTGAACCTCTGTGTTTTCAGTTTTGTTCTAGGTGCAGTCTCCCCTGCTGTGGTGGTTCCCTCAATGCTGATTTTACAAGCTGGGGGATATGGGGTGGAGAAAGGTGTCCCAACTTTGCTCATGGCAGCTGGCAGCATTGATGACATTCTGGCTATTACAGGCTTCAACACTTGCCTTGGGATGGCTTTCTCTTCTGGTATGCTGGTTAATCTGTACGTGGTGAAATACAGAACAGTGATATTTTGTTATGACTGACTGGTTTGTAACTTAATGACATCTCCTTATAAAGCTCATGTGTGGACTTGAATATTGAGAGAGAAATTACCTATGATTAAAAGTCTTGGTGTAACATTGTCTGCTCTGAGTTGTGGGTCACATCAGCTTTCAGAGAACATTTTTCCCTGTCTGCTCCCTCAGCTGCCAAGTCTGGTCCCTATATGCCCAACATACAATGCTTTCAAATTTCCATGGGTTTGGCAGTGTTCTCGCAGTGGCTTCTTTGGCACACTTTCTTGGCATGAGCTTGCAATATCCAGTTGTTTCAGGGTCATAGATTCCCTCCTGAACCCCTTTACCTGCAAGTAATTTAAAGCAGACACTGTCCTGGAATCGTCCTTACAGGTCTTACAGTGTGCATGAAGGATCTGTGTATGGCTTACTGAACCTGTTTTTCTTTTGCCAAATAGGTTCTGCTCTGTACAATGTGCTCCGTGGAGTGCTGGAGGTTGCTGTTGGCATAGCAGCTGGTGGGATTCTGGGAATGTTTGTTCGATATTTCCCAAGCCATGATCAGGTAAAAACCCAGTTAAAAAAAAAAAAAAAAAACAACACCAAAAAACAAAAAACAACCTTCTTATAAAATAGAGATTCTTTGCTAAGGGATTGTGTTCTTAAGTTCTTCATTTCCAAGCTTCACATGAAGCTGCTTTTGGGGAAAGCTGTGTACAGCAGTAATAGCTTCCAAGTTGCAAAGCCTGTGAAGTGATGGTGTGGTTTATAGGCGATTACTTGTTTACTGCAACAATAACAATGTATGATCTCATAGTCCTTCCTCATACAAAGTTTGGAACCCATCCTGCTCTCACTGAAGGCGGTGGAAATGTCCACACATAAAGCAGAAAAGGTCTGATGCCTGTTTCAGTTGGTAAAGTAATCATCAGTTGGATTGATGTGCAACACATTTAATTGTATAAGATGTTTCCAGTAAGCCTAAGATTAAAAACAAGTTAAGCAGACAGATCGTGGACTTTAAGTGATTGGGCATATCATTAATGCTAATTAGAATGTGTTACTTTCAATAAAAATTAAACATACATAAAGTGGTAGACGAATTTACTATCAAGGGGCAATTAAGTGAACAGAAAATTATGGAAGAGAGTAGATACATTCTGAACTACTGAAGTTAATTTGCAAAGCATCTGTTGTCCTCAGTGGGGTGAAATTTTCCTCTTATTAAATAACATGAGCAGTGCAGTACAGGAGCCAAAGAGATAAATAGAAATGGGGAACAGTGGCAGAGATATAACTGTGCTGTGAGAGCAAATAAAATTAGACTGTCCCTGTCAAACGTTTGTTTGACTTGTCCTTAAAAACACCTAGTGGCAAGGATTTCACCTCTCCATGGATAAACTGTTCCAGTACTTGACTGTACAGGTAGAAAATCCTGTTATCACAGAGCTGAAGCAGGGCTGTTAGAATAGAGCATCCTGTTCCTTGTGATACAAGAAGCCTTTTGACAATACGATTTTGGATGGGCAGAAGAAAGAAAATACTACTTTTCCAGAATTTTACTTTCTTAGGAGTTGATGTCCAAAAAAACTCTCAACTGAATAGTTCAAGTCTCACTTGAAAGCTTTGATTCTTTCACAATGGTTAATGGTAATTATTATTTTAAAATTGCTATTTTCAACGTCAACAGAAGTAACTTTTCTCCTCCATTTCTAAAAGAAATTTGCTTGTTTGTTTGTCTCTTTCCCTGGCTGCAGGCATCTCTGGCATGGAAAAGGACATATTTTGTACTTGGGCTGTCCATGTTTGCTGTTTTTGGAAGCATCTACTTTGGCTTCCCTGGATCCGGAGGGCTCTGCACACTAGTCTTAGCTTTTGTTGCAGGTGTGGGATGGTCTGATGAAAAGGTGAATGTTTACATAAGAAGCACACCATATCAAAACTCCTTTGAATGTACAGCTTGTTAGGAGTGGTAATGATGCTTTTATGAAGGTTTAGCAGTTGTATGGATTAAAAAAACCCCCACATTCTGCATTTATTTTGGAAGTCTTTAACATTCAGCATGATCGAAAGTTACCATGTATGGGAATATATATCAATGCAGAGCCTAACATGCTGGCAGAGAAATGCTCACAAGCTTTTCTTAGACATCTTAAGCCTTGTAAAGGAGATTTAGTTGTCAAGGCATTTGACTAGGAATCCAAAGCTGTATGTCCCAGCTCTGTGAGTGTCTGTAACCTTACACAGTCACTTTATTGTAAGATTTACAAACAAGTGTCCAAATACAATACGCATGGCCTGAATACCCCGAGCTGTTGTTCCCGGTGGTTTTAGGGGATGAAGTAGAAAACAGTAATTAACCATCCTCTCTCATCTTTCCCAAATCCCAGCCAGCATATTCTGGATAAATTAGAGATCAGGGTGTCCACAATAAATGGTGATATAAGGCCATACAAAAACCATACAAAAGACCGGTTTTTAGTCACTTTCTCTTAGCTGCTAAGACTGCTTTCTCCTACTGTTGCTGCCCCGCTGCATTTTTGTACCTTGGCATGCCTCACTGCCTCTTTTGCTTGATACCATCTACACTCAGTGTTTTCAGGGCATCTTTCTCTCCACAGCTGTAGCCTTGCCACATGCAGTAGGAGAAGAGAAAAGAAAGGGGATCAGATATAGCAGAGTTCATGTTATTATCCCCATCTAGATCCTGACTTCAGTAAGATCTCAAGGTTGGTTAAAACAATGAAAAAGAAACCATGGTTTCTATTTAAAAGTATTAGATTGTCATCCAATTTTAAGAGAAGAAAAACTCATCTTGGGACTTAACTACTTAAGGACAGTACAACTGATAAAGCGCTCTGTTGAAAAGCTTTTAGACCATTTCAGAAAGAAGGACCTTAAAACATTATGTGCAGCCTGTAAATGCTTGGTTTAAATTCTTTTGATCAGTGAATGAAGCTTCTTGGGCTTAAGGATGTTGATTTCAAATGCCTTACCTCTTTTTTATCAGATACAGTCAGAGATGTCTGCATACTGTATACTCAATATATTACCAAGGTTTTCCTGCTGAGCTTCTCAAAGACCACTGTCTCATGCTGTCCCTGGTGGAAGTCACTTGGCAAATACTGTCCACAGAGAACAAGGAACATTGTACCTATTGCTGGAGCAGTTAAATGGGCAGTAAACAGACTGAAATAATGCTGACATCTTTAAAGAGGATTAATTCTTTTGCCAAAAAAGAAAAGGGTGAGATAACAAGGAGAAATGATGCAAATAAAGAAAAATGTTTAGAAGCCTGTGTATTTCTACCTTGTTCTATCTACGGTTACAGAAGTTTTTGTATTGCAGTCATCTACCTTTCCATTGACTGAAGAGCAAGATTGTTGCAGGATCAGTCCCAGAGAGAACACCAAGGACAGGACATATCTAGACCCTGGATTGATTATTAAGTGACAGAGCACTGCATTTTTCCACATGCTCCAGCCTGAAGGTTCATTTGCTATTGTAGAACCTACTTAATTAAAAAAGAAGTGCCACTAGATATGCTATGTATACTTTTTCACATAAGTGGAAGTTTCCTCTTTATCCTGGAAGCAGTTGTTTTAGGAAGATTGTTGGGTAAGTTCAAACACAAGGAGAAAAGGTAGCTTTGCCCTGTACAGGACATCACACTGGGAAGTTCAACACTTTTTACTAGTACAGCATTTCAGACTTGCACAGTCTGACTTTGCTCCCACTCACATGGAGACAGGCCTCTGGCTGAGTGCAGTGCAAGTAGAGGTAGGTCATGACTGAATCCTGAAGGTCTGACTGCTCGGATACAAATGGAAGAACACATTTAAGCATGCAGTTCCTAAAGGCTCAGAAACTTGATGGCAGAGCTCTTCAAATTGTCTTCCTAAATGCTGAAAATCGACTATGCTTTGTTTTCCTTCTGTTGTCTGCAAACTGCTCTGTTACTGTTCAAACACCAGTGATTTTTCTCTTCTGGAGACAGCAAGCGTTTCTTTACTAGCAGAGCTAGACACACTCTGACCTTCAAAAGGTGCGCGACTGATTTTGAATCTTAGTATTAGGTCAAAGAAGGAGGAGCATTCTGGACAATCTTTATGATACGTTTTCTCTTTGTCCTCTGATTACTTAGATGTTGTGTCTACTTGGCCATATTTTTGTGAATTTACAGATTATTTTTGTATTCATTACAGAAAGAAGTAGAAAAAATTGTCGCAGTTGCATGGAATATCTTTCAGCCTTTTCTTTTTGGCCTGATTGGAGCAGAAGTATCTGTTGCATCTCTTAGGCCTGAAACTGTTGGTAAGATCATTTGCTAACTATCCAGTTTTCATTTCTGCCTTCCAAAGAATCTCTATAAAGAAATCTAAAGCAAAGAAGACTACGGCTGATATCCGCCCCCCCCAAAAAAAAACAAACCAAAAAACAACCAAAACCCAACACCACTGTAAAGCTACAGTTTTAGGAGGCTTATTCCCTTCAGGCACCTATGCGCAAAAGTACTGAGAAGTGTTTGTCTTTGTTGCAGGGCTCTGCATTGCTACATTAGGCATTGCCCTCATTGTGCGAATCATAGCAACGTTCCTGATGGTGTGTTTTGCTGGGTTTAATTTCAAGGAGAAAGTATTTGTCTCATTGGCGTGGATTCCCAAAGCCACTGTCCAGGTAAACAGTTAAACATCACTTTCATTCCAGGCTAAATCTATTGTCCTTGGCAAAGCTCCTCGTAACTAGCATGGCAGTAAACAGGATCAGGCTCAATAGCAGCAGAGTGTAGTATGTCGACAGTTCATACTGTAAACTGCTCTAAGCCTGCTTGAAAAGTGCATGGAGAGCCTTCTTGTGTGAAGGCCTTTTGCTTGCATCCAGGGTTGTACTCGTAATAGTGACAGAGAACTGTACATATAGCACAGGAGGTTTAACTATTTCTCAGCTATTGCAGGTTGTTGTGCCTTTACGTACAGATTCAGAGAACTCTCAAAACAAAGGCAAAAGTGTTTCCCTCTTATGCCACATGAAGTGTCTGCAGGGACGGTCACAGCAGAGACTCAGAATGGGTCTTCAGTTTGTAGTCATTTTGGTAAGGGGTGGTCTGACCGCCATATTGCTAGAGAAGCCTCAGGCTGGCTGCATTCCTGCTCCTTTAGTGATCATTTAGTCATTTAGACTTCGCCTCAATACCATCTGCAAACAAAAGTTAATAATCAGAACAGGCCAGGATTATTGCAAGATTTGTGAACTAATTTTTCAGAAGCTGCTACTAGTTGACCGCTGTCAGGACACATTCTCAAGGTGTGGCATTTTAACAACTGCAAGAAGCAATATACTGACCCATTTCATTAATCACACATTCTACAGAAATGTGGGTAAGATGGCAGCTAAGCAATGTTCTTCACAGGAGGGAACCACCCAGGTAAACTCATTCACTTAGGGAATTCAAAGTGTAGCCAAGCGAAAATTTTTCTCATAGGTGTAATACATTTACTTTTCTATGTACTGCCTAGAATCAAATAGGTTCAATGTACTAAAAATGTCAAATTTATGTTAAATGTTGACTGATGATAAGTCCCTTTTTCCCCTCTTTCAGTGCTAAAAGTGACTTGCTCCATCTCAGCAATGTTTTCTTTCCTGCAGGCTGCAATAGGTTCCCTTGCCCTGGATACAGCGAGAAGTCATCAGGATGAGCAACTGGAAAAGTATGGAATGGATGTACTGACAGTAGCTTTCTTGGCTATCTTGATCACCGCTCCCATTGGAGCCCTGGTTATTGGCTTGGCAGGGCCCAGACTTCTGCAGAAGGCTCAGACAAATAGCAAGGAGGATGAGGAAGGTGCTGAGGTTGGAGAAGAGGCAGAGGCCTGTGAACCTGCGTAAGACAAACACCTACAGGAATATGGTCCTTCAGCCCTTACATTTCTGTTGAGTAAACACAGCATATCTGTAATCTTTCTGGAGGAAACCAAAACAAGTGTCAGTTATGTCTGCTATTTTTAAAGCAGCCCTGGTGGCGTTTTATAAAATATTTTTATGTGTTGATGGTGCCTTAAGAGATGAAATAGCTAAACATACAGTGAATAGGCTGACCAGGCAGTGAGTTACTGAGAAGTTAGCAGTCAACGGTTACTTGAAATGTGTGGGTGTGAGGCCAGGGATAGGATCAGAATTGTTCAGGCATGGAGTGATGAGGTTGAATATAATCAGAAGAAGATGGAGACTAACGTGGAAAACTTCTTGATGGTTGAAACTGGGCTGTGAGATGACAAGTTCAACAGCTCAAAGAATGCAACTTCTGAATAAGGGACTGCTGACACACAGTGAATGAGTCCTGCCACAGGTTGGAGATTCCCTCTCCTTCATCATTCGGGTTCCAAAGCTTGCCTTTCCCTGCCGCTGTTCTTCCTCACAGCTTGTGCACTGCTTTGTGCCTTCAAGGGACTGTCGGCTCTGGTCGTAGCAAGAAACAGCAAGTGATGTTTGAACAGATGTGCTGAAAGAGACAGTTGGGTCCATCAGGGACTGTGGTAATACAGGGGCTACTGGTGCTGGTAGAAAAAAGGACTGAGCCTGAAAATGGGATGAGGGTCGTGGGGAGGCTATAATGACTGGGAGAGGGTTGTGTGGGATTGGGATGGCGGCTGCTTCACCTGTGTAGCTCAGCCTTTGCACAACATCATCTCAAGGAAGGGAAAGCCAGCTCTCCGGCCACTGAGAGTGGCTATGTTCTGGTGCTGGCCACTGTAGGACAGAGGGGAGAGCGCTTCTCAGGTGGGGTTTGCTGACAGGGCAAAGCCAAGGTGGCAATGAGTTGTGCCTTTCTTCCTCAGCTCCTTTTGGGGAACCTGGCAAAAGCAGCAGACCTCAAATCAAGATTCATGGGTCAGCCAGGATCTCCTGTTGCTTTGTCCTAAGTTAATACTCATCTGGCTGAGAAAATGCCATGATCAGGCCCTTCTCATCTCTGCTTTTGGATAACTGCAGCAAAGAAAACCAGGTATTTGCTAAAAATGTGGACAGTTAGTGCTCATTTTTCCAGGAGGTGGCTGGCTGGATTGACTGTGGAGAGTGGAGGTCTCAGATTTGCCAGGGCATTTTTTACCTCTGACTGATGCAGAAAACTAATACACTTTAAATGAACAGCCTTGAAAATGCAGTGCTGAGGGGGATGGTACAAAGCGAAAGGAGCGGCATCTCACCTGCCTTTGGAAAGGCTGTGGTGTGAAGGCAGATGTCACGAGGAAGCAGCGTTCAGGGGACAGTGCTAGCACCCTCAGCATATATGCACAGATCCTGTGGGTCTCTCCAGACAATCAGGTTGTGTGTGGCTGTGGATCATGGTAATGACTGGCAATGCTGGTGTTGAATAGTTTGCCAAAACATTTCACCAGGGGGAGCAAAAAGATCAAGTGTGGTTTTCTTCATTTTGCTTAGTATAGCTGCCTCCTGCACAGTCAGTTGCAACATAGTTGACGTTTGATTTTCCCATTCCTGAAGAGTTTCCTTTCTCTTCTCCTTGACTGTCCTAAAGCCAGGAGTAAACCTCCTCTGTTGAGCAAAATCCTGCTCTTGCCTTTAGCTTCGGTATCAGTTAGGGTTTTGTATTGACAGATAGCAGCAAATCTTTCCTATTCTGCTACGTTTTGTACAAGTAACTAGGTCCAAGTAGGTCATTCCCAGCTCCGTTCTGAGGCACTGAGTCAGTACAGCATCCCTCAGAAACTGGAAGGATTTGTTGTTATTTTTTAGTGAGGATGTTAGATTATGCCTGTAATTGAGGTGGACGATGCCTCCCTGCAGATTTCTATGCTGCAGTTCACTGAACTCATTTTGCAGGATACTGTATAGAATATATTTGATGTGTATAGATGTTTTTGGCATTAGTAAGTAAGAATTAAACAATTCTATTTTAGCTTTTACACTTTTAGTATGCTACACAAAAATGTACAGAATACTTTTAAAAGAAAACTGTTTGAAACTATTATTTGCAGAGTGTCCGCGTATGCCTCTGTATACAAATTAATTACAGCTCAGTATGTGTGACCTCCTCTCCAAGCCAAAAAGAAAGCTTCCTGAGAAATACTGGAGGTTCACAGCCTGCAATTCCAGCAGAGTCATAAAAATACCAGGAAATTCTTTGGTAAGTTTTCCCCTAACAGTTGCCAAGCACATTGACATTTTTCCTACTATACGCACTGCTGTTCTCTCCACTTCCATGGGGAATGTACAATCTTTAGTTCGGTTCGTGTCTGTGCCCTGACCAGAAAGGAAGATGCTTTTGAACTGCGTGCTGATGAATGGTTAGGGTGCTGTGCCTGGCGGTTATTGTGTCAGCCGCTGACTTCTGTGCCTGTTCAGCCTACTTTGCATGGCTAATGGAGGCACTCTGTTACTTAAATAGGGGTAGTTTTAATAGCAGGTTATTGTATTTGGAAATTGTAATGTCTGTAAACCTAACTGATGAGGGAACATGGTGTTCAGTTCCTCAGTGACTGTCTGTAAAATAATTCTGCTTGAATAAAACAGGAGTAGAAGCTTTATATAGTTCACTTTTTCATAAAGTTTTATAGAAAGTAGAATCCTCCTGCAGGGAGGGATCACTGACAAATTTGAAGTCTGTTCAATACCAGAAGTGTGACGTATAAGGATTATAGCCCTTTAAAATTGAACTCAACCTTAAGCATGCAAGCTTATAGCCTCTAATACTTGCTCACCGTCATAACAGCATCTCATAAATTGGATTTATCGTGTTCCCTTAACCTCAGTGCACTCTCAATTTATTCATTAGCTCACTCCCACCATTCTGAGCGCTTGAATAGCTATACCAATGAAAAGTGTCATCTTGTTCTCTAATCTAAATGAAATTGAATTAATTTTCCTTTCCTCGCCACTATATGTTTCTCACAAGACTCCTTTCCCTCTGCTGTTATTAAATCTTCAACAAGAATCAAGCTGAAACTATTACATAGACCTGCAGATCTAAAATGAACAGCATTAATGCTTGATAATGGTCCGCTCCTTGCCTTCCGGAAAGGTATGAAACACTTACATCTTGTCATGAAAAGAAATATGTTACGTTGGGGCTAAGAACCTATGAAACTGGGGTTTTTTAATAAGTATCATGACAATTTCAGCTGATTTTAAATAGCAGTTAACTTTGAGAGATACAATTTTACTTCTTAGCAGAATTTGTGCAGGTGAAGTCATGACATTTAAGACCACCTCCCTTTTAACAAAATGCCATGAAATCATTCATGAATAACGCATAAATTCAAGCCAATGAAATCTTTATGCCATGCCAGTCTCTTATTTGCAGGAAATAAAATTAGAGCACAATGTGCAGTAAACTATAACCAGAGGAGTCCCACTGTCATGCAGACATCATCACAGGCGTAAAGTGGGAGAGTACTGAGCACAGTATGTATGTGCAGTTCCAGAAGGTTCACGAGAACCTCTGCAGCAGAAGGGCCTGACGGCACAGCGCGTTCCTGGCGGCAAGCAGTGGGGAGAATTACAGGGGGCAGCATATGGGGAAAGACAGAAATCGGCCATCTGGAAGCAGGGAGTTGCACAGGCCAAAGATGCAGTAATAACATAATCATCATCACTCTTTTCTTTCTCTTTTTCAGCCAAACTGGGCATTTTAGGGAATTTAGACTGAAGTCTAAAATTTACGGTGAAAGACTGATCATGTACAACAGCCACAAAACAGTGAATGATACAGTATTTGCATTTTGCTTTTTAAATAAATGGAGTGAAAGAGATCAAATTTTGTGCCAGCTGCACTTCAATTACATTTACTTTGCCTAGCAGTTGCCACGTCAGATACCTTTCTCTAAAAGTATTTGTTTTACAAGTTTGTTTGTAGTCCATCATAACTATTGTTCAAATTCATAATCAAAAGAAAGATAGACATTACTGTTCTTGTAAAGTAAAAAGACATGTCATGACATGTCAAGTTCAACTTCCCTGATTTTGCATCAAGACTGTGAAGACCTGGTCTATTGCCTCAGTCCTGGTCTTTATTAACATTAGGGGCAAATTTATCTCTCTGTGTGGAGCTTCCAAATGAGGTTAGAAAAATCACCCCGTGGCAGGTACATCCCAGCAGGTAACTGGTTCAGCTCTCTCAATGGCTGGTGAGATGCAGGGCTCTGCAGACACTTGTAGCTATCTGTCCCCGCAGACTTTCGGTAAGTATTTTGAACCAGTTAGTAAATTCTTTGAGATTTTCTACAGAAAATTCCGTGGCCATGAAAGACGGTATTACCTTGACAGATTTTGAAATGCAAGGAAACAGTCATTCGTCTTGCTTGTGATCTTCATTTTATTATTATCTTGTGGAAATTACTAAAACGTCCTTTCTACAAAGGAACCGTGACTGAGTGCTGCTATTGCAGGCCCGTACTACAAATGAGTTCCATTCCCCTTTAGACATAAGCAAAACACCACCCATTTGTTCCATAGCCACATTTGTAGATCATTTAGCAGCAATCTCATCTAACAGCAAGCAGGGAGAAAAAATTAATTACATAATCAAACCGTGCTAGAGACGGAGTCAAGAGGTTAAAGCTTACACTGTTGTTCTCCTTTTAGAGCTCTGTGGGAGAAACAAAACCAAATTTGCTGTATTACTTACTCTTATCAGGGTTTGTCCGAGTAGAGCAATGGAAGCGAGAACAGGATTGATGTATCTAGTTTACTTCTCAGACTTCGGAGGAAATCAAACTATTTGAATGCAAAAGTATCCTGATAAAAGCTGGAAGCACATAGAGACTTGTATATAAAACCAGCCTGCTACAACAATCTGTGGATTTTAAAGCCTGAAAAAAAAAAAAAAAATCTAAGGATGGGCTTTTACATTTCTTACAGTAATTTCTTCACCAAACCCAAAAACTGGGGCTCTGTGTTCAATATACCGCATCTGTAAGTGAGGGCTGAGTGTAAGACACTTAGTAACATTATGGATTGTCCTCTATTATAAATGTTACATCCTAATATGATGTTTTGCGCTTTGCTTATCCATTAAGGTAAGACCATCGTGAAGCATTTAGAGATTGTACTATGGTTCTACTGCACGCTTTGTGAAAGTGGGCATTTAAAATACAGTATCGTATCCTAATCTGCCGTCTTTCGCTGCAAGGCAAGAGGTTTAGGTACCTAGAAATGCAGGAGGAACAGTCTACCGTAGTTCCACTGCTGCTGTGAGAGCCATTATGTGAGAACTGCCTTCCGCCTTGCTTTCTGTTTCAGCACTGTGGTGCCCAGCTTTGGCAACGGCCGACTGCTCTGGGGCTTCCTGCCTGCCTAACAACGGGTCAGGTGGAACACTGCTAAGGAACAGCTGAAATCTGCCTCAGTACAATTGTCTAAAATTGTATCATGGATCAAATTTTCATTTTTCAACTGACAGATAGAGTCTTTCATTAGAGAATAAAGCACTTCAGAAGAATTAATTAGAAGTCGAGCAGTTAGACCAGTAGCAGTTATTTACCTGCATCTGAAATTAAGCCTCAGCAAAGTTCTGACTTGCCCAAATAATCATTCTGAACAGGTAACAAGTCAAGAATACAGCTCAGCTCTGCTTTCTTGGTTCTGTCACTTAAGCAGTTCCTCCCATGAAAATTCCAGCTACAAAAAGTAGCAACTAAGTGCAAGTTCACTTGTAAGAAGCAAGTTTGTCTTTTCTTACAAGAGCTCACAAATGATCAACACAGGGGCCTGAAATAAAGGGACAATGTCAGCAACTGACCTGCTCAATAGTTTTGCTTATTTGCCCTGGGACTGCAGCACTCCACCTAGGACGCTCTATACGACTTCCCAGCTGCGCAGGGTCTGTCTGAGCCAGGCTGTTCTGCGTGAGGCTACCAACCCACCCACCCACGCACCACACAGCCCAGACCCGCACCCAGAGTTAACTTCACATCACGATGCTGCCTGCCCTCAGTTGTATGCTTAGGTATACTCGCAATGGATGACCTTAGTGTATTTTTCCCCCCACTTAAGTGCACTTAAATTTGTTCCTGAAAAGCAGAATAAAACATGGTGTCTCTCAGCAGAACAGAATCGACAGAATGATGCACTTTGTCACTTGGAAATAGTGACAGTTTTATAATTGCATGTTCATACAAAAAAGGCTTACTTGTAGGAAGTAATTTTATTGTTGAAATAACTTATTTACAAAGATAGTTACTTTACAGCTTTACAAAGCAGACATAATTCTTCTCAGAATAAAGTATGAAAACAGCGACAGATTTAACACTGTCTAAATGCAGTTTATTCCAAAAAGAAATCTACAGCAATCATTAGACTAAATCATACCAATCACATAATAAAATGCTGTCCCTTGCAACTACTACAGTATAAAAAGACTTTTTGTCGGTCATGATCTAGTGGATTAAGCATCTGCTACACTTCTTTCTTCTTGAGTATTAGTGGACCTACATTATCCCCTGTTAATTCATTGTGCTTGTTGTGGGAGCCATCACAGACAGGGAACTAGAAGAAAGCATACACGAGGAATTAGTATAACTACAGTAACTGCATGGTGATTTTTCTACTTCTTCCTATGCCAAGAGTACTTTGGTAATGTCGCTAGTTCCACCTACTGTGTCCCATTTCAGCATGAAACTCCCCATCTCCTATCAGACACAGGACACATGTTACTACTGGAAAAAAAACACTGCTAACAGGTAACTAAGTTTGTGAGGTCCTACAATAGCTGTTCTTAGACACAAAGTTAGGGACAAAGCCTTTCCCATGAAAGAAGACCAAGCAAAGCAGTCATCACAACGAGTGGTTTAAGGTCTATTGCGGAACTAGTGAAAGTGCTCTTAATAGATTTAATAATTTACAGCCACAAAGTACTGTTTAAGAAAAGATGAAATACTTTCCTGAAGTGATTATTCTGAAGGGAGAATCATTGAGAGGGTGAGGTCCAGGGCAGATTTTTTTGTTAAAACAGGAAAGCATTCGGTCCAGCAAGGACAAACCAGAGTGCACTTGGGACATTCAAAAGAAATTGAGGGTAAACAAAAAACACTCATGTACATCTAATTGATTTGGGGGATACGCACTACCCAAACCAGTCATCTACTGGCTGCTTTGCACCAGATGGGGATACGCTCTCCCTCACCAACACAGGTGCGGCCTTACTTTCATTCTAATACGAACCATCTTCTAAGCATTTTTGTAAAATAGTTATCTTCTAGTTAGTTGCAATATATTTCCAAATATTAAACAAGGCTTGCTTGGTTTTAATCTACTCACAGGTAGTCACTCTCTAAGTGTTTCTAGAAAAACCCTACCATGTTTCTTACAAGTTTCTACAGTTTCTTTCTGCATTTAGATAAGTTTACAGTAGAGAAAAATAAGAACTGTGCCACTCTCAAAAATCAAGAACATGTTCCAACTTCAGAAAAAAGCAACAGGTCAACATGTAGCAATTCACCACCAAAGCACTGATAAAAATATGCAAGTTTCAACCTCTAATCCTACAGTAGCACAAAGCATCTTACCGTCTTGGAACGCCAACATCTGCAGTAAGCTTTAGTGAGGCACAGATCTTCAATGTTTATTTCATTCACTACTTTTGGATTTTCCTTCTGGATCTTGAGGTTAATCAAGCTATCCTTTTGCTGTTTCTTCTTGGGGAGGAACGGACGAACAGCGAGGTAACCGAGCAAGGCCAGCACGCCCAGGAAAGGCAATAACCGCAGCCATTCTGAAACTGAAGACAGGTGGAATTTAGATTGGCTCCTGACACCACTTCAGTATGGTGCAGCATCAGCCACTCTCAAATGACTTAGGGTAGGGATCGGGGTTGCTCAGTCAGCAAGGCTCTGAGGGCAAACAAGACTCTGTGAGTAAGTCTTAAGAAGAAAGATGACCCAGATTAAAACCTGGGTTTTACTGTAGCCAAGGTAAAAGTTTGACTCCTAGAATTTCATCTGAAGTTTCATGTCAACACTCCAGAAGACGAATCAATGGAAGAGAATAAATCCAAAAAGAAAGGCGTACTGAAGCAAGGAACCCTAAAATTACAGGGTTTCTGCTCACTGGAGGTACACCAGCACTGCGTACTAGCAAACTGGGCGTGATTACATGCGGTAAGTATATTCAATGCCAGTATCTTAACATTCTGTATATGAAGAACCATTCAGTAAGTTTTATAATTCAGTTTTTAATTGCTTATTTCATTATTTTTAGCTTCTTGAAGTTTTCCTCCTTTTATTTGTTTTTATTTATTTTTCAGAGCTCTGTTTGCTCAGGGATCTGCAACACAGAAGAAGTCCTGAGATCAGGTAAGTCAAGCCACAGAAAATTGGTTTTTACCAGGCTGAGGAACTTCTTTTCAGTACAGGTAGGAGATTCAAGTATCCTCTGCAGACTTAGCTGCCTTGCTACATCATTATAAATCTACACGTACTGGTGAGAGAAAGACTTACTGGGCTTTTTAAGAAATTCATCAACATCTGGCATAAGTTCTATATATGTTGAAGGTGGATCCACTTTTCCAGCAAAACAAGCTGTGACGATGCTCCAGTGTAATTTAAGTACCATGGTGCAATAAAGGAGAGAACATTTTTCTACATTTCTGGACAATACATTAAATCTAAATGCTCACCAAGAAGTGGAAGAGAGTTTAAAAATATTTCAAAATGAGAAGCAAAGAAGTGTAATGAGCTGGAGTACAAAAAGCTGCACAAGCACTTTGTGAGACAAGACACTGTAATCAAGTTCCTTTGTTAAATGATTTAGGATCAGAACACAGCAAAATGTTGTTCTACAGTTTGTTTTTTGAGATTCAGATGTACAAGAAAAGAAATGCAATAGACCAGGGTAAGGATGCTAGGTAGGTTGTAGCTCCCAGATATTACATTATTCTGTGTAGCTTGATTTTACTTGTAATAATAGAGCACATGTTCATGCTAATACTTTTCTAGTTAGCACACAGTGGCTGCTTCTTAATAATTTGAATTTTCTGAAAGTACACCATGTAATGAAAATACTTTGTGGGACTAATTTTATGTTCTTTGAGCTTTCTATAGCCTTTGACATGAAAACCACACTTACTGCATTTATCTGGGAATGCACCACAACTGTACAAATCCTAAAGGCACTGCAAGAACTTTCAGTAGCCTTTCCATACCTGCACTTGCAATGGTCCCTCTGCACAGCAATTGACAAAATTTGCTAAGAGTCACTGCAATAGACTAGTCTCTGTTGCTCTTTTCTCAGTTCCCCTAACAAGCTGTAGGGCCTAAAGAATAACAATTAACACTGAGATACTTAAACACTTTCAGTTACAGAAAATACCGAGTTTCCTGGACAGCAGTACCTGTTTGTCCTTTCTGTCGTTGCTGTTCCAGAACACTCCGTGAATAGGAATCCAAATGCACTTTCTGACCTTACCTGAAAGACTGACTTGGAACATACTTTAGAAGAGAGGAAAAATATTTGGTCACTGAAAAAGATTTCCAAATTGAGTATCTAACCTGACTGTTGGTAAAGAGGTAGATCTCTGCAAAGCTACTCTGAACTCTATGACAAAGCATATTTTCCAACAGGTGCCATAACCAGCAGCAGGGCACCTATCGTGGGTGAGGAATGCAATCTGGCTAAGATTGACACACAAAAAGGAAATGTCTCACATGAGAATTAAATGCCATTCAAAGAGACTGGCAACTAAACAGCAAGTGGCATCTCAATACAGCTTCAAACTCCCTGATACAACATCAAAATCGGAACAGCAGTCATGTCTATGGGAGATGCACAACCAGTTGGGTTCATCCAAATGAAACAGGAACATGACAGCTGTAACCTTTGAGAAAGGAAATCAGAAACAAACAGGAACAGGAAGTACAAAGATATTATTTATCATGGTTGTTATCTAATATTTGTACCATGCTAACTGCTGATAAATAGTTTTGTCCTCACTAGCCAATTATTTCTTTACATATATCTAATCTGGGAGTCTCTGGAAAGCCCCCAATTACACCAATGCATACACTAATCATAAACTGACTTGTTATTGCCAAAAGACTGCCAGAAGCTCATACTTTTAGACTGAAAAATCAACATGACCATGCTTCTAGGGCCTGAGAGACAAGATACTGTCACAAAGTAAAAGTCACAGATATTTGGACTGAGTGGGCAGGGATGGGAGAAAAGCTTCACCCAAACTAATCCTACAACTGCAAGCTGCTCTGTGTTTCTGAAGCCATTCAGACCTTTCTGAAGCTGATGTAAGGCAATTCACAAGACTGTTTTCAGAGCAATTAACTCAGAATTCAGCAATTACATGGATTCTGAAGATTCTTTATCAGTTCTGCTGCATGGGAAGAGGCAGTCTTTGGAGCCAGAAATGGAGAGCAGAGTTATCAGAGAGGTTAGTCTTCGAACTTGACTTGTGTTAGTCAGACACCAATCCCAAAGAGAAGTCCTGAAAAGTATCAGCAACATCACTGAAACAGGAATGCCCAAAGAATTCCAAGCAGCTGAGGCCACAGACCATAGGCCACAGCTACATTTTCGAGGAGAGGTTGTCTGAACTTTTAATCCAACAGTAACAAGTCCAAAAAAACCCCAAACATAGACACTGTGAACAGAAATGGACTGGCCAGCCACCTAGGGTCAAATCAAAGCAAGTGGTCCCTGCTTGTCCTTCACCCACTAATCCTTTGATACCTTTCACTCTGATTTATGTTTTAGCTAATTTCTGTGGAAATGAACCTGTGCAGACACAAAAGCAGCTTCCTACAGTAACAGCTCAACTGCAAGCCAAAATTTTAACAAGTATTAGCTACCAGTCGAAGTCAGGATTGGAACTGTGATTGTACATTCTCTAAACTGATGAAATTCTTCATGCAAATTCAAATTACTCAAGTGTCCTGGGTTTGGCCAGGACAGGATTAATTTTCACCAGAATACAGGAAGGGGCACAGCCAGGCGGGCTGACCCAACCCCACCTGGCCAAACAGAGCCGGGTATTCCATACCATGTGCCGTCACGCTGGGTTCCCGTGGGGGGAGCGGCACGGCAGGAACTCACTCGCAGCTCGGGAGGGCACAGCGGCAGTGCAGTCCGGGAGAACGTTGTGCGGTTTGTGTCGTGTTTTCCCCTTATCCGTATCGTTGTTGTTCCTGGTCCCTTTGTTTGCTGTTCTGTTAAACTGCCCTTATCCCGACCCACCAGTTTCTGCCTTTTTCTTCCCATTCTCCTCCCCACCCCGGCAGGGGGAGGGGCGGCCGCGTGGCGCTTTTGTTGCCGGCCGCAGCCCAAACCAGAGCACTCAGTTACATTCTCTTCAGAACTAATAAGCAGTTCTAAGTGTTTTCTGTTGTTTGCTTTGGTCTCTCAAGGGTGTTCTCACTGCGACACAAACACAAAGGACTGCACACACCACTTTAATATGTCTACTAGTTTACGAAAGTAGAGAAATGACAGTCGTTTTAGTGACACAGCACACTTTAAATAAATTAAAAGGCAAAGCTATGGGTAAGTTAACAAGCCACTCTGCAAATGAAAAATTCATGGTTCGGATGCATTCTGAAGACTCTGTTATCACATTATCATCCTTCTGTCCCTTAGTACTGTAAAAGATGATCCACAGACCTGTCCTCTTCCTGCCTGTTACATTAAAGTTCCTCTTAACATGCAGGCCAAGCGTAAGACAGCCCACACATGGCTGTGTTATGTTATGGAAAGTCTACCACCTAGATTCTTACATAAACCTTGAAATTGTGACCACGTGCTATTTTGAGGTGAATGCCTATACAGTCTTAATGACATATAGCAGGATAAAAAGCAATGCCGGCATGAGACAACACTCTTCAGCAAACTTGAGAAGAGAAGGGTAAGGTAGCTGTGACAAGAAACTGAAAGAGGCTTCCGAGCAGCAGTGGCACCACACTTTAGATATCCACTGTCAAACCCAAGGTCAAACATTCTTTCCTTCCTCCCTGTTGCTTTTACCTTCAGGAGTTTTGCATTGGATGTTAACAGTTTTCCTCTTTCCAAGCAAGCAGTTTTTCGTTGTGATTTGGTGAGGTCACAACAGACAACGGGTGTCTCAAGACTTTTAATCAGCACACTCTACAACATGTTATACAAAAGGATCCTCACTATACTTACGGTCTGTTGTTTCTACAACTGATGCACTACAGGAACCGAAGCTGCATCCGCCTGGAAGCTAATGAAGGTTTACAGAAGCAATACAAGAGCTAACAAGCAAAGGACTGCACTGTTCCAGAATTGGGTTCTGGCCTGCCTTTGCGAACAAGGCCTATGCTAGCGAGTGTTTTATAGTGCTGGTCCCTGACTAAGTTCAGCAGATGCCACCAAAGGACAACTACTAATGCACTTTAGATATTTTAAGGTCAATACTATTTCTCACTTTCCAAAAAGAAGCAAAGAAAAATGCTTGACATGTTTGATATGTCCTTCACCAAAGAACATGTTCCTCTGTAATTTGTAGTAGCAGTAAACACAAAAGAGAATATTAATCTAATTGTCTCTATTATCTAATAGTCTTTCACTAACTGTAATTCAATGGATATGATCCTGTAAGCTGCTGGTGCAAAGTAACTCCCAGCACTGGGAATCCCCTGCTCTTAGAGGCTTCTGACTTTAGGACATAACAGATTAAGACCACAACAACAGTACAGAAGAGGCAGCACTTGCTGAAGCAACCTAGCTTTCTCAGATGAAACTTCAGACTGACAGCAGCTCTGAGTGCAGAGAAGTACAGGACTCTTCAGTGAGCAATGAGGCTTCAATGACTTTCAATAACTTTTAAGCTCTAAGAGAGGATCACTTTTTAATGTAGGTGCCTAGGATGCGGCATCCTATGATTTCCTTTTAAAAAGGCTCACCATGTTGTATTTACCCTATGCTATAACGTTAAGCACTTTGTACAGTTTTGCTGTTTTTTCCTCCATTTCCATTCACATCCACCCTAAGGGGAAGATATATACGCATGACAACAGATATTGGTCTAGTCTAGCTGACTGTTGAAAAAAAATGAGAAAAGTGTAAAAATGTTGTCTTTATAGCTATGTATTTTTAATTATACCTCTGTTTCCCCTCTTTAGAGTGTTTGGCACAAGACCAGTCAACAAAATCACTAAGAACTAGAGACAGTGGACTTTTTGCAGGTACGCTCATTAAATCCTACCAGGTCTCAATGCAATTTCTGGCTTGTTTCCTTCTTTCACCTTAGTTTAATGTTTTTGGGACTGACATTTCACATGTTTGGTCTCCACTTCAGGTTTCAGTTATTTGTTTCTTGCTCTCCCCCCCAAATGCAAGGAAGTACCTGTCAGTGGGGTAAATAACACGACAGCACACGAGCTCTCCCCCACTGATCATTCTATTAAAAAAAAAAAAAAAAAAAGGTCTGAACAGAGGTCTTCAGAACAAATTATATTACTACTATGTAGTATGAATAAATAGAGAAGAAATGCACAAATAATCCTGTTACAGAAATGTGCGTTTGGACAAGTGAAGCAAGAACAGATTAAATTCAAGCATTACCAACCTTAACAAATTTTAAGTACAACTTCTGGTTAAAAGGGCAATGACTTCAATAGGAAACTGCCAAATGCTAGGAATATGAGCACCTGCACTGTTCGGTAGCTGATTGCATCCCCTTCCTCCCAACTTTGTAGCTGCTGAATTTCTCCATTCGGTAAATAAAATTAACAGCACTTTCAGATGAGAGAGTAGATGTGGGGAAAGAAGAACGGTTCATTTAAAACTGGTTTCCCTGTCATGGGAAAGATAGTGGGACTTCAAGTTTACAAGCAGCATAAACATGCTGGGAAAAAAGTACTCAAACCTGGTTTTAAATAAATTGTGCCTGTTCTAAATTAAATCATTTTCCAGCACTGTTAAAACCATATAGCTTAGTGCTGCAAGACAAACATTTAAGGTTGATTCTACACTTTGAAGACTTTCTCTATTTCCAGAGTTTCTGTTAGAGCATTCCTCTTATTTATTATTGCCAAACGAATCTTGTCATTTGACACTACTTGAGGTTCTGCCTGTACTACCACAGCTGAGCCTGGGCTCGGATAGTTCCAGTTTGCACTGAAATACACTGATCACCTGAAGAATTTGCTAGCATTTAGTTTTTCTTCTTGTTTGCCCTGTGAAAGGGCTGTGACTAATGAATAAGTATTTTCACTCTCTCACCCAGAAAATACTTATAAAAATGATTAAATAAAAAACCCCACCTAATTTGTGTACATAGCCAGCTCCCAGAAACAGATATTTTTTATTCAGCAGAGATGCCCTCTTTAACCTTTTAAGCAAATGAAGAGGCAGCGTTTAAAGCCTTCAGCTAAAATCCCATTTTGTGTATGTGCGCGGCCTCTGACTTGCTGGTACTCGCACAGGGAGGAATCTTCAGTACAGTACAACCGGGCTGGGGCTGATGAGCCCGCCTGCTACGGTTTATTCTACCGCTACGTTGTACTCCGCCTGTTACCATCTACCTCACAGGGCACCTTAAACGTCTGGTCGGACAATTTCCCTGCTGAAACACTTTAACGGCGATTTAACGGTTGGGTTCCCCTCCTCCATGACAGACAACTTGTTCAGCCCAGCCGAGAGCAAGCGAGCGATGCCCGGAGCCAGGAGGGGAAGCCGCAGCCCGACGCGAGGCAGGCCCGGGGGACGTGCCGGAGTCCAGGCAGAAGCGCGGCGCTCGGCCCGGCCTGGCCCG
>Ga0065711_1031096_pt1 | contig 30582 bp, 21 predicted proteins | sample Hoacrofraction12_FD_59098 | JGI IMG/M metagenome (GOLD analysis project Ga0065711, IMG submission 59098) | Hoatzin crop microbial communities from Cojedes, Venezuela - Epithelial fraction 12 v2 (version 2) | ecosystem: Host-associated > Birds > Digestive system > Esophagus > Crop | place... | reverse complement strand
AAAAAAAAAAAAAAAAAAAAAAAAAAAAAAAAAGAAAGAAAAGGAAAAAAAAGAAAAGAAAAACACACACAAAGATATGTTGAATGCATGAGCCCAGCTTGATGAAATCCCATAAATAGAAGCTATTGTGTGAAAAAGGAGACACACTAAATGCCTGGAGCATTCACAGCTGTACAACACACATTCCACACTGCTGCAGATGCTGTATTTAGATGGAGAAGAATTTGGCCACCCTTCTCCAGAAGTTAAATATCCCCCAGAGTTCATAGGGATGCTACATCATAAGAATCCCTGAGGAAAAAAAAAAAAAGCCACTTTCCATTTTACCCACAAATAATCAGCTTTCCATATAAAGCAGGTAGGCTTTGCAGCAGGTGAGGCACCCAAATGGTGTGCAATTCCACTGTCCCTGGCTGGTTGCCTCTCTAGATTGCATGGCCTTGGACAATTTAGGTGACTTCTACACCTAACCACCGCAGCTGAGGTCTTGGACTAAAATAAGTATTTTTTAAAAAAATTTGAATAATAATAAAACCCCCCTTCTTTTTGCTTTATTTTCTATGCAAATAAGCAGATATAATCTGATGTGATGGAACTTATCTACTGCCTTCTCACCTCTAATAATTTCTGAGCCTGACCAGCTGATTGCTGCCAGAGCTGTTAATTACCTTAGCCATTTTTATCCCCTTAAGCTCCCACAAGCCTCACAGAAATAGGTGGGCCCAAGAGGAGCAGTGACAAAGCTGGAGCACTCATGCCTTCCACAGCTGCACATTCTCATCCCACTGGCCAATTTCTAAATTCAAACGCGGCAGCTTTTACACCCGTGTCAAAATACTCAGCGGCTGCAGGGATGTAAAGAGGGCAGGAGGAATTTCTCGAGTATATTTGCTGTCGACAAAACACTCTCAGTTCAACCTAATTAAAGTAGGAAGCCAGTGACAACCTTTCCTGCTACCAGGACAGGGGCACTCAACTAAATTTTCATATAAAAGAGCTGTTCTGGCACAATGCAAGTGAACAGCTGTGCTCCCTGCCATGGGAATGGCTGTGGCAGGAGTCAGGGCTATAAATGGATTCCAAAGACAATCGGACTAAGGTTTGGTTTGACACATTTTGGTGCTGTTTAAAACAGTGGTCTAAACAAACTGCATGGAAGACCCTAATTTATTAAGCTGCCAAAATCAAGAAAGAGTGTTTCAGAGGGAGGATCACAGTACAGTTGATCTTTTCCTCTATGTTTTCCTGAAGCATCTGTTTCTGGCTGCTGTCAGAGGGGAATGTAGCACTCTTTAATGAATTTGCATGGCTTCTTACATTTTGAGGACGACTCTGGTCTACAAAAAGCTGATCTTTCCTCACCTCTGCTACCTACAGAATGGCATGCTCTTTGAAAGGAGCAGACAGTTTTCCTACACTGATGGAAATCAAAGCAGTTTCGGTCCCCATAGCCATAGCTAAGCATGCCTCAAGATAGGTGATGGTATCACTTCAGTTCCTCATCCTTTTTGTGATTAACAAAAAAATCCCAGCATCCTTTAAACATCCATGAAGAGCTAGAGACAAAAATAAAATTCAGAAGTGTCATAGCCAATAGCTCTGTCTCACAGATGTGAGCACATACCCTCACTACTTGTGAATAAATAATCACAAATCCTCCCAGAACAGCAGTTATCCCACAAAATACCAGAAATTACTCCTTTCAAGATTTCAGTCTGGTAAGGCACTTTCAAGAGTGCCCTATTGAAACCCGGAAGAACAGATCTGGCCCAAAGTCTGCTATATAAGCTATGAATCAACACTACCACGGGCTTTTGAGAAGAGCAATGGGGAGTGCATGCTCCCCAGCCTGCTCTTCTGCTAAACCCACAGACCCCAGGCACCACTTGATACCCTGTACTCCATCCTGACCTCCGAGGAATGGGCAGGGAAACCCCAAAATTGATTCTCCAAAGCCACCAAAGTGCTTGCTTTTAACAATTCTTTATCACTCATCACAACTGCCTTTGACCTGAAAACTAAAACTCACTTTCTAGGAATTCATTGCCAAGGTAGAAACAACTGTCCACCCTAGCTCATTACTAAGTACACAGGCACCAACTTCACCAGAAAGAGTTATTACAAAATAGACCCTCCTCAGAGACCTTCTTTCCTTCATAAAGTCTCAGTGCAATGAGATTCCTGCATGCGACAACATGCCCCCAGCTATGGTTCACAGCTGCACAAGGTCCTAGGTCTCAAGAAGACAAAGCAACCCAGTTCAGCCCTGCCTGTTCTGGCCCTCGTGGGCCCATCCAGCAGCAAAGTTGCTTATCATAAACCTACCCCAGCCAAGCACTCTTCACAGCACCACCCACAGCCTGCAGCGCAGGAGAGGAAGGAGATATTAGCTGCACAGACTGATAAAGCCAGGTTTGTTATTCTATGCTTCTGAAGATAACAGAGCTTCTGGAGTCACACCAGTTTAGTACAGAGATGCACCAATTGTGTCCTTAACACAACTCCAAATTTCTCCAGAAAGAGAGTTTTGATCTGTGTCATCTTTATCCATGTACCCAGCAAAGCTCCTGGTTTACTGTTTCTAAGAAAAGCGTTATCGGGTTTTACCCGATGGCCAAAACACCACGTTTCCTTATACCAAGCAAAGGAAGTTCCCCGGTTAATGCTTTCACAAAAGCGAAATTTGAGAGACTCCTTCAACACTTTTACTACCCGTACAGCTCTGTTTCCAATGGAGGCTGCAGGACTGGGTGGCCAGCCTTGGCCAGGCACCTGTGAGAAGGCAACAACATTACAGATCTACTGAGTGTTGCTCTTTAGTCAGTTTGGTGCATCCTGCTCTCAGGTGGGAAAGAGCTGTTAAGCTGCAAGCAAACCAGCTTCAGTTCAGCACAAAGCTTCACGCAAGCTAAATTATCTCATTCCCTGTGATCTTAATAAAATCTAAACTTAGTGCCATCATCCTTAACAAACAGCCTTCCACATAGAGGAGACGCCTCTGTCTACAAAACAGCAAACCTAAGTGCCCAAATTTGCATTTCCACAAGAAAATAACAGCTAAAGCTTAAGCAAGTTCTATGCATAAATTTCACTACTCTAGTTAATTGTCTTTTCCCCAATCAGCAAATGCTCTAACTTCAGTAAAATTATGTGCCTGAAGTTAATCACAAGATAGCAGGAGTTTGCACTGTTCAAATTCCTTCTACCAGCCACTTTTTTTTATTACAGACATTTAAAACCTATCCCTTTTACCCACAACCACTCATCCCAAAGTGCATCATCATAGGAGATAACACTAACGAACACCGACTGTTATACTGACCCACTGACTATGACAGCTCAAAGCATGGTAGTAATTCTCGTCTAGCTTGCCCTCTGCCTTAAGTCTGCAAGCTATACGCTTAATTCCCTCCATTAGCTACTGAAATATTTGGCAGGCAGCCTGCCTCAAGCATCAGAGAGCACTAACTGCACCAGGTTGGAACTACAGAGGGATTTACAGCCCCCATCACACTGCAAGCTAAATGGGACACTGCACCCAGAAGCTGCCTCCTTTAAAAACCACCAGGAGATTATTAATTAACAGAAATAGAAAATTAAATCTTCTCCAAGAAGCAGCACCTCACCAAAAGCGCAAAATTTCCTGGCACAGTGTTAGGACACTGCTCCTGTACCACTAAATCCCAGGACAGGTTTCAGCCAGCAATGCACTCCCACTGAGGTCTAGCTCAGCTCCATCCTATTTATTTTGCTGAAGTAAGAGCAGCTCAGGCTCCAGGTGAAAGCACTTGCCAGATTCACTCTCTGGGGTGAAGCCTTGTACACACTGATTGTGTTGCTGCCTCCTGATCATTTCCCCAGAAGAGCAGTGCTACAGCCCACCAGAGTGGAACTGTGTCCCAGCTGATTCTGTTTGCCATCACTCTGATCAGCAAGACCTCTGTAAAACAAGGTAATGAGAGCAACAGGTCCCTGTAGCTGTGCCCACACAGCACTCCATTTCAGAGTCTACCACAAGGCTCGAATGTTAAACTTCACCCAAAAAGCCCAAACCTCACCCCACCAAAAATCTACAACCAAACAAAAAAAACCCCTGGCAAGCACAGCATTTGCCTTTCACAGGCCTTAGCACATCTGCACTATTGCCTTTCTCTGGAGCCAAGGGTCTCAACACGGGTGGAAGTAAAGCCCTGACTGCTTGACCCAGCATGACATAAACTGGTAGCAAACCAAAGAGAAAACAAGACAGTTCTTCTCCAACTACCTCACTCTAAGTACATGCTTTCCACTCTTCTCCACACTTTCCCCCTTCCTACCTTCACACCAAAGACATTAAAGAAAAGCAACAAAACAAAAACCACCCAAACCACTTTCCACCCCAGAAAACAATGTCAGAAAATTATTAAACTCAACTATTGCAATGAGGCAATGCTTCTCACCCAGAAAGGCACCTTTCACTGCAAAGAGCCTTGCTTAGAAAGGGCTAAACTTAAAACACTAAGTCTGACTTACCCCTGGGGAAAAGACACGAGCTCCTGAGGAAAGAAAAACCTAGGTTTGATACAGAGCATGCACAGCCCCTCCTCTGTAAATTTAACCTTAAAGGCAGATGCCACCTGCTTGCTATTATATAAGGTCAGTTCTAATGCAGGGTGTAGCTTAAGCACCACTGTGGTGCGTGTATGAAAGAAGAAAGACTGTCACAACCAAGACATAGCATGGTTTTCTTTGTTTTTTCATCCAAAGTAGGCTTGGAGCTTCAATACTCTGAACTGCCCCTGAGTTAATAGTAGAGTTTATGGGGAAACCAGAAATGAATAAGGTATCTCAGTGAAGCTTCTGGGCTGGGTTTTAAGAGATCCAAGCACCTCCAGTTCTTGTTAGCTTCCCTCAGAATGTGGAGCTCTGGGGTGGGTTGTGTTTCTCCTGCACAGTGTGCAAACTCTTGGAAACTATCAGTGTGACTTACAGATGCCAGACTTCATGGCTTGATATTGGTGTAAAGCCACGGCGTAAAATCTTGTGAGAAGAAATCCTTCACAGCAGGGATGAGCAAAATGTTCTGGAACTTTTTTCTGCTCATTGCCAGAGTTCCAGAGTGTTGCTTTCTGCTTCTCCCCATCAAATGTCTATCAATCAGTGGCGTACAGTTTTCTGTCATTGGGTCTGTAGTCCTCAATCAGTAGACAAGCAGATGGGGACAGAAAAGTCTTTCTATGTAAGATACAGATTTTGCTGTTTTTTCACAAGATATATTCCTCTGAAGGATCTGCTAGCAGAGTACTTAGGAAACCTTGATGCGAAGAGAATAACATCTACTCTTACGAAGAAAGCACTTCCACATTATACAAATGAACCCAAAGAATAATTAATAATGTCTCAATAATGATATCTAATATGGCTTATTTTATTCATAGCTCTCAAAGTGCTCTACAAAGGAAGACAGTGTAATTACTCCCATTTTACCTGTGGGAAAGCTAAGGCACCAGGAGGTCATAGGATTACTCATCTTTACTCAGCAAGCCAGTTGCGCAGCCAGAAATACAGCCTTGGTCACCTGAGTCCCAGTCTGGTGCTGCTCAGAAAGGAACTAGTGATTTTGTGTGTCTAGATAAGAGAAATTCAAAAGGGCCTGAATTTCTTCAGGTAGTGTATGCACTGCACTTCCCAGTGGAAGAAACCCCCAAACCTCATTTATCTTCAGGCACCAAAATGCTGATGCCCAGGAACGCAAATCACAGCTGCAGAAATGCTGTGACCAGCTTTAAGCCACACTCAGAGCTCAGGATGGAAGTAGAATTCAAACCCGGATGCCGAGACTAAAGCCTAACCTTTCTTCCTGAATGCTCACAGAAGTTAACCACTTCACAGCACTTAATTCACACATAAATTAATACATTAGCCCTCAGCCCTCACGGGGTGTAGGCCGGATAGGGAACAAAGTCACAGAGCAGAGAAGTCAGCAGCCTCAGCTCCAGTTCCAGCCATCCCAATCCACATGCTGGTCCCTGCCTTCTCTGGTTACACCTTGAAGGGCATCAAAAGCAACAGTAAACAAAGCACTGAAAGTTCACGAGCATTACGATCAATTGCCTGAGTCTTGGTGTTAGTTGTATTTTTAGGTCTTGAGTGCGGAGGGGGTTCCTTTTCGGATGGAACAGCTAAAACTCGAGGAACTTGGCAGCCCTCGTCCTGCTGGAATTCCCCCCGCTCTGCATTTTAACACTGCAGTGGTTTGTAGACGTCCCTCCCTAATGAAGCTCACAGCTGTGCAAGAGGTGGAGGAAGCAGGGTCTGGCAGCACGGGACAAACGTGGCCCTGGCAGGCAGTGTCAGCTGGAATTCCCCGAAACCTGGAGCACGCTTGTCCCCCTCGGCTGCATCAGCGGCCCTGGAAGCACCTGTCAGAGACCTCTGGTAATCAAACTGGTTCATTGCTGTAAACAGGGGGGGGCAAAATGGAAGCCCATGGATATTCAGGCAGGCTCTCAGCCCCTTCAAGGAGGAGATTGCTGTGGAACTTCAGGGATCTGTCTTGCACCTCTATGTACGCTTCTTTCTGCGTTTCCTTCGGCAACAAGCAGCCCCCATTCCCAGCACGAACTGCACCATACCACGTGTTCTGTCATTTTTTTCTCTGCCTCATGCCATATTGCAAGGTCCTGGCTCGTGATAGCCCAAAAGAGACTGACTCCCATTCTGGCAGAGGCAGGCTCTGCTGAACTGGACTCACAAGTATTTATTTTCCTTTAGATTTCCAGCCCAGCTTTCAGATTTCGCTTTTTAAAATCTAGACTTCCATCAACTTCTTTCAATCCTGCAGATTTGCCTTCCATATAACATTGGTCCTACACGTTAGTCCCATAAAATATCTCCAGAAGAAGAGTGATGGGTGCATGGATTTGGAAGGGCTAACGTAAGGGATAACAAGCACCAACACACAGGATTTTTATGAGACAGAATACAGCTTTCACCCGTGGTTCAAATGTCCATTCTTTTTTCCCTAATCCTGCATATTTCAGGTGTTTCTCAGATCTGATCTGCAATCTCACTGAAAAACACCTGGACAACAGGATGGTTTATGGGGAGGGGCAGCTGAGAGAAAAGTGGTCCAGTGGCACAGAGACACGCATTAGAAAACAAAAGAAGCCAAATGCCTGAATGGCGAACCCCAATCTCAGAAGTAACCACCAACCAAGGAGATACAGGGAACACAAGAAGGAGCTAGGAGTGACAGTGGTGAAGGGCTCTGTGACACTGCCAGCGTCCTACAGCATCCACTGTGGACAACCTAGGGAGGACTGTTAGCTTCTTCCTATTCTCTAAGCAAATGACACTTGTATTGTGCACACCCTGTTTCAACTGTGTGAAATATATTTAGAGGAATTAAAGCAATTCTGTCTCAGAGAAATGTTGATTGCAAGCCTTATAAAAACTCTGTGTTCTGCTAGATTCTACCGTAACAGTGCATGCTGACCTCCCTGTGATTTAAATTTCTGTTTTGGAAGTGTACATATGTGAGCAGAATGGAAAGGAGTAAGAAGGGATGGCTCGGCTTTCTGTTTGCTCGTTACTCGAGCCTTCAGCGCATGGGCAAGACTGACCTATATCAAAGAAAGTGAAACTGGCTGCACAGAATGTTCCTCCTAATTCATTCTGCTGAAAAACACATTGGGGATTTTTCTCCCTTCATCATCTTCTTTCAGTTAGAGTCATCTTGAGTAAGACTATGCTCGCAATGGATACAACAGTTTCAGCTTTGCGGTGGCCCCTCAAAGCACGTTATATCACCAGAGCCCTGGGCCCCACGCCAGGGCCCCGCTCCAGCGCTGGCAGCAGAGCTGCTTTGGGAGAAAAAGGCTCCCTCTGCATTCCCAGTGCTACTGTGCCAAGGGGTTCCCAGCTTGGCCACTGCATGGCCTGCTCCCTGCAAACCACTGGGAACCACTTCTGGAAGCAGAATGGGTTCAGAACGCTATCAGCGCTGCAGCCTGGGAACCCACCGTACCTCCTATCTACATCTCATCACATCTGCTATCTACATGTCATCATTATCAGCCCTGACAACGGTCACCAATTCTGCATTCTTTGTCCTCAGGGCTTCAGGCAGCTGACCACTCCACCAGCACTAGGAGCACTGTCCTCTAACTGTTGGAGCAATGTTACCCAATTTTTTTTTTTCCCTCTAAAGATTCCTTCAGCATCTTGTGAACTTTCTCAGACCTCTCTTATCTCCCACTCAACCTTGGACACCCCCTACTCCACCCTCCCCTTCTCACCCATCCTTGGAAACTACCTCCTCACCCAGCCGTGGACATCCCCTCCCCTTCTTTTCAGCCCTGACACCCACTCCCTTTCTCAGCAGGGTCCCAGACTGATGGAGCTCTGGCCAAGGTGAAAGCACTGCCACAACAGTTTCTCCACCTGCCCACTGCAAGAAGAGCTTTCTAGTCTGGGGTACAGAGCCCTCATAATCTCCAGAAGTCCACCCAGGAACCTGAGAAACCTGTGTTGGGAAGCCCAGAGTCAGAGCGTGAGCCCAGAGCTCAGGACACCCAGGTCAGCCCCTGGCCCCTGGGTGACCTGTTCATCTTTGCCCTTCCATTCCTGAGGTATAGCAGTGCCACCAACTTTGTTAAGCACATAGAGACCTGTTGACCATCAGTATATCTCCAGGGAAACATGGTCCTGAGACTTTCCAAATTTAAATTATGAAAAAAGAATTAAATCTCCAGCCATTTTTAAAAAGCATTAAAACCAAAACCAATTAAAAACCAGCTGCAATTATACTATTAACTCACTTGTCCAGTCAATCCCTTCCCCAAACCTATTTGCAGTGATGGTTAAAAGCAGTGCCTATATGGAGAGGGAGGAGTCAGAGCTGCTGGGCAGAGGTGAGAGCTTTTACTGCAGTGAGTGTGAAAGTCTTCTCAAGAGCAACACGAGTGGAAAATCCAGGACCAGCCCTCAAAATTCTGAGGTATTTTTAAGCCAAGTCCAAAAATAAGTATTGTAAGATAAACTTTACAGGCAAACTCTTCAGAAGCCACAAAACATTTACAAGTACATTAAAAAAAAAAATCCATTTAGTCTAAGTAATAGACAGCATTTGATCAGTTTTAGATACCCAGCTGAGAACCTGCTTTTGGGTCTACCTTTCGAAGTTTACATGAGCCTTTTTGCAGCCAGCCAGCCAGCCAGCTCTGACAGATTTACAGCAGGACAAACGGAGTGATGTCTCCTCCTCCCCTCGGTGCCAAGCACAGATCTCTGCAGAGAGGTCTCCTGCGGAGAGGTGCTGCCTCCAGCCCTGTTGCCAAATCCCAACCTCTGCTGCTCAGCTGCAGCTACAGTGAAAGACAGCAGGGACCATCTTTTGTGCCTCCGGGGAGATGCCTAACCCAACATCACCCTGTGACCCACTCATCCACCATCAGTAATGGTTTGCAGCAGGTGCCCGGGGGCACGTCCACGAGCTGCTGGGGAAGAAGGAGACTCAGATCTCTGCTGTTGCGGTCTGCTGCACAGTGTGGAGAGACCCCTCATCTTTTCTAGAGGAGAAGAAGGGAAAAGGCAGGTGTTAAATGCCCAAAGTAGCATAAAACAGCTAACTACGCCCTTTCCAGTTATCCAGATATCTGCAGCATGGTGGAATATTAAAAGAAAACAAAGTAACTGCCCCAGAAATGAAAGCGGGTGAGGTAATTCTCCAGAGATGACAGTCATGGCAAAATACAGTTATTATAGGCCTTCATCACTAGTGTTCTGTAGTGATTTTAGGTACGTAATAGGAAAAATTGAAAAGTTCTGAAGAAGCAATAGCCAGAAATCTGACCTTCCTGAGGCTGGCTGAATTATTCCTCCTTTTGGGCTTTGCTTATCACTATTTTTCCTGTGGGCACAGAACTCATCCCAAGTAGCTGGCTTTCAGTATTTCCCACAGGAAATGGGGCTCTTCTAACTATTGTCTGCTGACATTTTGCAGTGTTGAGTACAACCAGCATCTCTCAAGTTTCATTAGTCTACCTCCTTCACAGCAATATAAAGACCACAACACAGAATGAGAAATTGCTTTATTTATTACAGATGGTAAAATAATTCAGCCAAGCGCATCAGAGCTTCAGAAAGGCAGTCAGGGTGTCAGGAACTGGCTCCTATTAGGTACTGCAAGGCTCTGAAAGAGGGCAGAACTGGGCGGGGGGGGAACCCCAAACAAACAACAATCCTAACAGAAAAGTTCCGCTTGCAGCCAGGGTATAGCAGCAAGGAAAGACCTCAGCTACATCCACACTGCTGGTCTGGCCTGGATTCAGCATCTGGTTTGTGTATTACCACTTATGTACTTGCAAGCTTGTTTTTCAGACTTGGCCCAGACCTGAGCTCTGGGCTGTCTGGAGAGGAAATGACTGTGAGCACTGTTGAGCCCAAACCTCTCATTTTATATAGTGCGGACAAGTTAGGCATGGTCTAGGCTGAGCTTCCTGTGGTCCAGTCCACCACCAAATGTCCTGAGCTCATCTCAAGTACCCTGTGCCATGCAAGCAAGTAAGTGCTAGCCGCAGGCAGCACATTGCCAAGCAAGTGTGACAGAATCCCCCAGATCAAGGGTTTGCCATGAGTGCAACTGGTCCCCCAAGCCAGGGACACACACTGTCCTGAGTAGCTGCCAGGGAGATCTCTTTGTGTTCCTGACTGCCTTGCTTGTTAACACAATAAAAATGAGATTCTGTGGTGCGCAGAGCAACTGTTACAGTCTAGGAAGCAAAGCCAGAGCAGTAGTCCTCCAAAAGAGTAGCAGGGCTAAGCCAGAAAAATACCCCACGCATTAGTTTATACCTCTTTTAAAGACACAATCAGAACCCAAGAACTTCTCATATGCAATGCTCATGCCTGAAGAGATGAAATCAGGCTGAGTGCTTCTCCCAGGGAGTGCAGGAATGAAGCATCATCTGAGGAACTCTCACACTGCTGATATCCATGCTCCAGACCACAGTATACAGATAGCACCCAGCTGAGCAGACAACCGGTCATTTCAAGTACAGTATCCTCTATTTAGTGGCAGATACACGTAGAAGTATAGTGTAAGTGAATTGATGGAGTGATTCTACTACTAGATATGGTGCATTTACATGGAATCCTTCCAAGACAGCTCCACAGAAGCTGTGAACACTCGGTGCAGCACACAGGCACTCCTGACCATGAGATGCGCGTGCCTCCTTCAGCTTGCTGCTGCGAGGCTTAGTGAAGCAAGAGGAGACTCTTGCAGCATGTGGTCGTGGACTTTGGAAACCCAGGTAAAGCCAGCTCAAATCTCCAGGTGTCTGACTGCCCTCCATGTCCCTGGGATGAAGATGTGGGCTGTAGATTTGTGGGTCAGGGCCGAGGTGCTCAGGGGGCTGTGATCTCAGATCTGGACTTGGCAATGGGCTAAACTGAGCACCTGTCCTCACACTCCTGCACCAAACACTGTTTCTGGGATGGTTCCAGCTAACAGGAGAGGGTAAGGATCTTCTGCCTCCCTTCACCCTGATAAGCAAGTTTTAACCCTCTCCAAAACTTTCCTGAGCGCTGACACCTTCCAAAAGCCCCCAGAGAAAAATGAAATGCCAGATTCAGCTCCCTCTACCCTATGCTGTAACTGCTTCCACTGAACTGAGTATACTTTTCTGGACCAAACCAACAGGAATACGCAGGCTCTGTGGCAGGGCACACCACAGGGGCTTTTCTGGCTGTGCTTGCAGCCCCAATTGATCGTGCTGGGGCTGCAGCCCTGCAACGTGCTCTGAGCTCTGTTTCAAGACTGGCACAGGCTTCCTGCAAGCAGCCTTTTCCCTGCTTGCACCATATCACCGTTGGTAGCATTGAAGGCATGTTCTCCACGACACCGACACACTCTGCCAAGAACAGAGTTTCTTTTAAATTTGCTGGGATTTGGGCCTTTTTGATGGGTGAAGGAATCGGATCCGCTCTCTGCCAGGATCTTCCCAGCAGCTCGTTGGGTTTGTTTGCCCAAGCCCTTGGGGTGCTGCGGCTACAACCCTGGGGAAGGCGCTGGGCACCCCTGTGCACTGAGCAGCACGAGCTGAGTTGCTGCGGTCGCAGTTCATGCAGGACAGGCATTCCCCAAATCTGGCCACTGTAAGGAGATGGCAGGGAGAGACTGGGGAGGGGACATCCCAGACAGGTCTACAACATGGCCCCCCACCACATGGAAGCAAAGCAAGAGAAATCGTGCATCATACATGACAGGGCATTTAATCACATAAATATTAAGAGAGGAGAAGTACAGCTTCCTCAGAAAGACAACATGAAATACGCTATTATTTTTTAGGACAGGAAGGTCTCAGACTGCCTACTGCAAAATACTCATGACATTTTGAGTTGAGCCAGGTAAGACTCTTGGCTCGCTTAAGGCACCGACTCTTACGAAAGCTGCTTCAGTCTTTAGTTACACAAATACTTTTCTCTATGAACTGCTCAAGGAACTTAAAGTCCCTCTCTCAAACTCTCTCTCGAAGGTTGAATTTTACAAAAATACAAAATAAATCATCATGATAATACAGAAAGTCCCCAGAACTCTTCAGAAGCAGGAAACTGTAAACAGCAACATCCTGTGTTTCAGTAAATAATTAAAATGCAAAACAGAAACACCAGCAAAGCAGATGTTAGGTGCAGATTCCTGTAATACAAATTTGGTTGAAGCTGTCACTTGTTCCCCTCACAGCTAACCTGCTAAATCTGATATGTTTTGGATGATAAGCAATAACTTCCATTCCCCACCCCTGCCACCAGTGATGCTCCTATGGGAAAAAGAAGTCTTCTGCTAAATATCGTGCTGGCTGCATTTTTCAGAGTGCAATCCTGTGGCAGCACAGCTTTTGGTAAGTCCAAGAGCAGAGAATCCTTCACTCAAAAATAAGAGCACTTGCAAAAACCTTTCTCTGTGTCACAAAATAGCTGCGAGATAGGGCAGATGAAGTACAAAGAATTAAGAGCAGACTATAGAGCTGGAAGACAGGAACAAGTGAACTGTTGGTCAGAAACACTGCTGGTGTGTAAGAGAATGCCACCTGGAGCGCTCAGAAGGTCTTAAATATTCTTGATGCAAAGAAATTACAGGGTTATCTCCCTATAATTTTATCAATATATTGCCATACCTAATGTGATTTATAATTTTTTGCATGTGATTATCTTAAAGCAGTAGCTCCTGGAGTGCTATCAATACACCAGAGCCTCCCATTCCATCAAAACCAGGAATTATGTTTCCAGCCTGTATATTTGAAGAGCAAAATTCACAAATATGAACAACCAAACTTGGAAGAAAGTGTAAAGGAATTTTGTTGTTTAACATGAAGATTTTTAATCCTTAATATTTGACCACCTAATGCCCACCTTCACTCTCAGAGCCAGCTGAACTACGATTTAACAGCCACTTCAAAGACCCCATTGACAGTAAGCACAGCAATCCCACCATTTTGCCCCACTGGCTCTGAGTTGAGAGGCAGACGCTGCTGGCAATACACAGCTGCACAGCTGCTGCTTGCAGCGTCTGGCTCACCACCACACTGCAAGCTTCTTTCCGTGCATTTTTTCAGTGTGCCTTGGCTTAGGTACATATCAACACTACTAAACTAGACAGGCATTGAACCTCCCAAGGTAAGGTTTTGTAAGCAGACTTATTTTTATATTGCAAAGAGCCTACTTAACCCCCGATCACTTGCTGCAGGGTTTCCCCCTTCTCACACTTGGAGGTGACTGTTCTCTTTATAGCTCCATGCACCAGCCGAATTCCCCTTGCTTATGTGCATCAGCATTTATCACATCAGGCCACCTGTGCCACTCAAACACCTGACTGGAGATGACTGAGCAGCAAAATCCCATGGGGAGATGGTCTGCTACACAGTAGTAATTGATTACAAACAGGCATCAAAAACTCCCAAGATAAGCCCTAGGAACTGATACAGACATTTTCACAAAGCTACTAAGCACGTGGAAGGATATTATCTCTCTATTATCAGCAGATCTAGTCAAACAGACCTCAGAAACCCACTACAGCAAAACATTATTCTTCTAATTATTTCGATTTTTATTATGAGCTACTAAATTTTAAATTAAACAGAAGTCAAAATTTGTGTGGCAGTGTAACCAGTGGCACCTACCACAAAGCCCACATTCCCATAAAGGTTTTCACAGAAGTGTGAAACTAGCTTAAAGCCAGGCATCAAATTAAAAGCCAAGTTGCCTTGATTTCTTCCTCATCCAAGACCCTCCTTCCTCTCCCACAACTTGTGGCACCTATGGACATTTTTTTATAAGGATTCAATGCTCCTTTGGACACTTACTGCACTTCAGAGGGTTTTATTTTTCCCAAAATCAAAGCTGAGCCCTTTTGCTCTGGATCAGGCCAGAAAAACTTGTGTTTATTGAGAGAAGCCATTGCAAGTCAGCTTGTAGCAGAAGGTTCCACGCAAATCAGCAGGGTATTATAACTTTTAACATGTACCATAAACACCCTAAACATCTCTGAACAGATGAGCTATTGAGAGAACTTGTTTCATTAATTTCTTCAGTGTTTTTGGAAGTTGAGTGGAATCCTATGAATTAGGTATTCTCCCCTCATGGTAGAAAGGCCCACATGAAAGATGTCACGTATTCTCCTTACAGTCCTTTGAAATCTGGAAAAAACCAGAAAGCTGCCAATGTGGTTCCACTTTAATCCTTTAAGAAGCACTGAAAGGACCTCCAAGCAGACAAATGTTTTGTTAGAACACTCTTGAGGAGCCCATAATTTTTGAAGAGGAAAAAAGAAAAGTACTGTCTTTGGCAATGACTGTGAAGGGGTTGTGACATCCCCCGAACAATGATGTCTCTCTGGCATAGAGCAAAGAGGTCCAGTGGGGACAAAATGGAGGAGGGCAGCAGGGATGAGCAGACTGCTGTGGCTCCACCAGGAAGCAAGAACTGAAGTAGGTTTAACATGCCGCTCTTGAGCGGTGTTTTGCAAAGACCCTGTCTTCTAATCCCATCTTCTGATGAGACTGCAGTATAAGAACAGGAGAGCGGCTTAAGAACAGACCTCAAAGGCAAGATAAACACCCTTGCGCATTCACGGCCAGCAGCACACGTCCTTAGTCAGGTGCCGGGGGCAGCTGAGAGGGCCCATGCTGGCAGTGTGTCATCCCTGCAGAGCTGCTCTGCAAAGCCCTCCTGCCCACGAGCCCACCCTGCCATCGCTATGTCTTGGCACACTGCATGCTGTCCCCTTGCAGGCATCTGGTTCCGGCTGGGGACCCTCCTTCATGGCATTTCTACCAGGGGTGACAGCACAGCCGTGAAGGTGATCACCACCTCACAGGAGGCCAATAAAAAAAAGCACCTTGCAGGCTCCCCTCCAACTTTCCTTCCTGTGTGGAGCCAATTCTGCTCCTCCAGAAGTCACCGGCTGCTCCGAGTACGCCACAAGCTGCTCAGAACAATTTCTGTCCCCTCTCTGAGTCTTTGGAAAGTACCTGCTGTATCACTGGCTGTTTCTGCAAATAGATCTATACCAAGTCACGTGGCTTTCCTTACTTGGCTTCAGGTCTTTCTGCCCACACAGCAAATTTGGACTCCCATCTCGAAGGTGAAGGCAGATGAGATTCGTCCACCCTGTCATAGCAGGAGTTCAGTTATTCTTCAGCAAAGCATAGTGCAAGGAAAGAGAAAAAGCCTGAAGTTGCCCTAACGCAAGGATTCTGCAGAGCCTACATGTGGGATGAAACACTCCTGCAACACATTACCCTATGATGGCTTAAGCAAAGCTCTGTCACAGCGTCACCCAGCTAATACCCAAGTGAAAGGAGAGCTGCTTACATCAGCATGGATTCACGACCATGAAGGGGCACAGCACGCTGCTGCCTGCGATTAGAATGAGTAGCCAGCACGTTTTGCCTGATGTGCTTCCTCCCAACCCAAAGGGAGGAAATACGTTGTTTCACTACTGCCTATTAGTAATGATGAGCACTGAGTACAGTGAGTTTTTCACCTTTGTGCTGCATTGCAAGCATTAACACTGGTGAGATTCCTGTCTGATAATTGCAGTCCATTGACCAGCCCTGTTTGATATGTATGGGAACCAATGAAGAAAGGTGAAATGACACGTGCAGTGATCCCAGTGAAAGATCCCTTTGAACCCAGGAGCTCTGGCTGGCTGGAACCAGACCTGCTCACCAGAATCTATTCAGATTCAGCACCCAATAGATGATGCCTGCCATGGCCCATGCCCTCCCCTCTCTTCCACGTCTCAACTCATTTCTGACAGCTTCCCTCTTCTAAAAACAGATTTTTTTTTTCTACATAGTTGTTTGGAGGTTTTTGATGGATTTCTTTTTTTTTTTGCAACCCCCCTAAAAACCAGGGCCTTGTCTGAGAAACCAGGTTTCCAGCACTGATGCTGCAAAGACCAGAGGATTTCAGGGCTGTTCCTCGAGTCTGTTATTAGTGAGATTTGGGAGGCTGGGCCGCATCACCTCATGCTGAGAATACAAAGCCAGAAATGAAAGAGGAAAGAGCAGCTTGTATGAGAGGCCTTTGATTCAAAAGGGAGAAGTGAGCCACAGTGAACGCCTTCAACACATCAGCAATGTGAAATCCTGAGGCCATCAATTAGCCTGGAGAGAGGGGCGAGCAGAGCCAGCAGGACCGTAGTCCGGAGCACCAGCAGGTGCATTCCCAACAGCCCCAAAAGAAGAGAACTCCTGGGTAAAACACAGCCTAATGACCATTATTTCCAAGAACACAAGTAACTTATCTGTAAACATCACTCCCCCAACCAGGCATTAGCTGGGAAAAAAGTGTCTTTAGAGAGAGAGACTAATTACATAGCTCTCAACAGCTGGACTTTGATCATAATTACAGTGCCTTCTTAGTCTTACGTTAGTGGCTTTCAACTGCAGCTAGGTGGGCACTTCTTGGAAGGTGGAAGCCCCGCCTGTTTCAGATAGTTAGCTCATTTTATGACTCAGAACTAGCCTGGGTTTTCTGTAGCACAGGAAGGGCTCTCACGGTACCATCCACACAAGTAATTCATGAGGGTCAGTGACTTGGCACTTCAATGTAGGTCCTTCTTACAGCTGCACCTTCCCAGGCCCAGGAGGCAGAGAGCACTGAAGCCTGCTTTATCACCGATTTCAAGCACTTCATGCAAACCCCTTTATAAGGGAACCAAAAGAAGAAAACCTTTGAGTTTTTTGCTCAACTCTATTACTGCTGAACTTCATGGCAGGGGGGTTAGAACCAGATGAACTTTAAGGTCCCTTCCAACCCTTACCATTCTATGATTCTATGATTCTATGATTCAGCATCTTTTAGCTCTTTCTGTTTAAGCAGAAGAAATATGAGCACACTCAGAATATATTTCCAACCTCTGTTCAGATATTCCCAGGCTACTGTCGCATCCCTCACCTCTGCACAGGGATGTGTGTCCCGTCTGTGCCCGGTGCCCCTCTGCCCCTCGCTCAGCTGGGCTGCGGCTCCAGCACCCAACACCAGTGACCACAGCAGCAGGTGGGGTTGTGAAGGAGGCGGCTGCTGTCCTGTGCCCCAGCCCCATTGTCTGTCCTTTTGCGCAATGCATGGGGTGCTTTGCTTTGATACCCACATTTACAATGAGATAAATAGCCTAAACGAGAGAGCTGGGCTGTTGAGACAGAGGCTGGAGTAGCCTAAACACACAGCACTGGGAATCTGGGCACCCAGCTGTTTTTCCTCATCTGTGGCACTGAAATACTGTGTTGTTTGGATGTACCACTGCAGCAGCACATGGTTTCACTGCTGTGAAGTGACAGGCAGTAAGTATACAAGCATTATGATGGCACATTAGTTAATGCTCCTAAGCGTGATCTGTGTTTACCTCTTGTTAGAGGAAACATTTTAGCTGGCTCCCACGCTGTCTGCCTGCCGAACACCTCGTAAGTGAAGAGATTAATAGATGAAGCAGCAGTAGAGGGTAAATCTAAGCCACAAACCTTAGATCTAACTGGGATTTATAATGGCTTCCCCCTCCAACTCTGACCTACAGGGAAATCTGTGTGACTCACGCTCCCCTCACCCGTTTTAACAGGGTTTCCAACAGTTTTTAGTATCGTTATTTTGCCAGCATGCCTCAGCTCAACGTTATCTCTTTGCTGTTTAGATTATTACTAGATGTAATTTTAAAGTTGCAAAGAAGCACACTGGTATTGGCTAAATAAAGCACTTTGACCACATCAAAGCAAAAGTGTTTCAAAGTGTGTAAAATATATACAATTATGAAACTATTCAATTTTATTAAATCAGTCAGATGAATATCACCCAGCACACCATGAAAATCCAACCCAGTGGAGCTTAAAGCTGAAGACCATCTACGTCTTCAGACTGAGAAAGGTATCTCTGGGACCAGCTTTCAGCTGATTTTGACCTGTGGCAGAGCACAACCACTAACTGGACAGATGCCACTCTCGGCTCACGTAAACAGACATGCAGAACAGCTGAGACGTGCTGTTACTCTAAGCTACATCTCGACTGGGTTTTATGGCTGAGAGGTGTCACAAACTCTATCTGTCCCAAGCTGTCCTGAGGCTTCCCACACCGCAATAGTCACTTAAAAACTCTTCACGCTGCACAGGCATGCAGCGAGGAGCAGCATTTCTAGTGAAAGGCCTGACTGGCTGGAGGATGCAGATTTGAAGAGGAGAAAGGCCCATTTAAAAAGTTTTACAGAATACAGCCAAAGGAATGTTTTTTTTGTTTAATTCCTACTCCAGTTGGGTTTTTTTGCCTGAGCCACAGCACCAATTTTATGAACCTGTTCTTTGACATGGAATGTGATGCGACTGGCAGGAGTTTACAGGGACAGAACACTTCCCAGTGCATCTTTGGACTTTCCAAATTTTTTTTTTTTTTAATTTTCTGTTTGGAAATTTGCCTGGCTGTGGCTTCCAGCCACTGAAACTTATTCATCTCCTAAAGACCCCACTGTTGTCAGCCTGAATCCACCTTCCCGAGTGGGCACTGCTCTCATATCGCTCTTCTCCAGGACGCAGGTACATCCCCGCTGGGGTCAGCGAGGCTGGGTGGGTTTGCGGGAGATCAGAGCGTGGCTGCATGTGCCCGGCCAGCCCTGCTGCTCGCGTTGTGGAAGGTCTCGCCGGGGAAACCAATACCCCCAGCTTCGTTCCACATTCCTCTGCCACGGCAGTGCGGCCAAGGCCCGTGCGCTATTTCCCAGCTCCCCTCCTCTCCTTCCCCTCCGCTGGCCCCAAACGCAGTCCCTCCTCGCTGCCAGGTCTCCACACTCCTCCTCCCCAGGACCTGCACACAGCAGTGGCACTGAGCACCCAGCCCAGTGCATTGAGGGGGGAAAGGACACCCCATAATGCTGCAACAAATCATAATGGTGGGGAAAAAGACCCAAGAGAGCACACAGCTGCCTGCAATGCTGTGGAGTGGGCGACAATGGCCAAGCCCTTTCCTCAGCAGACAGCTACGCAACGCAAGCTGCCTTCCCCAGCACCCTGCAGAGGATACAGAGTTAATATTTAACCCTTCTGGGGAATCAAATGCCTTGGTGAGACACCAGCCAGGGCTTTTTCAAAACGCATCCAGAAAACAGCCTTAAAGTAGTGCGACAAGTGACTGTGCTCAGAGGATTTCACCTTTCCGAAGTTTACGACTGGAAAAATACCATCTACATGTCATTTACATGCTTAAATATAGTATCTTCTATTGGGAGAAACAAACAAACTGACAATGTGATACTGTGATACCTCGTGCGCACATGGTCTTTTATCTGCTGGAAAGTTATAAAACTCAACATAACAACAAAGCTAAAAGAAGAGTGGCTGTTAGGCTCTCAGGTTGGCTGTTAGACAGAATGAAAAAATACTCTCGGAAAAGTGCTTTCTCTTAGAGGGCAGTTTTTTCTTCTCTGAATCCTTCAAATTATTTATTTATTCTTTAAATTCCAAAATGTCAGAGCCAAATAGTTAAGCTCATATTCTTTCCAGGAGTTTTTTTTCATTTAAAGGAACAAATAAACACACTACAGAAAGCTAAAGTAATTCCTGCACTACCCAAAGCACAGAGTAAACTTCTGCTCCAAACACAGGGAAAAGATACTATCAGCTTTCATGTTCTTTATCATGTATTTTTTCCTCTAATGTCAAAGAGGAAAAGGGATATACCTTAAACGGTTGCCTATAATTAAACTGTAACCTGTTAGAAAGCCAAAAATAATAATAAGCTCCACTGAGCATGAAGAGAGCGGCACATTTTTTCCGTGTGCAGCCCAGCTGCCACCGGACGATAGCAGAAAAGTTAACAACTACACAAGACACTCAGATCAAACCTGCGATAGAAGAGAGTTACGTCACGCTCAGAGACTCACCGCTGGATGCAGGGCTCAGGGTAGTACTGCAAGGTGGTGAAAGGTGCCGGTTCAAAATTCATTTCCTTCAAGCCCCTCTTTGGGTACAAACCAAAATAAAATAAATAAATAGATATAAAGCCAGCAGGCTAAAAGCAATAAGGTCAAGTGGTACACGAGGTACAACTTTAGGGATTTATTTTACACTTGCGAATGGGTGGGATCTCCCAGGGGCTTGGCCAATGGGATTCATCAAGTGACCTGAGCATCACCACCAGTCCCTCCTCGCCAGCTGGGTATCTTCTGCATGGATATTTTCCCCTCCTCTCAACATCCTTAATAAACTTCGGTGTAGGTCGGCCACACTTGTTGTTGGGAGCTCATCTGGGGCATCTCTGAACTTCTGATCTCACCAGTCATTGGTTGCCTTGCTGCCTGACTTCACAGTTTAATTTTGGCAGCTCTTGCGATTTTGCAGACTGCTGTGGCCGTTGGTCATCTTCGTCTCCAGATGGCCGGAGTTTCCTCTGCTGGGTGCAGTGCCCGTGCTGAATTTCATCATACTTTAAAAGCTTTCCTTGTCAACTCTGTGGCTAATACCTGCATAATGTTGCCTGGGGAAATTTTCAGTCTCTCTCACACCACAGTTCAAACAGTCTGTTGTGGTCACAGTTTCAAAAGCTGAATGACAAAATATAGGGAAATTCCTCAATTAAAATTAACTCTGAACTTTTACTCCTCTGCCTCCCCTTCCTGCCCTCCCCCCAAGAAAAATATCATAAGTAATTGTTAACATTTCCCTCTATATCTCTTGATCTTTATTCAAAAAGAATTGAGGTGATATAGAAATCTTTCATTTTTTTAGTGTTCTGTAATAATATATACATTTTCCACATGAAAACCAGTAACAGTTTCAAATAACTTGAGGAGGACAGAAGAATAAGAAAAAAAAGAAAATAGGAGTCTCACATTCTTCAGGCCACTAAAGCCTAAAGAAACAAGAATGAAGTCCACCAAAACAAATTACCAGAGATGAAAAGCAGATTCAATTTTCCTGAAGGAAAATAAAAACCAGGAAGGAAGACTTTAATCCCCTGCTCCCACCACCCCCCCCTTTTTTTTTTAATTCACACAGAAAAGCATTCAGCAAAGAAGCCTGATTTGTTCCCCTGTTTTTCTCCCTCCATGGCTTGTCCAAATAGTGCAGGCTGTAAACCTATCCTGGTTTTGTGGTTTTGGAGAATGAATGAAATATGAATCAGGAGCTAAATTAAAATGGATTCCAGCAGGAAAAAATACCGTCCATGTAACTATGCACAGTGGGATTGCATCTTGAGGCGGACGTAAAGCTTTGTGTACATGAAGAGAGGGGAAGGGGCTGCCCCATAGCTCACCTACAGTGCATCTTTTGTGCTGATGTCAGCACAAACGCCAACTTCCCAAGCAAAAGCCAGAAGCCTTCTGAGACAGCAGTGATTGCCTCTTATTTTTCCCCTCTGTGTTTTCCTTGTAGGAAATTTTCGTTCGAAGAATGTCATGTGGAAACATTTTCTTTGCTGCCTGTGCCAGGGTGGCAGGGGAGCTATTTCAGACTTGACATTCTCCACCCACACTCAGCCTGATAGTTCCTAACATCTGTGAATTGTGAATCCCATCAACTCGAAAGGCTGATCCCTGGCCAAGTCCAAGCAGCCTTTGTTACGATAAGTGGCATTTGTGAAGGAAGAGAGGCTGGAAACGAAGGATGTATTTATTAACTGAAATTAAGGACTCCCTTGCTGCTGGATGCTGCTTCCTCTGCCTGGACTGTGGAGGAGCAGTGATACGAAACACCTTTCTTCTCTTAGGCTGAGCCCTAGAATACACACCAAACCTCATGGCGTGCATCGCCGGGGAAGCAGCGTGGAAATGTCCAAACCAGGGTCTGCTGGGGAGGCGAGAGAGGGAATCACACCAGGGTTTGTGTACACATGATGCAGCCCAGGGAGCATGGCTGCAGAGTGGCTGCATCCCCTCCTGTTGCTGGAGTCACGGCTGTGCTTACCCCTGTGTCACTGAGGCAGCAAATACCTCTAGGGAGGGGGCAAGGAGGGCCAGGAATCAGTGCAAACTTGTGGTCCACACTGCTATCCTGACTCTGGTCTAGGCTTTGAGCATCCACTCTTATCCAAAAACATAGCAGGCAAGTCCTCTCCCTGCGCAAACCATTTGAGCAAGAGTCTGGGCTCGTGCTCTCTTGGCCCCAGGACTCAGTTTCAATCTGCACCCATGGGTGTAAGTACGGATACTCAGCCTGGATGAGACGTTATGCTTGCTCCCAGAGACAGACCAGAAGCTTGTTGGATTTCTTCTACCATGCCCATGGTGGGACTAGCTGTTACCTCTGCAGGCTTGGCTTCAGGAAAGAGTAGCCATGCATCTCCCAACAGCCTAAAAGAGTTTGTCTTTCCTGACTGATTTCAGCCTAAAAGGAATAAACCTCATGCTAAAGAAAGTTGTGTGAAAACAGCTGTTCTTGTGAAATCCTGCTTTACCACCTTCTCCATGGGAGCTAAAGGAGAGTCTTTCCCAGCATGGCCTGGGTGACAGGGCCAATGCACTGGGAGCAGGGGAAGGCTGGACAATTCCCACCTGGAGACTCAGACCCTCTCTCCTGGTTCTGGCCAGTGTACTTACCCAGCATGTACCCAGGTAATGCTGCGTGCCCAGATCACACACCCTACGGACTTTGTGAAGTACAACAGGCAGCTTCCAGAATTGATGCTGCGGGGCTGCCTCTGTCTCCAAGGAAGGGCCTGACCCCTGGTTTTACACTACCTGAACTCTGCACAGCAGAGAACCCCTTGGTATATCAGACACATTAATCACAACTCTGCTACAGCCCAAACTACTGAGCCTGCGATTCCTGCTTTTAATGCTGAACATGTCTAGCAGCACCGCAGTCAAGAAGAGGCAGTTAGTCTCCATCTTGCAACTCACACCAAAAGAATAGCTTCTCCTGTAAAACCATAATTAATTTAAAAAAGAAGCACCACATAATTGTAAGGAGTAGTTGCTTGGAGCTGGGCTCTCTTCTCACTCACAAGGCACCGATGGGAGGGGGTGTCTAGCAAGAACATTTCCATAAAAACTTCAAAAGGAGCCCCCAGCTGCCCAAGGTCCTTACCAACATTCGTGCCTGGGGCTGAGCAAATGCAAATAGCTCAGTTTGGATCATTTTGGCGGTGCACACAGCACCTGGCTGCTTTTCCCAGAGAGCTGGACATTTTCAGCCTCCCACAGAGACTGGGACATGTTCTGAAGCATTTCAGAAGGTCTACCTTTTGCTTTTCCCATCTGGAAAGCGAGGCCATGGAAACCCGATGGTGACAGTGCACAAAAGCCACCTGCAAAAGCCAGCAAGTCTCCCTATTTCTCTTCCCCAACCCCAACACCCTTCCTCCCTGCTGCTCGCAGCCAACATTTAGCTGTGGCTTGATTCACCGTAAATTTCGGCAGAGATATCTACCACTGCAGTTGGACTGCGTCAAACTGCTCTCAGCTGCAAGGCCCTCCTTTGCATAGCGCAGTCCGCAGTGGAAACACAAGCCACAGGGTGTGTATTGCCAGTACCCCATGCATAGCTGGGAGGCTCTCAAGGCTCGATGGTATTTGGCCAACCCCATTTGCACTGCCTTAAAGAAAATGTACTGGGAGATGAAGCCCAAGACGCTTGAAAGCTGATGATTTCATTGGGGGTCAGAGTGGGTATATGAGGACTAGCAAACTTCATCACAGCAGCCTTGGAGCGCAGACAAGGGGAGTTTTTGGCAGAAGCAGAACTCAAAAGTAGTCAACTCAAGAGGTAAAGGGCTTGCGATATCCTCAGTGTTCGCTGCCCTCCCTGGGAGGTTTCCTTGCTGGTAACAAGGGTCATGCTAATCTAACAGCAGCAGGCACGTGTCCCGCAGCAGCAGGGCGGAAGCCGGGGTGTCAGGGATCTGTCTGGCTAGCGGATTTACAGCCGAGACACTCGCGCTTGCGGTAAGCAGGCAGCACAGGGATATGCGGAGGAAGCATGTGTGTAGGTGGGCGAGAATGCAGGGCATCACTCTGCCACTGCTGCTTTCACGTCTGGGAGAGAAAAACAGCCAGAGAAACAGCTGTGGACTACTCTCCTGTTACGCCTCCGTGTACTCTCTCTGGCTTCGATTTAAGCTGTCATTGAAATGACCATGAGATTATGTTTTAGCAGAGGCAAACATTTATATCCTCGGGAGGAGATTGATGGGGATTTATAATGGTCTCCCCACCACCACCCAAATTCAACACCAGGACGCCTGTGTCCTAGCCCCAGTCCTGAAAGGTAGAGACACAGTTCCCTGACACCTCTGCGGCTCCAGTCCTGATCTATGGGTCTGAGGACCTCTGAATGGCTTGGAGCAAAGGAATACAGGAAGGGGAGATGCCAACTTTGCTCTGAGCCACCTTTGCAACTTCTGGCTTCATGGTTCGCCTGGAATCAGCCTCACCCTTTACACCAGGGGATGAAACAGTTCATTCGCAGCTTGGGGTTTCCAGGGGAGTGGTTGTGGCCGGTTTTGGGGTTTTTTAAGTTCAGATGAATTTCTTTTAAGAGTGAGAAGTCTGTGGGATACTTGGGGATTTTTTGTTAGAAAAAGTTGGAGAGGGAAATAATTCCCTCCCACTAGCAATAAAATGTCTTTAGCTTGGCTGTCAAAGGGAACCAAAATACAGAGTGTCAGCGTGCCTTTTGAGCATATTTTCCAATTTCAGCTAAATGTTACAGATGTTTAAACATCTCCGAGGTATTAAGGTTTTAGGAGTTTCATGAACATAAGCAAGAAGAGGAAAGACAACTTTTCAGTAACTCCAGGGAAGGAAAAGAGGCGACAGGAGTACGACCTGCATAGACTTTGGAGGATCTACCTGAATGCTGCAATGGTGGAAAAAGCTTCTGTAGCAATCCACGTTTTGCCTCCAGCCAACAGGGATCTCTGATCCCACTGTTCCAGAAGTGTCAGATTTCTGGCTTTTGGTTCATACAAGCCTTCCCCCTCCATACTGAGAGACAAGGCACAGGGAGAACAGCAAACTGAAAAAAATAATAAATAAATATACCGCAATTCTACACACAATCTTCCCCATTCCCCCAGCACCTTTTGCGCCTAGTGCAAACACAAACCAGTAAAGAAAGGGTATTCGTACCCCAGCCCCTCCACGCTGGCACCGCCTTGCGCAGGGAACCCAGAGATGCTGGTGGGGAAGTGCAGGCCTCAGCCCAGGCAGCAGCCCTGGGACAGCGCAGCGCAGATGCAGCTGGAACATCCGAGGTCCAGGGCATACTTGGTCACCGATGGCCAAGTCTGGACCCAGGACTGGTGACAGCTCAGTAGGCGAGAAGTCCAGCACATCCAAAAAGAAGCTGACAAAGGTGTCTCAATGTACCGCTCACCGCATCCTCCTCCTCCAGCTAAATCTGAACATATGAGTGCTAACAACTGTGGACTTTAAATTACACACCAGCTTCAAGCTGCTGCCTACATGTGACACCACGCACCTGGAGCTCATGTTGGCCATCAACTGCTATGTAGAGCTAGGAAGAAACAAAGGAGATGGTGCTGTTCCAGCCCTGCTCAACAGGACAATATGAACTACTGTCAGAGCTGTCCATCTGCCTTTGGTGTCTCCCCTGTCACACCCGTAGTGTCAGAGCATCATCCTACTCACAGTAAAGGACAGTATAGTTTGGTGTTTTCCTCTGCAGGGATAACAAATGGTTTCATGAGGCACAAACTGCTTCTTGAGAATTTGTTCCCAGGATCTTGTCTCAGCAGGGACTCAGATGACACCCATTGTAAGACTGACTACCCCACAGTGGAAAAGCTGAAGTCTTCCACGTTCTCCCTCCTCACCATCACCTACTTTGTAGTCTTTGTCTGTCACGACATGCCATAGTCCTCTGCTTCAGCAACCCTGAGACTATCAGTACTTCCAAGCCACCCAGAACAGCTACAACAGGGGCTTCCCACTGCTTCCCTTTCCAGTCCAACCCCACAGCTTCCAGTGAAGCACTTTTTTACTCTTCTCCAGTTGTCCCACATGTTTATGGAGATTTCCAGCTCCCAAAGGACAGTTAGTAGCTTCCCTTGTTTGCTCAAGGCTTTCTCATCTCCCAGGTTCGAGGGCAGAGACTGGTGCTAGGAGCAATCCCAGAACACCCATCTCAGCAGGTTAACTGGTACTGTGCTCTGGACCTCCCACAAATGCTGGCTTTGCATATTTCCTAGGGACCACTCTGAGCCAAAGAGCCTACCTGAGGCTGGCTTCGCTTCTAATGTGCCAGCCTTTGTATCTCACTGATCCGCCACCAAGATTCTCAGAGATGCAGTTTCCTATATCACAGTTTGATGGTAAAACCTCAGTACAGCTATGGATATCCCCTCTTCTGGAGACATTCCCACCACTGAGGGACACATTGGGTCTTTTTTTTTTTCTTTCTTTTTTTCCCCAGAACTGAGGGCAGTGGGAACATTTGCCCCTTGTTTTTACCTAGCCAGAAGGAGATAGTGTGAAAGCGGGCTTGAAGCTGAACATGCATTTTGGAACCTGCAGTCTCCATTCTCTTATCATGGAGGAGTCAAACAAAACTAACCGTAAGGGTAATGCCACCAGTGAAGAGCAGATATAAACACTCTGGGGGTTTCTCTTAGCTGTCACTAAACACCAGGGTTCTTCTCCCTATGAAGAGGGAGCAAAAGGAACCAGCTCAGAGACCAGCACCAGCCCACCAGCACCCCAAACTGGAATTTTGCTACATCTCTCTGGCATGCCGTGGAAAACAAAAAAAACAAGACTTATGGTATTCATGCAATTGTGAAGAAAGCAAGACAGAGAGCAGTGACTATCGCGATACACCTGAAAAAAGGCCAAAAGCAGGCTGACCTCCTGCGGCCAGCTCTCCAGCAGTGCTGCTGTCCCAAGAGAGCCTGCCCTGTCCTCGAGAGCTGGCTGGACACCATGCATCTCCTGCGGGAATCTCCCACCATGGGGAGGGAGTGACAGACCTGCCGGGAGAGGGAATTTCCCTCCCTGATGTCAGCGCAGCTGTGCCACCATCTCCGGGCGTTCCTGAGACATAGCGGGGCCACGGCCTGGGCTAAAGCTGGGCTGGGGGCCGGAGCGCCCCGGGACAGGTGGCTGCACCCCGCCGTGGGGCTGGGGTTGCATATCAAAGGGGTGGCAGGGGCTGTGTAGGTGGGAGGCTTGGCCTCCCCGTACAGCTGCCACGCCACCATGTCTGGCATTCTGGCGAGAACAGCACCACAAATACACACGGTGTCATCACACCCTCCGGAGTCAAGCCCAGGTTGGTGACAGAAACCCTGGTGACCACATCCTTATGGGTGAAGGCCTGCCCTGACTCTGCTGTGCAGCGGGTTGGGTGGCAGAGGAGGGCAGGACCAGGACCTCCCTGCACTTCTAGCCTCTCCTAGCACAGGCTCACACTCATCCTCTTACACCAGACCCATCCCAGAGTTTTCTCATGCTCTGCTCCCATCTCCCAGGCTTTCACATCAGAAGCTACCGAGTTTGGTGCACAGGCGTTGGGGATATGAGCTTCTGAAATCCTGGTGACAGCTGGCAGCACCAGACCACCAGAAAATGAAAGAAGGAAGAGGTTTGCTCCATGCAAAGGCAAGGCAAAAGCTTTCAGCGAGTTGTCTGCGTGGAGAGAGAGATCCACTCACAGAGAAAGTTGGTAGTGAGGATGGCATTTACTATCACGCTCAATGTGGGACACAAAAATGCAATGGACTGAATATTGCTGCATCACTCGTCTTTCACTCCCTCTAACTTCTCCTTGTGAGTCAGAGCTGAGCTGATTCGTAGCGATGTCTTGCTGCTATCATCCCCTGCTGCCTTCCACCTCCTGTATGCTTTGCACGAGAAGAAACCCCTCTGTCCTTCTGGCAGCATCAGAAAATAAATCCTCCATGCAAAAGCATGTGTCTTGGACGAATTTCTTATTTCCAAACAGGATACACCAAAAAAACAGTGCTTGGCTGGCAGGGCTCTAGTTCCCAGCATTAAGGCTATGTCTGTCTTGCAATCTGAGGTGCAAGCACAGCTCCTGCAGGCATACCCAAACTAAAGGGATTAAAGCTAGTTCAAGAACCAGTAGCAATTAAAACAAAAAATCCCCAAAGCATTAACCACTAGCGATGGAAGCCCTGGTTGCAGACCTGCACATCCTCTGCTGAAGCTTGTGCTTCTACACCTTCTCAGTTCACCCAGATCACCATTAACATGGGTGTGTTCACACAGGTAGTAAATTGCCCTCCTGACTGTGCTGGAGATACAGCCCCAGAACACCTGCATTTAGGGGCACGGGGCTCCTTTTCCAGGCTAGCAGCTTGAAAAGCAGCAAGGGCAGGACAAGCTCATCTCTGCTAAACGAAATCCACTTAATCAGTGAGAATAAAGTACATGGGCATAAAGTAAGGGTTTGGTGCCACTTCAGTAATGTGTGAAAGTTAATAAAACCTTTTATTGCCTCTCAGAGCAAAGCTCAAGAAAGCTGAAGAGCCCGTGTTTCATGTCTTTATGGAAAAGATAATGACTTAAGGAGGGTCTTTTGCGTTACCCCCATCCTTGCACTTTGATGTTAGTAACCCATATACGCATCCTTTGGGAAGAAAAACAACCCTCATACGTGATACGATCAAAACTTTGCACCTCACTTTTTCCAAAGTGAAACAATTTCTGCTGTGTCTCAGATTAAGCATGACATACATTGCACCCTTGAAGCAGGCAAAAGATCAGCCTTCTGTCCCAAGCTCTCCACTCAGCCTTCAGCTTTTCAAACCAGGGTCATGTCCCCATTGCCATGGGACAGCAGAAGCCAAATTTGCCCTTTACTAGGAAGCAGACCTGCCAGAAGCAACAGACCATCTGGGTAACACCAACTGAACAAGGGGTACCCAACATAGGCAATCCCACATCTTTAGAAACCCGATCCCTCCTTCTGGGGGCTCAAACCTCCCCCAGGCAGCAATGCTGGTTCGAGGTGCGGCACACAGTGGGTAGATTGACAGCGGACAGTTGATTTTCAAGAATCAACCTCTTCAAAACCTCAACGATGTAACGTGTTTCGAGGCAGCATGTATCTGCCGTGCAGGGAAGCGAGTTATTGCGAGTGCACGTAACAGTGCCATCTGGTGATCCCTGCCATCGGGTGACTGACTGGTGTGCAGCCCCCCAAACCTCCGGACACGCGTGGGGCCAGATCCGAGGGCCTCAACGGACTCTGCTTCGCAAAGCCTTACTGCTGAGTGCTGCTGCTGTCATCTCACGGGGAGGCAGGTCAGAAATACTCGATCTTGGAGTAAAGATAAGGCTGCCTACAAGCTTGCCTGAACCGTCCTGCAAGCAGGAGTCTTAGCAAGGCTGAGCTAGGTCCCTCCATTCCCCTTCCTGTTACCCTTCATCAAAAGGCTGAGTGAGCCAAATCCTGCCTTTCGCAGTGTCTCTGCAGCCCCTGGACTTCCCGTGCCCTTTTTGGGGGGCTGTTCCAGATTCACTTACAGACCGTGGTCTCTGCGGCTGTGGAAGCACAGCTCAGCTCTGTCTTGCAGGGGTACACTAGCCCTGGTGAGCGAGGGTATTTTAGCCCCTAGGCCTACATTTGTGACAAATGAAGAGCTGAGAAAAATTCCTGCCTTTTAAAAAAGAAAAGTCACCCTTCTTAAGGGCAAAGCTCCAAAGCACAGTACAAGTTGCTCAGATAGCATCAGTTCCGAAAACCTTAACACTGCTTCAGGATTTCCAGTCAGCATCCACAATCTGCATTAGCTGTGCTATAAGTAGCAGCTTTTGCAGGTCCCGTGGAGCCCACCTACCGTATACACAGCTCCTGCACCCAAATCCGCTGCAGCTTAAGACAGCACCAGAGTGACAACCTAAGTGCACGGCGTGTTGTCACCATTAACCACTGAGCAGTTACGGGCTGCCTGTGTGCCTACAATCCATAATAAACAGAATCACAGAATCACAGAATCACAGCATGGTAGAGGTTGGAAGGGACCTCTGTGGGTCATCTAGTCCAACCCTCCTGCCAAAGCAGGGTCACCTACAGTAGGCTGCACAGGATCTTGTCCAGGCGGGTCTTGAATATCTCCAGAGAAGGAGACTCCACA
>Ga0065711_1031095_pt1 | contig 30585 bp, 16 predicted proteins | sample Hoacrofraction12_FD_59098 | JGI IMG/M metagenome (GOLD analysis project Ga0065711, IMG submission 59098) | Hoatzin crop microbial communities from Cojedes, Venezuela - Epithelial fraction 12 v2 (version 2) | ecosystem: Host-associated > Birds > Digestive system > Esophagus > Crop | place... | reverse complement strand
GGCGACCAAGTCGTAGCCGTCCTGCTGTATAATGGCTTCCAGCTCCTCCTGTTTATTGGCCATACTACGTGCATTGGTGTAAACACACTTGAGCTGGGCTGTCAATCTCACCCCTGGCCTTGGCACTCCACTCCAGTCTGTCCAGATCCCTCTAGAGAGCCTTCCTACCCTCAAGCAGATCAACACTGCTGTCCAATTTGATGTCTCTGCCAGCTTACTGAGGAAGCACTCAATCGCCTCATCCAGTTCATTGATAAAGATATTAAACAAGACTGGTGCCAAAACTCAGCCCTGGGGAACACCGCTTGTGACCAGCCACCAACTGGATTTAATTCCATTCACCACCTCACTCTGGGCTTGGCCATCCAGCAGTTTTTTACCCAGCAAAGAGTACAACAACCCATGGCCAGGAAACACAATCCTATGTCAATGTATGAGATAAGATGAGCCTAGACACTGGATAAAAAAAAGGCCCTTCCTAAAATTCAGGGTCTATCAACAAGTACCAGGTCCACAGACACGGTTTCTCTGGCCCAAGAGCTCTTAGATCTGGTTGACAGTTATTCGGCACCACAGGAATTCACTTGCTAAGACACTCCACAGTCAACAATTTCTCTGAGTTGAGACAGAGCATAAGAAACCTTTGTACCTGATAGCTTTGGTTTCACTAACTCTATGAAACTGGAAAATCTGACCGGACAAAATGGCTCTTTCCTCCTCACAGGAAAAAGCAAACAAACAAAAAACCTTGCAGCTGTTCCTTCAGGAACATGGTTTTCTTTTATCCTTAGTGCATTCTCCTGGAATGTCCTGATGGTAGCTAATTCAGTCACGGCTGATATGTATGGTTTCAAGAGCCAAATGAGTTAGTTCCTAGGTGAGCTGGGACCAATAAGCTCTCCTACTTTTACCCTTAGATCAATAATTTCCCCCCTAGCTCCTCTAACCAAGGAGGGAGCAGCAGTCACTCATTTTCACACAGCTTTTACCTCTTTTTCCCATCCTTTTTATCTTTACCATGAAAATCCCTCATTTCTCTTTCTCATTCTCTCTTTTTAGGAAGGCCTGTTGTGATAGGACAAAGAGTAATGGCTTTAAACTAAGGGAGGGTAGATTTAGACTAGATATAAGGAAGAATTTTTTTACAGTGAGGGTAGTGAAACACGGGAACAGATTGCCCAGGGAGGTAGTGGAGGCCCCACCCCTAGAAACATTCAAGACCAGGTTGGACAGGGCTCTGACCAACCTGGTCTAGTTAAAGATGTCCCTGCTCACTGCAGGGGGGTTGGGCTAGATGACCTCTAAAGTTCCCTTCCAACCCAAAGCATTCTATGATTCTACAATTCTATGATTCCAATAAGGAAGGTATTGTGCAAGGGCAAAATACACCCTAAAATAATAAGGTAAAATAAAAAAGAATGCTGACATTATTATAACTAGATAAACATCCTCAGAGAAAGTTCAAGATCTATGTCAGTGAACTATTATTTCACAGAGGAGAAATACTGCTAAAAGAAAGAAGGAATTCAAGTAACACTGATATTTTTAAAAAATTCTCAGAAATGTTTCTTCTTTTTATCATAAAAGAAAAAAACAATACCAAAGAAAAAAACAATACCAAAGAAAATAACATCAAAGATAGTCACCTCTTTTCTACAGAACTACTTTAAGGAAAATTCAGAGTTCAAAATCAGATATTAAACTTTGCAATAGCAAGAGTAATGATGCAGTAGCATACTTACATCTTGGTTAACAGACAGTCTAGTAAAACAAAGTCAAGGGTTAAATTTCTGTTGCTTTCTGTTGGGCCAAGATTCAACTAAACTGTACATAAGATTTCCTTTTATTCTTTGTTTCTCTCATACAAGAAGAAAGACATGGCAGAGCACTTACCATGCTATTGGAGAGACACCCCATTTTAAACAAGTTGCTTTCTCAACTTTGGTAAATGAAGGATGAAAAATTGATTTTAAAACCCTAGCAGAAGTGTCTCCCCCTCCCCACTTGCTGCTAAGAAAGGTACTTGAACTCCTGCCACCTCACAAACAACTGTCAGATGTTTCAAACCCACACAGCTCCTCAGGGCATTCAGTACATTTATACGAATCAAGGACATTGGTTATGTGCTTCGGATCAGAGGACTGATAATATGCATACTGAATGCATCTCAGACATAAAGGATTTCATTTATGTTCTTGGGGTATACTGCTTCAAGCACAAAACAAAGTATTTTCTCTGGGATTCAAGCTGCATATACTAGTCCCCTAAGTATAGTCCGTTGTTGCAATTTATGTTCACCGTACCTGAGAACTATACACAGTTCTTACCGTAATGACATTTCTGATCAATACATACTCTCCCATATTTAGATTACTACACATAATTTTCAAGTTTCTGTTCAGATCTCATCTGCAGACTAAAATTTTAAATACTGTGAGCAATGACAGTTAAGCATTTCCTATTAATAATTACTGATTTTACTGAATCTGACAATTAGTAATTATCTAGTGAAAAACACTTGAGGAATTATTCCCAAGCTTTAAGTATCTCAAATAAATCACTAAAAGCAACCATTGAAAAGGTAAACTATTTTAACAGATTTTATTCTCATTGTACATTACATGAGTACATATTCTGAACAGGAGCTCTTCTCTTCTGTCTATAAGCTCAAGAAAAAAAATGAAATTTCAATGGCTACTATCAATTTAAGTCTATATTAATGCTGTAGATTTTCTTCAAGTACTTGTTTAAATTAGAGTTGACACCTATTTCAAATCATGCCTTTCTGAAATCCTTATTAATAAGTCACCACTATTTTAAAATATTCATCATCAAAATTAGGTCAGATGATTAAGGCATTATTTCTATAAAGCCTGAAATTTAGAGTGCCTGAACATCCACATTCTCAGTGACTGAAGTGGAAGAGGTACTTCCTCAAAAGTCACATGATCTCACGAATTAACCTTAGAACTGGAAGCCATAAGATTCTGAGCTCTGTCTCTTTTTATTTACTTACTTACATTAACAAATTTTTGTACTTAGCATTAGTACTGCTTAGATAGAAACTCGATTTAGATCATTCATCCTGCTTTACTGACTGGGACACTGACTACTTTATGATGTTAGACAATATCCTCAACGCGTGAGAAACAATTTACCAAATTCTCCTCTGCCATTCTGTATTCTCTTCAACATCATAAGTGTGGAGTGGGAGAGGTAGGAGGAAAGGATGGCGACCCCACTAATTCTGAATGTCTGTGGCAAAATCAAACTGAAACCCAAATAAACAAAAAAAGAGAGCAAGCAGCCTTTGAGCTTTCTTAGTGACAAAATAAACGTATAATTCCTACAGAATCAATAGTGGAAGACTAGTAAAATAAAGCCCTGATCTGTCCAAGGTTGACCATTAACAGGTGTATTATACTTCATTTTCAAAATATCATTCACTCCACAAAGAACCAAGGAGGTACCTAGGCAGACTTTTTAAAAATATGGACATCCAAAAAATGGATTAATTTACATTTAACACACACAAATTTTTTTCTGAGCTGTATTTTTGTTGAAAATAAGAATGTGGCATACTTCTATCCATCACGTCACATTTTTTTTGATCTCTTCTTGGAGCCAAATGGATCTCCACTACTTTTTTGGAACTTATACTAAAAAGATCCCGAATTCTGCAATAATACTCCCGTTTGCTTCCCAGTAGCCAGTTCCTTCTTCTCCAAAAAGTCATTACAGAATTAGAGGATGTGTTCCTGTCTCCCTTAGGGTTTACAAACACAATTCCTATAAACATAAAAGTGAATGGATGCCATAGTTGAATAACACACTGTAGTAACAGTACATTACTAAATTTGAAAGTGTGACCTATTTGGTATATTCACAGATTACTATAGAAACGAAATTATTGTACAAAATGTAAAATTTACAAAATGTGCTAATGTACATAAACATATATACACACAGAGAGCAATAAATGGCGTATACATCCAGACACATACATAGAATATTGTATTTATAAATACAGATTAATGCGCTTTACAATATTTAAACTGAATAATTTCTGAAGAATGATCTAATCAACCAGTAAGGTTTAAAGGTGCCACATAACTACACATGTAAGTATGCCCTTACTGCTGACCTTACAATGCACTTAGTATCTGGTACTTCACTAATGCTGTTTCCACCACTACAAGCAATTTATTCTACCTCACGTTCATCAAGTGCTCATAAATCAGCATTAGGCCACTTTTTTACTGAGTTGCTGATTTTTAGCCAGCAGACAGCAGCAGCATTTGCATTCAAAGTCTAATATTGGCACACATATTGATTTTAATTAGTCTAATTAGTTCATTACACTAAAAATCAAACAGACCATTTATTACTTTCCCAACTAATGACATATGATCAAGGATTTAATATGATAATGAGCAAGATCAATTATCACTCATGAAGGAAGTCATTAACAAGTGTAAACACTGGCAAACTGAATACCATTACAAATTATGAAGTCATAGCTAGGTTATTTGCATAAGCATACTAATTTTATATCATTATATTCCTTCCATTTAATACTCCGAATACCTTCAATAAAGCTTCTTTTTTCATGACACTTGATTCATAGCTGTAAACTCCATTCTTACTGTCAGCAATGTAATTGTTCACTACATAGTCCTTAAACTCTATGCTATCAAATCAAGCTTCAAGCAAACCAGACAATGTTTATGGGCTCTCTCAGAAAATATTACGGAATATTACAAGAAGGAAATGAGGTTTCCAGTTGTACCAAAGTGGATCCAGGAGTATTTCTCTACCGGGGAAAATTCAAGAACTACTTTCTTTGTGGTCTGGGATATTTAACATGTAAAATTGAGCTAGTGATTGAAGTCAGTGCTGCCATGGTTGTTTAGCAGTATGAGGAGAAGAGAGCAACATCCATCAGAGTATTTTCACTTTACTGTAGAAACTGTGATTTCAAACTTTTAAAATAAAATTTACAAATTGAGCTGTAAGTAGTTAAATATTCTACTATGCTTAAAGTCTCAGTACTTAATGCTAACCTTAATTCTATTTGAATTTTTCCAAGGTCCCCTATCTTTTGTGTATCTGACAATAGCATCCAAGATGTCAATCAAAATCATAGCAATTATACTTTCTGTTATAGCAGAATCATATCTAATGTGGTGCACAACAATCATGAATTTAAAGGATAAGCCCTTAATGTGCCAAAATTATTCTCCTTCTGTTCTAGTTTACAGTGGTAACTTTGGGATACTTATCATATGCGCTTCTCTATATCAGAATACATTCGATGAATACATGATTAGGGACCTACATATCACATGTATGTATCACACGTAGCTCAGTATTTATGAAATGCATAAGGAAATTTTTAAATTTGTTGTAATTTTTATAAAAAAATGGAAGAAGTCTCCATTTTCATGAAGCTCTTTAAAGATCGCTAAGTATAGAAGCTGTAACTAACACATACAGCCCAGTCAGCACATGTTCAAATTCGACAGATACAGGAAAAAATGAATTTATTACTACTTAGTTTAGAACTTCACTCAAAAAGCAAAAGCTTTTCAGTATAAAACTGCATTTTTATTTCATAGAAATATGTTGCTGGTTCTAAAGTTTGCTTCTTCTAGAAGCAGCACATACTAATGCATTTAACAGCATCCAATCTACATCAGTGATAAGTGGCTTCCATAGATACGGTGTTCACCAATAACTGAAAGCTGTATCCTCAGATTCTTTGATTAAGTTTCTTACAAGGCTTCAATCTTTGATGACATCATCAAAATTATTCAACACTTCACAGAAATAAAATTCAACAGCATCAAACTTCATTTCTTCCCTAAAATACACTAACAACATAAAAAGCATAGGGGCATGTTCCTTCTACTGAATTTCAAAGCAAATAGAAAGGCAATAATAATTCTTTTGATACTGCATCCCTGTACGGAATAATTTAGGAAATGTGCAAAACACCAAGAAGTCAAACTAGCCTTATAGCTTTGGGGCCATAAAGGTCAGAACAGCTCTTCAAGACATTGGAGGGCCAAAGCTGCACCTCCCACTATCCAGGTCCGTTATCTTCAAGACTGGTGGAAGACAACAGATTTGCAGCTGAGACTTAAAGTGTTTCATGACTTCAGGTTTTATGTGCTTATATGCATTAGCACTTAAAATTTTGCATACTTATGTGTTTAGTACTTATCTGGATATATTCTGGATTCTACTATTTAAATAACTGTCATTGACCTTGTTCAATACATAGTTTCTTAAAGTAGCTTTTGTTCCACCACACAGTACGTCTGCTGTCTTTTCACTTTCATTTATTTCCTTTCTTCTCATCTGATTTTTCTTTCCACTTCTTTACTCTGAACTCTGCCTTTTTTTCCCTCCCTCTTCCCCTAACTTTCTTGCATATCTCTCTGTTTTAGTCAGCTCTCCTCTTCCCAAATCAGTGTGTGCTGCATCAGACACAAATGGAAGATGACATCAAATTTAAGTATATATTCAAATCTGCACTGGAAAACAAAATGGATGTAGCCAAAAATGCTGAACTAATCACTATTATAATTCTATAAAGGATTTATAGGAATGATTTGGAGCTGTCATTCATAATTAAAAAAAAAAAAAATTACCTATCAACACCCACAACAGGAAGGGCGGCTCTGTGCCTTGGATACTATGATAGATGCACAGTCTGGTTCTCTCTGATCTAGAGAACAAATATCACTATGGATGTCAGACTGACTCAACAGCAGAGCAAAGGAGGCAACTGAACAAAAAAAAAAAAAAAGCCAAAATTTTATTTAAGCAAAGAAATAGAAATAAATTCTAACAGATTAAATGTAAAAATCATAAAAAAGCAAGTCAAGGGGACGAAACACCCCCCGAAAAATGCAAAATCAAAACCCCCAGAAATCTAACAAGGAATCCTGAGGAATCTTAAGAATCTTGACAAATTAAACCTAATGCTAATTTTTCTCTTTCCAAAACATCAGGAGCAAAAACTCTGTCAAGGAGTGTGTAAGACCAACTGACAACCCTGATACAAGAGCAGCACTTAGAATCATTGCACAGAAGCTAAATGAAGCCTCTGCACTGACATTCATTGTAGAAGCTGAGGAGATGACTATTGGAACCCTTTGCGGGCAGAAGGGGCTGCAACAGGGGGACTGTCTGAAATTGAACTTGAACTGCTTGTAACTAACATGAACATTGCTAGGAGCTTGGAGAATATTACCCAAAAAGGAATCACAATATGCTTGCTTTATTGTAATATCTAGCCCTTCAGTGCGGGCCACTCTTTGAGAGTTTGGGTGTGATCCACTAAGACAATTCAAATGTCTACACACTAATGTCTACAGAGCAAAGGTGTCTGGCCTTTCAACACAGGCCCCAGAGTTTTAAATGTTGTTTTAAATGTACACACTAGCATGTCCTTAAAATATATGGCTGTCAGGACGCTACTTTCATGAAGATACCAGGATTTTTCCCAAACCAGTCTTCTAAGTTGATTCCCAAGTTGAAAATGTATGCAGTGATTTTAATTCTTACTTCATATATAAATGCTAGAGATTTTATTTCTAAGAATTCTATTAATATTAATGGTCTAAGAGACTTAACAGAGCATGGATAAATTGGAAAAAATGTAAGCAGTTTAGATAAGTTCTCTGATGAAAAGCTATTTGCTTTCAGTAAACTGTGCAAAAGCAGTATTCTACATAAAATAATATTAAGAAATCATGGTGCACACCCAATTAAGAGAAGCATTGAGAACAGCATAATTTTGCTAACACAGAACAATAAGGGTACCTGGCAGAATAGGAGTCTGAAATACACTTTCAGTGTATTTTGTCTCATAATTTAGGTTGGAAGGACATTTTCAGGTCATCGGGCTCAGCCCTATGCTTAAAACAGGGCTAACTTCAAAGTTACATGAAGTTGCTATATTTGTCAGACATTCCACTAGAAAGTAGAAATCTTACTCTCAAAACTGTAATGTGACAAATCCTAGGATAAATAACAGGAGAATGAGTTCCGAGTTCTTATTTTTTTAAGAGAGAGTCTCACTAGGTCTTATCACTGGAATGAGATGACTGAACTGGAGGAAAGAAAAAATGAAATATCTGAACCAGAAAAGGATAATGAATAGCACCCAAAGCCTTTCAGCATTTGGCAAAGACATTGGAGCAGAGAATTGTATGTAGATGTTTTTAAGGTTTACCATGGATCTATAGCACTCTTGCGCCTTTTATTGATGCTGATGACACTCCACTGAAAAGCTGGCATGTTCCTTGCTGTAACTGTTATATGGTCCCTGGACAGTTAAGATTGTAAACCAGAAGTGCCCGAAAGGTTGGAGTGCAAGGGTCAATGTACTTAAGCTAGTACATTCAATGTTGGTCTTAGGCACTAGTGTAATTGGCATACAAGCCACGTATTCCAAGATAAAAGCATCAAACTCTGCACTTTGGCAGAATGTTCTTTAGAGGCCATACTTAAGAGGCAGCATCTAAATATTACTTCAGAGTACTTACAGTATGGATTTTAAAATGTGTACAGTAACTTGATGATCACTGGCAGCAAAGAGTTCCACCAAGTCCTTAATAAACTCTTAACAAATCCTTCTTGTTACCCTGTTTTACTATCTTTTTTATTTCAGGAAATAACTGTATAGGAAATAACTTATCAGTTAATTGCATTTCCAGTAAGAGACTGAGATTATATAGAATGTTTAGTGACTGATATTGCAAAGCATTTCAAATGCTAACATTCTTTCTTTAAAGTTATAGTTAAAAAAATACACGACTTTCATGCATGTTACCCTGACACCGCCTGCCTTAAAAACAGCTTTTCTTCAAAGAGTTGGCAAAATAGGCAGCTAAGGTCAGTCAGATCACTTGCCATTTCAGCACATTGCTTAGAAGCTCCAAATTCTTGGGAGATTTTACTCCACTGATTACAAGGGAAACAAAGTAAGCATTGCAACTTTGAAAGGAATACCTCTTAGATAGTCTGACAGTTGCTTTCAACAAAGCAGAGCAGGTCTATGACTCATAATGGATGGCCAAAGGGAATGTTTTTTGATTCCACTGACCTTTCAACACTATGGACAGGAAGTATAAATCTAATGATTAAGTCACAAGCTGCTACACTAGACACTAGAGGACTGATTATTATAGGAAACAAAATGAAAGACAGCAAATTAGTAATATAATATGGAATTTCACACAATATTTGTAATTTTAATGAGATCTTCTGTGAAGTTTAAATATTTGTAGTAGCAAATGAAGATTATTTTTAACTCTCTTGCAGTCCAAATGCTCTCACAGGAACTCAGATAATGACAATATCACAATTTATAGACTAAGTGTTAAAAAAAATGTTTCTATTCTAATCTATTTGCCATACATTTCACTAAATATATGATTGATTACATCTGTGCACTTCATCATTCTTATATCCTGCAGGTCAGTCAGCAGTATCATTACTCAGTAACATGTATTTTGCTTGATGCCTAACTCAAAACATGTATGAAACAACACTTTTTGTGTTAACATTTTTAATATTGCACATTCTTAAATGAAACAAAAATGTAAATTAAGCTTCTTCTAATGGATTTGATTTTCCCGGTCAGTTGTTATACTTCTTGTATTACTTTACCCAACAGATCTTCAATTCTGTTCTGATTACTGACACAGCTTCAATAGGAAGAGTGATGACAACCTGGAAGAGCTTGTCCTGTTACAGTGGACAAAGTGTAGGTCAATTGGTGAAAGAACTGAGAATCCTGTTCAAAAGAGTAAGGAATTTAATTTAAATTTCCCCATGTTTTAAGTACATTAATATACAAAGAATCATCTTTCTTTGTTTCCTAGTTCATTTCTGTGGCTGTGTTCACTGGTATGCTTTGAACAACCAAACATAACTGGTATTACAGCAGCAGAGCAGTCCCAAACAACTAAATCCTAAATAGCCACACAATGTAGCCAATAACAAGTTGTTACAGCCCCTTCTTCAGCTCTTCACACTTATTTTAACATTTGTCTACATAACTTAAAAACTTCTAATGTCAAAGGTCTTCTCCTCTGTCTTTATAAGCACTTCCCCACCACCCCAGCTGTCAAGAGTTGTAAGGCAGTAAAAAGCAAACGTGCTAAGAAGACTGAGAAAGACCACAGACAGAAAACAAACCCAAGAGTAAAGAAAACCACAAACTTGTCTGGTTGGATTTAAGACCAGAGTCCTTGAAGGTTTTTTTGTCAATGCATCCAGCCTTGAAAACTGCAGGGACACAGGAGAGGTAGTCACAGAAATCACTCTCATGGGATCAAAGCCTGTAGCAAGAATTGGTGAAGTTGGAAGATTTACGGAGACAGTACCTGTTTTTCAACGGCAGTGGTTTCAGCAATAAAAGTCAGAGACTGCTACTCCCTTCTACCACGACAACACTGAGACAACATGCTGAAAGCCACTCAAAATAAAAATGAAAAAATATACTTTGGGTTTAAAAAATATGAGATAAGAAGTATGAATAAGAAATACCTCAAAAATAAACTGTTTTGAATCATATCAGAGTACCATGGTATGAGTTACTTTTCTGTCAGCCACCTTGTCTGAGCAGCTCCGCTAGTCAGCCAGCAGTTCATCTAATCCAGGCTAAGCTACAGAACATAACTCTCATCCAACTTGCAGTCAGATGATCTGAAGAACCAGCTGCTTTTTCTACGCCATCTGAAAGACAGGAAGAAAGACTGTGACAGACTGGAAATTCTAATACCTTCTAAATACCTTCCTTAGTAGTATCAATCCTATATATAGGATTATAATACTACAAAAGTGTGTTGAAAAAAACCCTAATTGTAGAATCATAGAATCATAGAGTGGTTTGTGTTGGAAGGGACCTTACAGATCATCTAGTTCCAACCGCCCTGCCATGAGCAGGGACACCTTCCACTAGATCAGGTTGCTCAAAGCCCCATCCAACCCGGCCTTGAATACTTCCAGGGAGAGGGCAGCCACAGCTTCTCTGGGCAACGTGTTCCAGTGCCTCACCACCCTCATCGTGAAAAACTGCTGCCTTATATCAAATCTAAATCTACTTTCTTTCAGTTGAAAACTGTTACCACTCATGCTATCACTACACTCCCTCATGAAGAGTCACTCGCTCTCTTTCCTGTACCCCCTTTTAAGTACTGGAAGGCTGCTGTACGGTCTACCTGCAGCCTTCTCTTCTCTAGGTTTAACAACCTCAACTCTCTCAGCCTGTCCTCACATGGGAAGTGCTCCAGCCCCCTGAGTATCTTCATGGCCCTCCTCTGGACCCGCTCAACCAGGCCCCTGTCTTTCTTATGCTGAAGGTCCCAGAGCTGAATGCAGTACTCCAGGCGGGGTCTCACAACCTAACCTTGGACTGTCAGGATATCTGCATGTCAGCATCACAGTAATGGTACACAAATAACTTCTGAATTTCAGAAAGTCTTACTCAGACGTTTCTATAGCGTATGTACACACAAAATTAAACCCACAGCAATCTCAACCATCATCTAGTTCCTTCTTCACCCGCAATTCAGATGGTAAAATACTGAGCTCTGACAAAAAAGGGCAAGCTGTCAAAAATACCTGTGCAGAACAAGTGAAAAAAATCAGACTTACTGAAAGGTAGATAACCCTTGCTTGTTTGATTTTTAAGTATCTGTACAGGACTTGAAAATAGACCTTCTACATAAACATGATAGAAAGAGTTCTCCTACAAGGCTGAGTTTTGCTACTTGGAAAGAAATAAGGCTTCGATAAAAAAAACCACAGCTGTATACTGATCAAAATAAAAACTTAAGGCCATTTTGGTATAACCAGAGGCTGAAAATTCTTTGTTAGGATATCCAGATGGAGCACTGTGAATGTCAAGTCAAAATGATGCATTTATTTTAATGGAGGTTCTGCCATACCGAAAGAAAAAAGTTTAAGTTTCAGCAAGCTGGGTATTCCTGACAAGAGAAGAAATGTAAGCGAGCCCTTCAAAAAACTGCTTAATAAAATAGATAAATAATATGCAGGAAATAAAATGCTTTGATTTAAGGAAAGCAAGTCAAGAGTACCGCTTTGGTTTTAAAAATAGTAACGAATGTCTAAACAACAGCAACAAAAGACTGCCTGAGTTCACAGATTTTTCAGATTCTCAGAAGAAAATCATTTCCTCACTCTTGCATGCATTTTCATGTCAGAAAGTTTCCTGTTCTGCTGTGCAATGTTCCAAACTCACTATATGTGAATATCAGATGATAGTTTTTAAACACATTTTGGATGAACTGGAGGCTTTCATACTTACATATATCATAAGTCTATGATCTCTATCAAGAGATAATAAACCATTTAATTGCTTCAAGCACTGATGCACCCATCCTAAACAGCTTATCTGCAAATCAAAACCAATTTGGCTTCAGACATATTTGTTTGTATAAAAATGGCTATTATTTCGCTCACCACGGTATAGACTATCTTCCAGATAGAAACAATGGAAAAGCCCTGAATGGCATCAATGTTTTTCTTTTTTCCAGGTCATTTAAACTGTGTCTGGGATCCACTATTGACCCTCAAGTTTTAAACACTGTGTCCCACAATATTCTTCTATCCAATGCAAGATGTTAGTCTGGATGCATGGACAACCAGACAAATTAAAAAAATGGTTAGATAGTCAGGCTCAGATGGTAGTGGTTAACGTGTTAAACTCTACCTGGAGGCCAGCAACAAGTGGAGTACCACAAGGGTCTGTATTGGGGCCTCTCCTCTTTAACATCCCAATCAATGAACCAGAGGAGGCAACAGAGTACACTCTCATTGAGTCTGCAGATGACACCAAACTGGAGAGGACTGGTAGATATGCTTGAGGGTCAGGCTGCCAGTCATGAGGACCTGGACAGGCCACATGATTCTATGATTATCTTTAATTTTGACACTGATCTACATGATCAATCTCCAGATCAAAAGACTTCAGTAAGTCATAACAAGCATCAGAAGAGCATTTCTATGTAAATATTATTGCCATTCATTCACTTAAGTGTGAAGAAATCTTTTCACTAGAATTTTTACTGAAATCCACTTTGCACTATGGTTTTGGATTGTATACTGACTTGAACAATGCTTGAAATGGCCTAATGTATAATCCATCAAATAACATCACAAATGTGCAAGCCATCATAGGTCCCCAGAGACTAGTTAGACTTTTGTAAGCATTCAGCTGTGTACCTTAGACATTTTGATTAAGACGCTAAAAAGATACAAAAAAGAAAGTGCTCTGAGTCGTTCAGTCACAAGGATGTTAAAAAATATCTGTCAGTGTTGGAGACTTGCCTTTGATGACAATATTTCTTCATCAACTTGTGTATTAGTACTTCACAGAACAGAAATACTCTGAACAGAAATGCTTATTCACTGCATCTGTCTTTTTGTAAAAGACAGACATTTCCTTAAAAGACTGGGTTTTTTCATGTCATTTTTTAATGGGAGAAAGACAATGGTGTGTCTTTGAAAATATCCAGCCAAATGAGCTTAACAGACTGCTTTTGTTCTTCTCTGGGTTTTGCTTTTATTTGTTTTTTTTATTTTATTTTAATTTTTTCCAAGACATTTTCAATAAACTGTGACTTCATTTTACAGGCGGAAACTGTAGCTTCTGGAAAAGGAGCAAAAAGTTATTTGTACTTTTCCAGTTATGTGACTCGTCTTCAGCTACGTTCAGTCCACTAGTCAAAATCCATACTAAACAGGCATTCTGGTAAATGTAAATCCTGACAGAAACAGAAAGTATACATATAAATAAAATGTCTAAATTATCTTTATTATCTTTAGCCTGTACTTCAATCTTCTACCTTTGTAGCAATTACTAGAATTAATTTACCTTAATAACTCAAAGTACCCGTTAGTGCCTTGACATATTCTTTTGTCTCCAACAAGTTAGAAAGAAAAGTTTGATTAGAACCTGTCAAAACATTACTTAATAAAATAGTACAGCAAGGTATGATTTACAAAATGGCAACTATCATAAATTAGCTCTGCATCTGTACAATATAAATGAATTTGCGGACCTAAGGTGACATCAAGGTACATGAAATTACACATCTTTATACCAGAGATATAATTACATAGAACATAAACTTGTGGTGAGACAAAACAAAAAAAAAAAAAAGAAGAGTGAAGGAAAAGAAAGGATTCTACATATTCTTTTGCCAAATGGAAGTTCAAACACATAAAGGAATCTAGCAGAAGACAAAGTCAGCCTGCTGAAGCAGTGGAACAACAGAGGCCTCAAAACTTATTTAATACCTGACCTGATACACCACCTACATCCATACAACCTTTTGTCCTTGTTAACCTGCTCATGCAGTTCTCCATGAAAGACGTAGTCAGTCACTTTTGGCAGCAACCCAAAAGCACTCACACAAGGTTTCTCTACCTTTAATCTTTCTCTAACTTTCAGATATGAAATCAGAACATTATCCTGAATTATGGTTATCTTAACCAGTCAAGGTATTTTTTCTGGGTTCTCAGGACCACTTTAAATAAAAAAAGTGAGAAACACATTATTCATGGTTTACTATGGTAGAGACTACTCTTAGACTGATCGGCCTTAATTTTAATGAATTTCTGGGGGGGGTGTTGGTTTTTGTTTGCTTGTTTGTTTGTTTGCTTGTTTGTTTGTTTTGAAGATGCTAATGAATAGTCTGGTATCTATTTCAGTTTTAGATTTTTGCACCATAGTTGCAATCAATTCAGTGAAAAATAGCCATCTAAAATCGATTACAGTATTACAGAGAAGTTACATTTAAATATGTCTCTTTAGAAGGAAAAAAACCGCGAAACCCACCAAAACCCCCTGACTATTACTGAGTTTAGCCTTGACCTGCACTGACAACCAAGAAGTCTAACATATATTTCTCCATCTCACATAAGCAACATACTTTTTTGGTTTAGTTTCTTTTTCAGACTTCTGTTCATATTATTTTTTTCCTTCTTGCCCTAAACATATGATACTATTCCCATTCTTTTCTCTCTCTCAAGCACACAGCCTGCCATTCCAGTGAGAACTACTTGCTTTCCCATATGCTGTGTAAAAATTTTAAGTGATTTGGATCTCTTTCTAAATTATTTGATAGAGACTTCATAATTTGGCATTCATATTGGTGCTACATAGAAAAAGGGCCCTAAACAATTATTCTGTTTCTCTCAGTGATCACTATAATATATGTCAGTGCAAAATGGAAAATAGCATGAAGTAAATATTTGGGGAAAAACATGCCTGTAGAAAAAGCTTTCTGTAACTAAAAAATTGGCACCTGACACCTGGAACACATCATTACTGAATACAGGAACTTCAAAGGACAGATAAACCCCCACAAGTCACAATTGTTATATTCCTATAATTTATTTTCCCTTGAAAATAAATATGTTAATAAAACACATTCTTAAGACGTGCATTTTTCTATACAATCATTCTTCAGTGATAGATATATTCAAGCTTGAGCTTTAGAATACCTTTCTTTGAAAGAAAACATTAAATTATAAAAATTCTACATGCTTATGACATCTGCTGTCCAAGGAATTCATGGTACTTTAAAATATTGCTCTGAAGTTGGAATCTAAATGTGAAGTTTAAAAGTCAGAATTTACTTCTGAAATATTTACACTGATATTTTCAGTGAAATTATTTAAATAACTCCCCAATATGTGCTTATTTTAAATTAATTTATTCTTAAGATCATTACAAGTATGTATGCACACCAGCACTTAGAGGAAAACACTAAAGACAACTGTACTGTAAAGTTCAGTACTTTAAAAATATGCATTACATCAATCTAGATTTTCCTTATTCTTTAAACATTTATTAGTTTTACGTGCAGGTCAGATATTTCAAAACTACACAAAGTATATTTTATAGAAAAAAATCAAGCTATTGATAAAAACAAGTGAAATTAATGCTATACTTGGAAATTAATCCTCCCCCACCCTGAAACAGAGCTGATTCTATTAAAAGTGATAAATGAAATGGAAATTAAAATTTTAATGAGGTGCTTGTTAATCCATTTGTTCACATCTAATTTGAACTTGGTTAAATTGCTACTTATTATGAATACTATAGATATGATTCCTTCTAAACCTCAAGGGCAAACAAAATGTTAGAGGACTGCTTGTCCCAAGATAGGTCCACAGTATATTATCCAAGCTTCTGAAATTAAGTGCTGGAGCTATTTCCTGTGATACATTTCATTTAAGAAAATTAATGACATTTTAAAGCAGTTGGTTAAGTCCTTTGACATGGTAATTGTCCATACCAGAACAATGGAAGAAATATAACCAAAAGCAGACTGCCCACCTGCCATTGATCATTTTCAAGACTGGTGGGATTATACCTATTGCAATTCCCAAGGACTTTATCAAGCACTATCATTTCTCTTAGTAGGATTTGGGGTTATTTCATCTTATTTATTTCTACTTGATGTGTGCACAAGAATTTGGTACAGACACACATCAATGACTTTTTTCTGCTTGACTTTAACAAGCAGTAAAAAAATAAAACCTCACCTGGACAGTGCTGGAACTATAATATAGATAGTATAGCTCTGGATGTGATTTTTACACAAAACCAAAATGCAGAGCAATTGCAGTAATGAATAACATACAGTTTTATAATAATTCCATAACAATATGCATATTAAAAGGAAAATGTATAGGACTGTGAACAAATAAATGCCATAACCAAGGTTGCGGAGACAAGTCCCAAAATGGGTCCCTTGGACTTATGTGTTGTAATAACTCCTTTATTTAAATGGTCACATATTATTTTTCAAATAATTCAATATGTTTATTTTTAACCCACAACCTTAAACTCATTTAAAACAAGCAGCACTTTGTAATATTTCATTCAACATTGCAACTTTGCACTTGTGTTATTGTCAGGATGTTAATAATTGAACTTTTACAACATTTCGTACCTTTAGTGAAAGACAACTGAGTTCAGGTCACAGAGTTCAGATTTTTTTGCTTTATATATGATAAACTATCTTTTCTCATTGGACTATATTTTAATTTTACTAACATCATTTGCTACACTTCTGGGAATCTCACCATATAATATACTATATCCATAATAGGATTCAGTAAATTGCCATCTTAAAAATAGCAATGTTTCTTGACATTAGCATCCATTTTTTAAGGCTTTTCTGAAGTTTCATTTTTTCCCGAAGAGTTTATGTCCAGCTAAGTTCATGGACAGTCTATCTAATTTGTTCTGGTCACCATAAAATATTTTGCCAAAAAATGCTTTTTTTCCTTTATTGGCACTTTCCCTAGTATATGTTACCAGAAAATAAAATTTTAGGAACCACCTAATTCTTGACACAAAAACAATTCACCCAGTTATTGAAACCAAAATTCACCAAAGAACAATCCTTAGTGAATTCTACAAATGATGTACTTACAGTCTGGTAGTTGACCTTTTAGCATAACCTGTTGTCTTCCTTTACTAAATCTTTAGCCACCTCATATTCCTTTCTGTTCTCTCTACTTCATATTTTCCCATCTGTATCCTCTAAAATTTATTCAGAATTCTAAATCACATTTCAAATGTCTTTTGGGTCATAATCTAGGAAAAGAAGAAGATATAGAGGAAGGATCCTTTCAGGTGAAATCTCAAAGCAAGGTTGGGCACATATTGCCCTCATTTTACTACCTCTTTTGAGCAATAAGATTTGATTTTTTTTTTCTTCCTAGTATGGTTTGTATTTAATTCCCAATCTAAAGTAATCTAAATAAAATCCATTAGGAATAAAGTTTAAAATTGCAAGAAAAGATTCTGTTTTGACAATCAACAAAGCTCAGTGAAATAAATGCAGCTTAATTTGGGGGCACTCACGTAGATAAGAAAGAAAAACGCATGGAAAAACCAGTAGCTATTTAATATTACTGATACTAATTTATGTGAACCTGTTTCACTCTGTACTGAAATGAACTTGGAGCACTTACAAATTCATTTACCCTATCTCAGTGGAGGAGGGTGTAATGAACAGCTTCAGGGTAATAAAACTCTAAAAACACAACATACGTTTTGAAAGTAAGTATCTGTTTACACATTTAGTTACAACATTACTCTGCCCTTTCCTCAGGTACCTTCTTCTCTTATAAAAGTTGTTCCTTGTGACTTCCAAAAAATGTGAATGCACATCCACTATGACAGCAAATCCGGATACTTCTCACAAAGTAGAATTCCCTCAAATTGACTTAGGATCATATCGAATTTTTCTTTGTTCTAGTTTTCTTGCTACCAAATACTAATGTACAGATTGAAGGGAGAAGGGATTCAAAAGCAGAAAGAAAGAACAGAGCACTGGAGTGCACTGTCCTATACCTCAAGCGCCTGCACCTGTGAAACAAAAAAACATTTCTGGAAATATTTGCATGTTGAATAAGTGGCTTAGTATAACTTTGTTTACCTGTTTTGATACATACCATTTACACAATTCAATTCTCTATATTAGATTAAAATAATGTTACATAGATTAACAGAATCCTCATGGAATTTGTTGACAAAAAATCTCTATCATATTGCTCTGAATATACGGAAATTTATTTTCTTTTTCAGAAAGCATTTTAAAAAGTCCAGCTGAAATCCAACTCACAGCAAGTTCATCCATGATCAGGGAGAGCCAAGGGTTAAGCAGGCAGTAGCCATGAGCCAAATGCTGAGTCCTCTTCAGAGGACTTTGAACTAAGGATCAGCACACCTGCACATGCAAAATGGCCCATCTGGAAAGCAGATCACCACATGAGAAAAAAGGAAGGTGGACTACGGGGCACACATGGGGTTGGGAATTTTACTTATTAAAAGTAATTTTTCATGATTGCTGAGATTTTTGTTTGTCGATTTTAACTTTTCCTTGAGGAGTGTACTATACAGGAGGCAGCTCCAGTCAGTAAAATGTGTATGTTCTAACATTGTCTTAACAACTACGGCATACCAAGCTTAAGTGAAAGTTTTAAAGCCAAGCTGTGCTACTAAGTATCAGGATTGAGAAGCTGGATGTACTTTGTAAATTTTAGACCCAAAGAGGACAAGCTCAGGATTTCCATTAAATTCTAGATGGACTGCTAGAGACAGACAAACACCTGCCGTGGAGTAAAGCAGTGGGACTGAGAAGAAGCAACCTCTAAGAGCAGTCAGTCAAGGGCAGAAAAATTTTCTGTCTAATGTTGTAGTTGAGTACATTGAAGAGTAATATTCTCCTAGAACAAGATTTAAGTGACAAGTTTGAATTCAGTTGACATCCTACCTTCCCCCAGGTTTGAGTCCCATTGGCTGCATTTCTACACAAATATGCACACAGCAGTCAATCTGCAAATGCACAATAAATTCACTGAGTCCTGATAATATTTGATTTATAAAGTTCGACTGTATTGTGTGTGCACAGTAAATATCTAATCCCTTCCCATAACTGAGGATTAAACAACAAAGAAATAGGTAAGAGGGGACTGCCTTTCTCAAAGTAATTCATTCAGCCCATAGCTAGTTTTTGGTTGACATCTTTCTTGACAACATATCAAACTTCAGCAACTGATGCAAGGCAGATGAATAACACTGGTGGCAGCAGCTAACTCTTTCCATCACTCCTCCAAGTAGCCATTCCCATTGTGCTTCACAGAAGATGATAAACAACAGCAAACTATGGAGCAATCCAACTGTGTGGGCAGGTTGGATGCAAATAAATTTTGCAGGTAAAGCACCATCATACAATAGCATTCGCTATTCTTTGTTCTTGACTTTTTTGAGCACTTCTGATCAAGAATCATCTTTCGGGTTTATATTTCTGCTCTAGCTTTAGAGCAGAAACCTGATCCTTGACCACAAATTATTTCTTAATAACCCACACCAATAATCTATTGTTTGCTATTGCTAGGAAGAGATCTCCCTTGCCGCTGATCTGGGGAGAGGGGGCAATTACTTCAGCACTGCTGACGAGATAAGCTCATTAGCACAGTCATTTCTCAGTCCTATGCTATGTAATGCTTCCCATCACTCCAGTGAAGCTCTCTTTAAAGGATATCGTCTTACCCAGATGGCAGAGAAGTGCTGGTGCACTTTAATCTGGCTGCGTTCATATCGGAAATCCCTAACAAACAATGTGGAAGTGTTTTAACTAAGAAAGCACAATTACAGTTCACCATAGGTCAAAAGGCCTATTCATTTAATCCTTTTCAAATCCAGTAAACATCATTGAAGAAAATGAGAAATATTTATGTTTTCCATAGTGAAAGGTCAAATTATTTTTTCTGCTTTTCGTCTCTCAGTATTAATGCATACTCAAAATGAATGTATTTTATAAAAAAAATCCAAAACTCAGCAGAAATTGAAACTTGCAGAGAAATTACTCTAGAGATTCCTTCACCAAACCATGTTAAAATAACTACTTTAACCTTTACAGCAACTGCCAGCCATCAACAACTTCAGTCACAGTAAGCAAAATCTGTCAAAACATTGTATATTAATCACTTTCTAAGCCACACGTGCTTATGTATCCTAAGTCATCATTACTGAAAATCTTAGCAGTCTCTGTAAACACAAGAAATTCTAGTTTCATTTTCATGTTCATCTACTGAAAATTAGACCTATCAAATTCAGTCTTTGGAAAAAGATATCAAGATTTACAAAAATCAGCCATGAATGATGTGCACAGCATAGTTATAAAAAAGATCTGTTGGGAAAATTCTCTCAGATGAAAAAAGAATTCAACAGTTAGATGCCAAAGATGATCATTTAATGGGAATATACAAGAAATCTCTCTTTTTTGCCCATTTTCTGTTCTTAAAAACAGAAATATCTAACAGCAGATAGAGACCTAAATTACATAAATGATACCACCACGTACCTGAGAATTTTGACAGATACAGGTTATGAGGATGGAGCAGAGGGACCAGGCTCAAGTACATTTCAGCCTCCAGGGTGGGGACTGCCAGGTGCAACTAAATGATTTGTGGATGCCAGGCTATTTCACAGACATTCATGTGGAATATTAACATTTTCCCATTAAACTAAAAAGGTAAAAAAAGGGAAAAAAAAAAAAGTGAGGAGGCATATAGACATATATTTAAGGGATTTTCTCTCTCTTTGGCCCTCAATTTAGAAAAGGTACAAAGATAAACAATATCCAAGGCAGGGAGGAAGGGCACAAATATGTGGGGCAGTATTCTGGTATGAGTAACAAGGAGTAGGTCTAGAGATTTTAAGCACTAGATATCAAGAATGGAGATTGTGTTTTTAATAGAAAAGTGTTATTTGATTTAGTCAAGCACAGTAATCCCTCTAAGACACACAACAACCACAGCATCTAAAAGCATTGTACTTGCTTATACACATAGTCAGGGACATTAACTCCGCTGCTCAAAGATTTCAGATTATATTACAGAAAGCAAACACATGCAAGTTTCTCAAATCTTAATACATTTGAGAGGCATCAGAAATACATGTAATACTCTGTTTTATTTGCCATACATTTACACATAAGTTATAATCAGTGCTTTCATCCCATGTCTAAGACAGGACACAGAGGAGCTGCAAGGACATGGTTGTATGTAACCTGCAACAAAATATTTAGCTAAGTGAATAATAACATGAACTCAGAGGCACCTATTGCAAGTAGTAGTTAGTTGGGTATTTTTCTCAAAATCAAAAAGGATAAACTCCGTAGGAGAGGACACACTGAGCACACATGCACGTGGTAGATTAAACTGATCAAAGATGTGTTGCCTTAAAAAAAATGCAATCCTCATGTTCTAGAAGGTGTTCCATAAAGTCCTTCTGCTGTAGCAGCAATCATGTGCCCAACACAAAGAATACTGATTTTCATTTTCCTGGACTTTTAGCCAGACAAGCAAGCTTCTCTGTGTTACTCCGTAAAAGTCAAAGAAAGACAGCAAGCAATGCTTTAAGTTAACTATGAAATTACATCCTTAAATTGTTTCCCTTATTGTTACAGAAAATGGTCTTGTTGTTTACAGCAGGCCTGTTTCCTGAAGATGAAAGAGTCCACGCACATGACACAAATATTTTGCACTGGGTGTCAGTATTCTATACTTACATGACTGTGTTAAGTTGGAAAGGATGGAACCAGCTCAGTCTTTAAAATTAAACACACAAAGACCATCATGAAAAATTGTAGTTCATGCAGGATCACAAATCAGGTCCACCGTGCCATGGAACGTCAAGAAAGAATTGCACCGGAGTGTAATTAAGGACTGTAAGTATTATTAAGGTTAATAATTGTGCCCCACTAAATAAGAACTGACAGGCTTTTGCAGCAAGAAAATTGCCTAGCATCCAAAGCTGGAAGCTTGCAACTCACTTAGAAGGAATAGTGGATGCAAGAAGTCAACGAGTCAGAACAGAAAAAGGTAAAATTGCAAAAAAAACCTGCATTGGTTCAAAGCAGGATTGACAGCAACGATTGTTGCATCTTAGAAGTCTTTTTTACAGCTTGTAATAGAAGAAAGTAAGGCATCATAATTGTTCACAGGAACTATTGGTAGCAAGTCAATTCTCTTTTTCTTGGTACACCCCTGCGATTTCCACTTTAGAATTTTAAGGGTGGGTGGTTGTATGGGGGCTTTTTAATCTTTCAGAAAAGGCTCACATGACATGGACTTTTTGTTCCTTTCTCCATATTCAAATGTACATTCCTAGCACATATGATGGATCAGGAAGCGGTCTGCCTCATATACCCCATTACTCTATGACTTCCAGCTTGTGTGTGGGTTTGAGATCAGACAGCCAGGTAAAATCTCGTCCATCATGGCCGCACGAGAAATCTGAAGGGACAACATGAAGACCTGGTCCAGAACTGACTATATATTTAGGAAAAACTGGTTAAACTCACAGAAGGTCATGTGTTCAACAAGAGAAACCTGGATCATAATTCTGGGGAGACAAAGTAGATAAGAAAGCATCACTGAAGCAGCTGTAGTCTGCATGCATATGTGCATGAACACATTTGTGATAGAAGAATAATGGCCAATTACTACCAACTACTATTTAATTAAAAATTACAGGGTAATGGGAGGAAGACACAGACATACAAAATTTTTACTGGGTCACTGCACCATTTTCGGTGTCAGGATGAGAGGGAAATTCCAATTACAATCAAATGTATCCAAAGTACTAAACTGCAACATGTATTTGGAAGAGAAATTAGATATTTAAGATTGAATTAATCACTGAAAATTAAGATATGAACAGAAAACTAAGTCCTTTAAACTTAGTGAGGACCTTCAAAACTTGCTTTCTGTGCTATAACATCCCTTTTCAAGTAACATAGGTGTTATAATGGAATCATGGCCTGGAAGATGCAAAGTAACATCTAAGCAAATGTCTGTTTGGTTTAGGGAAGGGATAGAAAAGACCCCTTCTCTGCAAACTTGCAGCGAACCCACTCTCATTTCTGCAGTTTCAGGGGACAGAAAGAAATGGAACAATCAATCAGTTGCAAAGATGCCATACTGGTCCTGAAAAGGTAACAGAAGTAGGAGAAAACCTACCATTTTCAAGGATATATTCGGCCACACAGTAGGAACATTCCAGGATATTCGCAGTTCAAGAGAGGTCTTACTTGTTTTTACAGTGCTGGGTTACAGGCTTTATTCATACAGGTTGAGTGAGTTGGTGGCCCTACCTTGATCAGAGAAGCTGAACACAACCACTCTGATAGTAAATGCATGAGCTATCCTGGAAAGAGTGGAAACCTTCCTGAAGCAGTCCACAATAGCCAATAAAAAGGAGTTTTCTCCATTGGTTCATGGAGCAGATAGAAATTGTTGCCTACTGTTAGGATTTTGGAGCTCTGTAGGCGTCTCCTATTTGTGCATGTGAACAAAACCCTTCAAACTGATTAGTTTCCATCAGGGAAAAAAAAAAAACCATGTTATGCTGGTCCGAATTCCAGTGATTTTAATCTTCCTTTTTGGACAGGATAAGCTTCTTCAAGGGCATGAATGGAGCACAGTCTGACCCAGGTGACTATGAAATGGAGGTCTAACTGCTATTACAATTAACATTTGCCTCACAATGATTAACTCCTACTCCTTTCCTACATAAACACAGCCAAATTTATTTTCTGTTTTACAGGAAGGAGTCAGCAGTAAATACTGAGCTAACTCACTAATACAGAATTCACAAAGAACAATGACATAAGATCAGTGGCATTGTACGGTTAATTTAGACACTCTTGAGATATGGGTTTGGTTAGTAGAATCCTTGTAAACCAACTTGTTAATTTCTGCATAGTATGTCCATTTTGTGCACAAAGAATATGAAAACAAGTATGGTACTAGGATCCTTAACCATACGAAATTCAAACCTGAGTATAGCAAAACGTAAACATCTCAATAAACAAATGAGAAACTTAAGCCAAGCTGCATCAAGAAACCAATAACATCCTCCTTTCAGAACAGACTCATGCACAGCTCTGGAAAACAGCTTTGCAATAAGAATAAAAAGTCCAAAAACTCTTGAAGGAGACAGACCCTTCATGCCTCCTGCCTTCTTGATTTTTAGAAGTTACACGTCAGGATTTTTTAATTTTGAGACATTAGCAGAGTGGCAATGAAAGAAAAGAGGTCCTTTATTTGACTTCTAAGAAAAGATTTAGTAAATCTCAACTTGGCCCGACCACCACTCCCTAATGACACTTCACACCAAAACATCTGTACAGTTCTTAATGTCATATAACAGTCAACAGTATTTCAAGAGCCACAAAGCAACTGGTCAAACCGCTGATTTAGCCTAATGAAATAATCACCTGTTCAAATAATAAATGCATGTGAGAATTGGTGTCTGTAGTAGTTTAAAGATAAAACATAGCTCAGATGACCCACAGAGGTCCCTTCCAACCCCGAACATCCTGTGATTCTGTAAGTTACTATACTTGATACCACCATCACAAAAAAAAAGTGGGAAAAGAGCTAATTATCAGGAAATACTCTGACTCCCAAATTAATGCAACAACATCAGTTTACAAGCATCTGTAACAGCGGCAGCCTACATCCGTATGCTGTAACCATAAAGTTTATACCTGGAGTTGTTCAGCAAAAAGCCATTTATTCATTCAGGAATTACTTCCACATTGTTTATATATTATCGCAGGGGAATACCACGAATTTACACACATGAATACTCAGAATAGTTAAACTATGTCTTCTTCCCTTTGTTGCACTGTCACTACATATCTTTGAAAAAATATGGAAACCCTAATCACAGGTCCACACCAATGCAACCAAAGTATTTCCTAACACTTAATTTGTCCACCAGGAAATTGTAAAAGGTTCACTATGAAGAGGTGTTCATATACACTGATAAATAAGTGTACTGAAAAGGCCAGTGGAAGTGACTAGAGGGCCAGCAATGTTGACATGTAAAGAAAAACATTTGAAAATTAAAAATACACAATTTCACTACAGAGGATTAAGAGGCAACACAGACAGTCATTGTGATACTAATAATTGCACATAATATTTATATGACTGATTTTTAGAATTATTAGAGAATTATTTTTGAAAAGAAAAGTAAATTACAAGGAGTAACAACAAAAACAAGTAAAGAAAAAACTGCAGTTGAGTGTCATGAAAAACTACTTGGCAATGAGACATGCAAAGCAGTACAAAAGCATCTCAAGGGAAGTAGTGGAATCTCCATCATGTGGGATATTTAAAACCAAACTGGACAAAATGTTGGAAAATGTTCTGTAGGGAATAGTCCTGAATTTGTAAGGAGACAGACTGGATGACCTAACAGGTCTTTTTCCATCTGTAACCTCTGTTACTCTGTAATTGTTTCATGTCTTCAATCCACACATTAAGCAATCCTCACATAGCTCCAGTGCCAAATGGTTTGGTTCCAAAGCTCCCACTCTTTCTTTACTCATTATTTAAGACTAGCAGAGCAAATCCTACTTAGGAATGAAAATGTTCATAGCAAGATCAGCAACAAGGAAAAGAAATAATTCTGAGGCCCAACCATGTAATTTCTCTCACACCAGCAGTTTTCAAGCTGTGCTAGCGTGTACCACCCATTAAAGAGTACCATTAGGAGAATACAAACTGCTTCAGAATGGTACGCAGCTCACCTCAATGCTTCTGCTTTTTAGTACGACTTGTATTTGTGAAACCCGCATTTATTAAATCCTGTTGCAAACTATGCGCATCTCAGAAACTGATGAAAAATAATTCTGTAAGATCTCAACCCAGTTTTCTCAAGCTGTACGTTGATGACAGTTTCTTTCAGCTACAATAATAACTTCAGCAGTACCTACCTCTGTCTTATCCTCACCACTCAATCCAATTCATGGCTGTTTACAAGTCTTATTTACATACTGTAGGAAGCAGCAGGGAAGAGGGAATGCATCCATTATTACAGACTTTTACCCTAAAGTTCTTTTCTATAGCTTCATAATTCACAGTATTACTTAAATTTGGACAAATCAGAAAAAGCATTCTTTGATCACTGACAGCTTGTGTTTTCATAATGGAGAAACAGCATCAGGTTTCACATTTACAAATGAATACGTCTCTGAGCATGAGTTTGATAAAGTTGGAGAACGACTTTCAAAGATTTCTGTCACACACATGAAGGTTCACAGCTTTGAGAAAACAAGCAGAGTTGTCAGATCACAGTCACACCTTGCCGAACACCTGCAAGATTCTTGGGTTTGCCTTTTCCTTTAACCGGAGGTCATATTTTAAATGTTCATGTTTAAGGGCCCTGTTATTCCCACAATTGCTCTATTTTACTGTTCATGAAAAGGAGCATGCCATACTAAGAACATATAAAAGTATGAAATTTACTTGTTTTGAACTACTTTTTATTTAGTAACAGTTCAAATCTATGGATTTTGAATTGATTGATTTTAATTTCCTAAATATAAAGGCTTTACTTTGAAAAGGTTTCAGAATGTTGAATTAAGTACTACAAAATCAAGTCATGATTTTATTGTCTCTTTGTAGAGCAGGTAAAATTTAAAAAATAATTGATTCTTTTTACTTTTCATAGTAATGTTAACATGTTTTTTATATTGCTTTCCACTTTGCTTCCTTTTATATTCAGAGAGGGAGAGTTAACCTGTTAGCATAGGCCAGCTTAGATCCTTTCCTGGCGTAGTGCACAGAAGTTTGCCCATGGCACACGTACTTCCATCTTGTTTACATAAAGTAATTTACCAGTGGATTTGTATCACTAGAAGTTTGCCCATGGCCATGCTTATTCCACAATAAAAATACCGATACATACACTTACAAAGATATGCAATAGTTACAAATTCAGGATACAATATTTCCCAGTATGGCCACAATCTTTATTGTATTTGCTCTAAATCCCACATTTTTAAAACAGGGATATTTCCATACATCTCAAAACACTTTTTTTTCACTGTAAAATAGAAATTAATGTTACATATTTCTCTCAAACAGTGCAAATTTCTAAACAGTATTGTATATTTAAGTAAATACCTAAAATATTCAACTTAATTACATACAAACATCATTTATATCTAAGCAAAATTGATAAAAAAATATTTCCTACTTCCACTTGAAAGCTCAAAAATGTATCAAAAAGATACAAAATGTGTGACAAAACAAAATCTCAAGTTAATATTAAAAAATTGACAATAGGTGTACACAAAGAGGTTATCTCTACTATCATGTTTGAAATAAAGAAAGAGAAAAATTGGATCTCCTGAAGTAAATATTGTGATTGTCCTAAAAGAAAAGCAATACAGGTAGAAAAGCTTTTACTGTCTTCATAAAAACAAGAAGTTTACCAAAGCAAACTGCTATAAAAATACTAAATAAACTAAAACTGAATAAAAATTAAAATCCAAAATGAACTGACTTATTTTATGTTTTTGATATATACCACCTGTGAAGGGTAAAAGAAAGCAAAATAAGTGGGATGTTATATTGGTTTTTTAACAGGACTTATTGCCAGTTATTGCATACTACTAGTTATGTGCTCCAGGAATCATTCTGAGAGAAGTACCGTGTAACATGGCAACGATGGCTTACAAAAGATGAAATAAACAAAAAAAGAAATATTTAACTACTCACAACAGATGGCAACATGTAGCAGAAAGCCTATGGCTTCGCATGAATAAGACCATAAAATCATAGAATGCTTTGGGTTGGAAGGGACCTTTAGAAGTCATCTAGCCCAACCCCCCTGCAGTGAGCAGTGATATCTTCAACTAGATCAGATGAAATAGTTATTGAAAATTGTTTATTTTATTTTTATCATACTAGGAAGAACAACAAACGTTGCCATTTGAAACACAGAAATAATAATAAATATACTAGCCATATCTGTTTTGACAATGAAGAATATAAATAGTGTTGTACAGTGCCTTATTTCCCGCTCTTGATTTTGCTTCATAGAAAGAAACACAATCTCTGACAGTATGTCATTGATGCACCCTGAATTCCAAATATAAATCACAGAAATAATGTACCCATATAAGAAGATAATATATGCAGGTTACTTATATACATATAAGTTAACTGGCGAATTCAAAATGTATTTAAAGTTTAAATTAAAATTTTAACCTTAAGTATTCAAGTTATTTGTCCTTTAAACAGAAGGACCTAAAAGGAGTTTTATTTTTGGAATATTTTTTTACATTTTTTACATTTTAAATTTTCCAGATTTCAGGGTTACAACAGGCAACCTGTCTGCTTATGTGGTGCACTGTCTTCCTAAATCCATCACCAACACTCCCTTCCCCCCATCATTACAACTCATTAGTGGCAAAAAGCATAAATAGCTAATAGTAGAAGTGCATCTTGTCACTGTATGGAAAAAGACTAAGCAGCACCAAAGGTAAGCAGTGGATATCACAAAGTAAACAGCAAATTAAGAGATACCTTTGACATCGAAAATATGAGTCACCTCACAGGTTCAACTTTAAAATTCCAGATCAACACATGCACGCAAGGGAATTAGCTTTAGAGGAGTTTCAGCTGTCCCCATCAGCTGGCAAAGCTATCTCCTACAGCTCTAGAAAATGGTCCCAGGGCAGAAACATCAGATGTGCCCAAGAGTGACTTATTAACTCAGCTAGACTTTACACAACACAGAGTTAGAGCTAAATAAAACTCTAACAAATGATATGGCACTTGAATAGCACACTCTATCTAGTAATTTGTAAGCATGATAAAATCTGTTTGAGATGAAGAACAGTTTGCCCATTCACGATATTTCAGTTACTTTTTAGACTCCTGGTTCTTTTAGCACTTCATTTTGAAAGTTTCATTTGAGGAAATCACATTACAACTAAATGTAGATGTAAGCACTACTATCTTCATGCAAATGCATGTCAAGACTTATTTTTTTTTGAGAAGACTATTCTAAAAACACTCTTTATCTCATATTCACATTTTGCTTTATGCATAGGTACACATGGTTGAGAAGCTGCAGGGCTTCATTGACTATCAACTCTTGTTGCCTCTGAAAGGATGAAGTGGTTGTTTGAAAAGATGCTGCTTCTTGCAGCTGACAACTGCTTCCTCTTCAAAGGCTTGGTTGGCTGCCTCTAATCTCTACTGCCACTGACTTCCATTTCAGGAGAAGAAAGCACCTCCCATGGGGGACAGGAGCATTTATCTCTTTCTCAGCACAGAAGGAAGACAGAATGAAGATGATGCACTGTTCAATGATGCCAATACTTAGCACCAACCTATTTTCCCTTCCTTAACATCTGTTATTGAACTGTGAACTGACAGACCAAGCTTCCTGTCTTTCAGAAAGGTGGTCACTTTTGTAACCCTATCCCCAGAAAACAAGGCAAAGGTCTCACTACACCATGTGAATGGCCTAATAAAAGCACATATGCTTAGACTGTAAATGAAGGACGAAAGAAGTGCCCTCTTTCCATCTGTAGCTCAGGTACTCTGCTTTCTTATTAAAGAAGGACATATTACAGGGGCTGAAGAGATGTTGAAGTGGTCACCTTAGAATTCATGATCAAACCTTTTCGCTCTAAAAAGATACAACAGGTATGGTTAACTGTACTGGTAGTCTACAAATCTACCAACTCCACAAAAGTCAATGTATGAGAGGCAGAGTCATAAGAATTAATGTTAAGAGTCAAAGAATCATTGAATAGTTTGGGTTGGAAGGGACCTTTAAAGGTCATCTAGTCCAACCGCCCAGCAATGAGCAGAGAGATCTTCAACCAGACCATGTTCCTCAGAGACCCATCCTATCTGACCTTGAATGTTTCCAGGGATGGGGCATCTACCACCTCTCTGGGCAACCTGTCCCAATTTTTCACCACCCCCACTGTAAAAAATTTCTTCCTTATATTTAATCTGAACCTAGCCTTATTTAGTTTAAAACCATCACCGCTTGTCCTATTTCAACAGGCCCTACTAAAAAGTCTGTTTCCATCTTTCTTATGAGCCCCCTTTAAGTACTGAAAGGCCGCAATAAGATCTCCACAGAGCTTTCTCTTCTCCAGGCTGAATAGCCCCAATTGTCCCAGC
>Ga0065711_1031094_pt1 | contig 30585 bp, 16 predicted proteins | sample Hoacrofraction12_FD_59098 | JGI IMG/M metagenome (GOLD analysis project Ga0065711, IMG submission 59098) | Hoatzin crop microbial communities from Cojedes, Venezuela - Epithelial fraction 12 v2 (version 2) | ecosystem: Host-associated > Birds > Digestive system > Esophagus > Crop | place... | reverse complement strand
CAGCTCTGCACCAATCACAACGAGTTGCAGTAGTTTTGCCTATATATGGATTAGGGGTCTAACCAATCAGATGCTGTAATTGCTTTGCTATATAAACCTTGTTTTGCTGACTAATAAAGGTGAACGATCTATACTCATATTGGGGTGACATCGTTACAACGTGTCTGTAACCCACGTCAACAGGTGGATGCCCTGAAACATGCTGTGACTCAGTTGGCTACTTTTGCTAGAGCAGGCTCCTGGCAGAACCTATGGACCCATGAAGAGAGAGGGCTGTGCAGGAGAAAGTTTGGTGACAGGACTTGTGACCCCCATGAGGAACCCACGCTGGAGCAGTCTGTTCCTGAAGGAATGCACCCCATGTGAGGGACCCACGCTAGGGCAGTTTATGGAGAACTGCAGCCCATGGGAAGGACTCATGTTGGAGAAGTTCATGGAGAGCTGCCTCCCGTGGGAGGGACCCCACCACGCTGGAGCAGGGGCAGAGTGTGAGGAGTCCTCCCCCTGTGGAGGAAGGAGCAGCAGAGACAATGTGTGATGAACAGACCACAACACCCATTTTCCCATCTGTTTGTGCCGCTCAGGGAAAGGAGGTAGAAGAAAATTGAGAATGAAGTTGAGCCTGCGAAGAAGGAAGGGGTGGGGAGAAGGCGTTTGAAGATTTCGTTTTATTTCTTGTTATCCTACTACAATTTGATTATTGACAAACTAAACTAATTTCCCCAAGTTCAATCTATTTTGCCCCTGACAGTAGTTGGTTAGTGATCTCTCCTTGTCTTTATCTCAACCCGTGAGACTTTTGTTGTATTTTTTCTCCCCTGTGATAGTGTGGCTTTTGTGGGTACCTGGCATCCAGCCAGGCTAAACCATGACAGAACAATTCACTGTGCCTGAAAACTTTGAAAATAAAATGTTTAACTTTTTCTTCTGAAGAATTTTTAAAGTTTTTTAAAAATTTTAAATATTTAAATTTTGACAAATTAAAAATGAAAAAATTGGTTTCTTTAATATCAAAACAAATCCTTTTGCTTCCATGTATGCAAAATATTTCACTTAATCTAAATAACGTTTGGAGGTTTGATTTGTTAAAAACTTTCCTTTCAATTTTATGTTTGGTAAGAGATTAAAAAAATGCTATTTGTCCCAGTTCTCATATTGTCATGATTAGGAGAATATAAACAGTTCTGTCTTGAACTTGAATAAATCAGACATATGTGCTAGGAGCTGCTTAATCTGGCAACCCAACAGAGAAGAGGCTGCTGCAGCTCCATGCCCCCAGGTCCAGCCAGTATCAAGACTGAGTTTGTGTACCAGACAGGCACACTTCAATATTGTGTAGGCACTTGTACACAAAATACACATAGTGACAAAGCTAGCCACACAAATGGACACAGGCAGAAACACATAAACTCTTGAAACAGAGGTAGATACTTGGACTAGCTTTGTCTTGAAAACCAAGTGTGGAGACTCCACAACCTTTTTGGATGATCTGTTCCTTATAGTGGAAGTGGTTATTAAAAGGCAGTGACTCACAGCTACTGCCCCTTCTTTTATCTTCTGCCACTATCAAAAGATTTTATTTCCCAGAAAGGATGTAGCTCTTTAAGTGCCATTCAAGTAGTTGCATGCTGCTCTTAGAGCACCCATTACCATCCCTTCTCCATAGAAATAAGTGCAACTCCGTCAGCCTCTCCTTGTAGGTCATGTGCTCAAGGCCCCTGATAGGCACAGTAGTACTTCACTAGATCCACTCCAGTTTCTTAACACCCCCTTCAAACTGGACATTTATTCCAGATGCAACTTTACACATGGTAGAGGGAGATAACAACTTTGATGAGTCTCCTGACCATGCTCCTCCTAAAGCAAGTCCAGTATGTAGTTTCCTTTATTTGTGAAGAGAGTGAACTGTGGACTCAGATTCAGTACAGCATCCAGAGTTTTGTCCTTTAAAAACTTCATAAGTTTTTTGTTTGCTTAAAGAAATTTGTCAAGGACGCTCAGAACTGAAGGTCTTTCTTTCATTGTGTCAATTACTCCTTTTGCTTTTGTGTCTCTGCAAATTTACTATGGGTACTCTCTTTGTCATTATCCACATCACTGACGAACGTACTGGACGGTATGGGTGCCAGTATCTCCCTGGTACTATTATCAGCCATCACCAGGACACAAGCTCACTGATTCCCACCCTTCAAGCTTGGAAATCCATGCAGTTTTCAACAACAAAAGTAGTACTCTCTTTCAGACCTCAACTTCCAGCCAAGAACGCAGTCGAAGATGGTGTCACAAGACCTACTAGCATGCAGCAGTGTCACAATCACCACTCTCCCCTCATCCATGCAGACAGTAATTTCATTGCAGAAGGCAAGCAGGCTGGATAAGCATTGTCCTTGATAAATTCCTATTGACTTCTCTTGATTTCTGTCCTGTTCTTTACATCTATCGAAACAGATTGATTCCATTACTCCAAGACCTGTCTAGGGACTGAGGTGAGGCTTGTTGGTCACAATTTCCCAAGTCCTTCTTCTTGCTCTTTTTAAAGAAATATGCTTCACATTAACTTTGTTCTGGTGTTACCGACCTCTCCTAAGCACTGTATTATTTTCGCAGATAATAGACAAGAGCCTTGCAAGCAGTCAACTCTTTGGTCATATCCAAGTGAATCCCACCTCGCAGATGGATTTGAAGACACAATGTTATTCTAAGTAGTCCCTAGTCTAGTGCTCCCCTACTGTTGCTGGCACCACTCCTGCAGTGGTCCTTGAAGAGATAATTGTCTCCATGCAGATCCTGGAGCACATTTTCTCTGAATCTGTTTACTGCTGGAGTATCTATAGAATCCATTTCTGTTACACTTTAAGTTCCTAGCTAGTTTTAGTTTTGTATGAGTTTTGGCCTTTCAGATTTTGTTCCTAAATCCTTAGTAATGCTAGTATATCATTCTTATGTTTCCTGGCCTTGTTTCTACTTCTTCTTTGCTTTCTTTTTGCATTTCAGCTTATTGAGAAGCTCCTTCATTATCCAGGCGAGTCTTTTGCTGAAAATCTGATGTTTTCCACACAACAGAAAGTTTTTCTCCATGTTTCTCTGTTTCCGTCAGAAGACAAACAGCCTTTTCTCTCCATAGCAGCTTCCCAGGGATTCTGATGAGATCAAATTAGATGATGCCTGTTGTTCTAAAACCTTTTTCTAGCCTTTCAAAACTGATACATAAAAAACTACAGAGCTCTCTTTTTACTAGAGGACAGCTGGAAATAGGAAGTTTGCCAAGCAGAAAGGAAGTGGAAACTGTACTTTCTGTAATGCAGTCAACAGTCCTTAATGAGGCCCAGGATCCTGAGGGCTCTAAGGTAATTCATTCCACTCTGCTAAATGGAAAATTATTAAAATAACATCACATACTTTTACAATGTCTTCTCTCCAGGGTTCTCAAAGTGCTTTGTAATTATTAATTAATTAACTAAGTCTTGTAATATGACTTTGGCATAAATAACTACTGTACTCCAATCTACAAATGAATCTGCTCATAATGAATATATTTGTCAGCTGAAGAGAGGTGATGTGCCTGCAAGCTTGCCTATTCTTTCAGTTAAACAAAATGTCCAAGTAAAATGAGATTAGTTGCCTCTTTGTGATGCCCGTCTCTCTTCACTGGACAAGGACTAGAGGATTACCTCAAGCAATTTGCCTATATCCAAAAAGAAACTCTGTACTAAAGATCCATTATTCCAAAATCTGACCATGTGCTGTAGCAGGGGGATGGTTCAATAAACTGAATGGTAGAGGACAGAAAACAAATGTTGACCTTTTTTTTTTTTTTAAGTATTGTGTACTGTTAAGATGTACTCCTCCTATGGGGAATAAATTTCAAATTCTTTTTTGAGATTCAAAAGCAGCAAGGGGCAGACTGTCTTGGAATAAGGAGATGATTCTGGCACTCAGCTAGGAAGTGGAAAATACAGATTTTAGGAGCTATTCTTCCAGGCTGGTGCAGGATTCTGAGCCACAGTGCTCTACATCACTGGTGAGAACCGACTATTACAAAATACATTTGGGTTTTTTTCAATAACTATTTCAGTTCTGATTCCTGTGTTATAAAAGTAGATTTTGTTGAAATGTTCCTGTAATAGATTTACAAAACTCATAGATGTGAAAAATCAGGAAAATCAAGTGTTGGCTATAAAACTAGGCCCTTCCCCATGATACAGGTCAAGGACATATGTAAAATGCGAAATTTACTTTTCTAGAAAAAAAAAGAATTATCTATACAGTAGACATTTAACTTTAGGTTCCAAGATTTCATAAACTGACTGATTTCTCCAGCAGATGTCTTGTTATAGTGACATGTGATACCGTAATGTCTAGACATACAGAAGGATGGGATAAAGGTGAAATGTATATGAACCTTTATAATGTACACAATTTAATTGAAGAATCATTAGTTCTGCTCAATGAATGTCAAATGCATGAACAAAATCAGAAAAAAGTAATGCCTTTCAAATTAATGATAAGGCTAGGTTTAACAAACAGTTATTTAATTTTCTTTTTATGGTTTCATCATGCCAGCCACAACCATAATGGAGACAGACATATTCAGTGGCTGACTTTCTACTTTGTTTCAAATTCTGTATTTTAGGGAAGAAACTTAACCGTTTTTAGTAGTAATTTACCAGTATTTCTTTAAGTTTATTCCATTTTCAAGAACAAAACCCAAACAATGTTTCTAAAGCAATTTTATTGAAATATTCAGCACAAAACTTTTATGGTTATGGTTCAAATAGACTGAAGAAAGATACTCCCTGTTATTTCAAAGTTAAATAATCAAACAAGACATCTTTACAAGTATCCAGTGTAATCACGTCTAAAATTTCTGTACGAAATGCTTGCTTACTTGTATTGAGCTCAGAGCACTTTAGCTGATAAGGAAGGGCACATAGAACCCAAAGGCTTCAGACTTATGTAGTTTAATGCACAACATTTTGACTAACATATTCTGCTTCCACATATAGGTTGTGCATACGGCAAACCTATATGTACTTCTCAGGATGCTGGAATAACTTCGACCAATTTTCAAAACTCTGTATAAGCTAATCCTTCTTAAAATATTAAATTATATGCTGTAATCCAAAATGGACACAGATGGACAAATTTTTCTATTTAAATGTAACTCTTTATCAGGTTTTAAAAGTATACATGCTTTGTCTGACATGGAATGACTTATGAAATTAGCTTATGATTATTCATGGTTATTGAATCCAAACTATCAGGAATGGTCCTAGAATAGTACTTAAAATGGCAATTTACCACATAACCCATGCACAGAACATTTCTGTTAACAGGTGATGAAAATGTATTTGCAAATGTTGAAAGCAAATGAAAGAAAACAGGTGTTTCTACTGAAGGGAAAGAAAGTAAAAGCAGCTGCAAAATGGAGAAACCCATAAATCAAACTGAGTATCCTTGTATAAAAATCTAGTGTGAACTTTAGCAAATATATTACTTTGTATTCTTCTCTCTAGCTTTTATATTCTTCTCTCTAGCTTTTAATGCTGATTCCGTAAGGTATTCCTCATTTTGTTGCAGTTAAATTTTAGAGTGTTTTTTTGCAGGACTACATCATCAAACTCATTTTCTGTATTTCCCAGTGTATGTTTGACTTTAATCTCCAATTTTTGTTCTTTTTACATTTCAGATGTGTGAACTCTTCCAGGTTGTTTATCAAAGACTGCTGGTTTTAGCAAAGAGAGGCTTTGATGTGGCCCTTATCTGAATTATTGCTGACAATGTAATATCTCTATTTTTCTAGCCTGAATGAGGTCTCATTACTGGTATTTTTCTATAGTGTTACACATACTGTTTGTTCTTAAGAGAGTTATAATGTCATATATTATGTCTGTGGCTGGTGTTACCATTTTCTGTGAGCAAATGTCAGAAAAGTGCCATTTAACAGACAAAGTTAAAATCATAAAACAGTTTTAAAAGGTATACAAAAGGTATTTATTATATATATTATTTAAATATCTAATTTTTAAGTAAAATTATCTGTATAAATAAATATTAAGGAAATTGTTTATTTACTAACATAACATAAGGAATATTCAAATTTTCATAGTTGCTTTTCAACGGATGTATGAGCCACATGACTACCACTTTTTTACACAGCCTTCCTTACTGAGAAAAATTTTAGTCTGTGCTTTCTTTTTGCAGGAATAAAGGAACTGCAAATAGAGAAAAATATAAGGAGAGCACAGGGATTGCATAAGTGAAAATTTACAGAGTATGAAGTACAATATACATTCTCTAGTACCAATTCCAGCACCTTGAAAACTGTTGAAAGCTCTGCCTCTGATCCACAGTTAGAAGCAACAGTAGGCAGTGACAGAGAATACATGAATAAAAGTTGCGCTCCATGTAAAAACATAAGTAATTAAAATCAGACAGTTTTATCAGACTAGCAGGAGGTACATAAGAGGAGAGCAAAGTTGATCATGCAAGACACAGAAGGACATAATGAAATCTTAATCAAAGGCATTGTGGATTGACTTTCAAATCTCTGATTTTAGCTAGAATAAATTATTTCATGCACCTCACCACCCGCCGTAAGTGAAAGCAATTCACAGAATGCACCCCGCACTGTGCCTGCAAAGGAGTATATGTGGTAACTTGAGAAGAGTAAAACTCTAACCAGCATGATCTCGGAACAGAGATTGTGGAAAAGGTTGTCAACACATTACCTGAAATTGTAGGTAACTGTGTTCTAAGTCCAGAATGTCTCTTCTGTTTCTTTGCTCATAAGCATATGAGAAGTAAGACTTACTGAAGTGAGACCAAACATCTCTCTAGATCAGTGTCATATCTACAAAAGTGGTGAAAATGCATACCTAAAGAAAAACATAAACATAGGCCAATTATGGAGTGATACTTTTCTGAATACCCTCCCACCTTGGATTTGTGCCTCAGGGTCTTCATGAATCATACATAGTTTCCATAGTAAGTCATAGGGATTTTTTTTTTTTTTTTATTCTCCCATGAGCTTGCTTAATGTCTAGAAACTATGCAGACTTTTAGCATTCATCACAGCCTGTGTAAGGAACTTTCACTCTTCATGAAGTAAGTAAATATATTGCATGGTGTGTGATCCACAGCCATCAATGACTGTAAAGGTCCTGATGTGCAGCTTGGTGAACATTGTACACTGGGCAGCAAAGTACTGGAAATCAAACTGTCATAATATTTCTGAGGTCACAATGTATGGAAGAAGAATAATATCTGGAGGACTTTCAGTATTCAGAATGACAGAACACATCAATAAAGACAAAGTTGTCTGACAAAAATGTGCAGCAGAATATGCAACCTGCATCCCAGGATCGTACAAGTGACAGCATAATAAAACTGCATCTTTATATGTATTACAGATGGATAACCTTATGTCAAGGAACAAAATTATGTTCTTGTATTAATATAACATAGCATAAAATTAAAATCAAATACGTATTCAGATTCACAAGAAATCTGAGATTTAAAGTTATGCTGAGTTCCTTATTGAAAACCCAATCAGCTTTCAAACTGAACTCGAACCCATGTTATTTTAACAACTTGAATAAATCATTAATCGATTTCAGAATAGCCAAATTTCTATATGACTATTGCCAACATCTTCAGCAATAAACATGGATAGTAGGATTAAAAAATATCTAAATATTTGGCAGGAAACTTCTAGCAAGGGTTAGAGCAGAAGATAGAAGTACGTAATCCCGTTATGCTGCCAAGTATGACAGGTCAAGAGTGCTAGATATACAAGAGGACTATAAATTTTATTGCACACTATGACAATGAGGTAAGGTGGAACACTATTTATTAAATATTTTTTCATGAAAACATGTTTGCTGCGTCTGAGTAGAGTCATTCCAGAAAAGTATTGCAATTTCAATAGTGTTCTCAATGCAAAAGATTTCTTTAGTTCAAGGTGAAGACTCTTAAATTTCAGAAAGTACTGAGAAGAAAATGAGGGAGAAGTCTCAAAATTACCATTTTCAGTGGATGCTTCTGACATAGTACATTGCAAATTATTCGAGAATATTTTATTTCTTTTCAATGGGATAAATAAATACATTTTGAAACTTGACAAGTTAGTATAAGATTCAGTTGTTTTCTGGAAAAGTTTGATGACAAAGCCACTTAAAAACTGAAGTATACGTGAACTACAGATGAACAACAAAAAATGTGTCCACACTTCATGATTCCATACAAACCAAAATAGTTTCCTGTCAGAGCAGTAAGAGACTGACTGAATGCTTGTGGTTTACAGAAGCAAATCAAGTGAGATCAAGATCTTTCAAAAGGACAGCTGATACCCTTCCTTAGTTAATGTGGTATTTCCTCAATGAAAGCGTTAGAAGAAGCAGCAGCCTTAAGTGCACCTTATAAAAAATGGATACTATGCTACAAAAGAGAACCCCAGAAGACCAGCACTCCTAGGATTCATTTCTTCACTACAACCTGTGAACTTTTTTGCTTTCCCTGACTCTTTTCGACCAGATTCCGATTTTGAGCATTAGATGTTGTTATGTTGTTTTGGTTTTAATCTTCCCTACTTCTGCAGCCTGTTTTTTGTGGCCTGTCAGACTTCAGCTCATTTGTTATATTCTACTCTGTCTCCTCACACTGTACCTCTCCAACTTTTCTTTCTCCAGAAAGAGTAAATTGCAATATTCCATGTATTGTGTCACTATGCATGTGATATTGGTTGGTTATTTTTTCCCTGCGCACTGCCTCCTGCCAAAGTTCTCTTATTCAGAAATCTTCACCTGTCACACAGTAAGAAAATAGTAAGTAGGTGGCAATTCATAGGAATAATGTGCCAGCATGAGTCTTTTAAAACACAGCATTTGCAAATATTCCTTAAAGGAAAAGAGTCATAGAAGATATAATAGCTTGGATGTATAATACTCCCTTCATTTCATATGATCTTTAAAGAATAGTTTAATATGTTTGGAACCATTTATGTCTAAAAACGGTATGTTGTGCTTTTGACATGTTACAATTCAATGTCAATGATGTTCAAAACATAAATGCCGTGAATTTGTATATATACCAAATCAATCTCCCAAATAACTTTTGACCGCCAGCACACAGATTTTTATTAGGAGATGCTGTCAGAATTTTTTATTTTATTTTGATACTAAGAAAGTGTAAAGAACAATATGAAATGCTTTTGCCTACCAAAGGTGAAAATGAAAGACACCGCAGATATGCTCGTATTTTCTCTTTTGTTAATATTTTGTTTCAACTCCAAATAAGTAGACAGTTTCCATACAATACACCTGACGTTTATTAGAGCCTTCTGAAAGAGTAATTTCCTTTCTGATGTATTCTTTCACAGATTACATCATTAAAAAGGGAAGAGGACTAGAGAAGAGGGAATCAAGATCAGATGTTTAAGTGATAGAAAAGGGTAACCTATTACAAAAAACTTTAGGAATATACACAATATTTTCAGTTACTCTAATCAATAATACCTATATGAAGATGCTATAAGTTCTGTTCAAAGTAACATACTCTTAATGGCAGACTTCAAAACATAAAGATCCAGACAACTGCCTCTGGCTGAGACAAGGCCAGGGAAATAATATTTGGCCCGAAAAAAAGCCAGCAGTTCATGTATGATATGAGATCCAAATTGCTAAAACTTCATCATTTAAGCTTTTATGGTTGTTTCACCAAACACAGATCCTTATTCTGAGACAGACCATCACAAAAAGGTGAAAACATGATCTGGAAAAACACCCTCAATTATATGCTTTCGAAAGTCAAATTACACTGTAACACCAAGAATCAAACCCTTCAAAGAAAAAAATAAATACAATAAAACTGGTCATTAGTCATTCATATATCAGCGATTATCAACAACATTCCCTAAGAGTATTTTTAATAGATAACAAAGCAGCAGTTGCCCTCATGGTCTCTATAATATTCACACTTAAGTGACAGTATAAAGACCACATCACAAGAAAGTATCAGAGTTCCCAGAATAAGCATATTGTGTTTTCACACCATTGTATAGTACAGACAATTGATGAAGACACGGTATTTCACTTTTTTGACATCTACAGTGAACTAGCTCAGTGCAATATGATCCAGAACCAAATAATCTATTTTGATGCTTTCATGTCTAGGATATCCCAAATTAAATTTATGTTTTGTTAAATACTTATAGTAAGAATTACTGGAATTTGCCAGACATCACTGTCCTTCCTGAAGGACAAACTATTAATGGTCAGCTCCAATGTTCTGTGACATATCTATCTCTAGTCTTCTTTGGACAGGCAAATTTAATATCCTAAAATGAAATATGTGCGTATGTTTAGATTTTCTACTATGTCTTTCATGTGTACCAGAGAAATATTTGCCTTAAGATTAAACAAAAAAAACCCTGTAGTTTCCATATATATTTTGCTACAGTGTCTGTAGATGTGTTATAGATTTCCAGTCTTAAATCTGCAACAAAACAAGTAATCATGGCCTGATCTCTGTCACATACATCAGTTTTCCACTGCTAGTAATTATTCCACTGTCATCAGTACTTAAACCTAATTAATTGTAACTTACATTGTAAGGCATAGTATATCCAGACTGGGTCACAGACATTAGTCTCTGTATTTACATACAGAATTGTGATTGCCAGATCTTAGAGGGGGTTTTGTCTCTCTTTTGGATAAGTGATCAGTTTTGCCTCCCCTCTTATAGGCACACAACATTCAGATCTCCCTCTGCAGTCGGCGATATGGAATTGAGCTCCTCTGCTGCACAGCTCAAAGACAACCAGGTGGGAAGTAAATAGCATGAGTCAAATAAGGCTGTGTGAAAAAAATTGGCTTGTATGCTTTGCTGTGCACTCTGATTCTTGCCTCTACACAACACTTAGTTTCATTTTTCTCCAAACTTAGTTCTAACAGAAAACAGCTTGGTGTTAAGTCCTCAAGCTCTCTTGTCTTGGGAAAAAGGTCTCCTTTTTACCAAAGGCTTATGGTACTGAAATCCATTATGTCATTCTGAACGTTTCCAAGATAAGGGGTCCCATTACAGAAATGCTCAGTCAAAGTCAGAGCAAGTAGGATATTCTCTTATTCTCTTAACTATTCACTTAAGAGCAGTTTTCTAACTTCCAGGTTATGATACTGTTAGCTGATAACACATGAAGCTTGTAGTTTTAACATATTGCATGCAGCTAGAATAATGTCTATTATGAAATTGTGGAGGGGAAGATCACTACAGGAAACATGCACTTTTTAAACAGAAAAAAAAAAAAGAAAATTATGTCAGAGTGATATAACAGACTATGAGGGAACTCAGTTGACCTGTATGAGTAGGAATCTAGAGATATTTTTTCCCTTTATTTTCTCTAATGCGTGGTATTTTGGTGTCCTTCCTAGAAGGTTGCCATTCTCTTATATTGAGAAACAACTGGGTTTTTTATGCAAAGGAAAAAATTTTTCTTTTGTAAGCAGGGTGTTTTTGCTAGTTAAAGAGATACACCCTCCAAACAGAATATGAATAAAATCATGGTCTTAAAGATGAAAGTGATTTTATTTGCAACAAAACTACATTAAGGTTATTATCATATAGATTTTGTATTTAAAAAATCAATGAACTAAGGAATTACGAATATTTTAAAGTCATTGTAGATATCAGTGGGCATCTAGATGGAAATAGAAAGGTTTGCATTGATCCAACACTCAGAAACATTTATAGGTTCAACCCATGATTTAAAAAAGTAGAAATCTGATTTTGAGCAAGAGTGAGAAAACAAAAATGACAGCAAAAAAAAGTTTGCTGAGGTCAAATTTTAAAATGTAAGATAAAGCTATCCATTGTTTTATTCCATATAAACACATGGATCCCTTTGAACATAAATTTATTTTTTTTTTTAACACAAAAATTGTAGTTGATTAAATTAAGAAATCCAGTATTATAAATGACAATGACTCATATGCAGGAGGGAGGTACTATCATTTCTCAACAGGCTATTAACAATTCTTCATTTAGGGTAATTATATCTAGCAGAGAATTGGACTTCAGCAGTTATTTTACCTTACGTACAGAGACAATAGCAGTGAATATGTTCCATTTACTGGCTTTTTGCTTTTCAATTTTTGCTTTGTAGATAGTGATTTATTTTATATTTAGTATATCTTTTTTTAAACTACTTAAATAGACATTCTGTATAGTGGAAAATAATAAGAGATTCATATATGAGTGTGATTCAGAGCAGAAGTATTTTAGTATTTTATAGTTTTTATATTCTGTAAAGTACATAAATTTAGTGAAAACTTGGACTCAATTAACAACGATACCTTTCTCAAGATATCCTTAAGATCAAGAGCCAAGTGGCATAATACATTTGAATAAATGTCATTTTTAAACAAAGAAATTCCTCAAATGTATTTTTGAATTTTTCTTTCTTTTTTTATTATCTATTTTAATTACATTATACAGTGCCTTACCTGTAAAGACCACGTTTTAAAATTGCGGACTATTAATCTCCTCTGAGACCAAATCTATTCAAAAGAAAGCGATTATACCTCACCGTAAGGTTCCATTCCCCCCTTGCACAAAGAAAGTTTTGCAGCAAGGAATGAACTTCCTGGAAGTGAAAGGTTTCATAAAATCCACTTAAGAATCTAAAAGTAGAACGTAAGTTTGCTTACTAACTTAAAGGTGGACAGATTAACAGTTTTTAGGGAGGAGAAAGGAAAGCCATTTCTGTGGAGACTGCATCCCAGAACTAAAATTTGGCACGATTAATTTATTCTACCAAAATTATCTGTTGGAATATACTATGGGAACCTGAATGAAATTTATTAGCTGACAGCACTAAGTAAAGACATTTTTATGATGATCTGGTGGGCAGAAGTGTTGATGTCCCGAGCAGGACACCAAAAATCAAGGTCTATAAGTACAAGCCTTGGGTACTTTCCTGGGAAATTCTCTGAGCGTCGTGGAAAATACTGTTTTATGAAAGAACATTCAACTTACTTCCTTTCCTTAAATTTGTACTTGATATACTGATGATCTAGCTAAAACTGGCCAGTTCTTCTTAAGGCATAATGGCCAATAGCTTAATAGCAGTGCAGATTACAGCTATCCATCTACTCCCTAATGAACACGCTTGTATGTCACAGTCTGAAACCCACTCAGATGCACCACCGAGAAAAAATTAGTCCTTAGCTACACCCACCCAGCTCTAACTCATTCCATGATGCCATTATCAGCTGGGAAAACAAGCAGCGCTCAGATAACAGCTGCCGGGGAGGCATACCTGAAAGCTCTGGGCTACCGCTACCCTGTGTTATTTTCTTAAGGTACACGTGGGAACAAAAGAAAGAGCACAGATGGTTTCACTTTCTGTCTGGGGATGTGAGGCCAGAAGGTGAACAGTAACACAGGAAACGACCATTAGTCGGCTTTAGACATAGACAAATTGACAGAGGTTGACCTGGGACCACATGACCAATGAAGCCACTAGCAACCGGTGCCAACCAGGAGAACTAGAAAGCAATAAATAATAAAAATGTTAACATCTAATGGGAACACATCCACTTATGTCTAGCATCGTGAAGGATGAATCCCGGGTGGCACTGCTAGGACACCAGCCAGGACTGGGACACACTGATGGGACAAAGGGAGTGTCCGGTCCCCCGGTGCTGGTCACAGCCAAACCAGAGGGGCAGAGGCCTGAGCTGGTGGCTGTGTGAGCCAACACAGGCAGGACTCAGGAACAACCACAAAAACACAGATGAAATGCAAAGAGTAAATTTATTTTCATTGCCTCACACCACAACCCCAAAGCAGCATCTGGGCAGTGGCACACAAGCGGGAATGCAGGCACTGTGTTCCTTGTTAGAAGATCACAGAACCTAAGGATGAAGCAATTCACACAGGGGTGGTTTACCACTGTGCTTTGATCTTTCCCACAGCCAGACAGGAATCTCAAGCATGTTTGATAGGGTGCCTCTAAGTCCAGCACAGGCCTATGTCATCTACTTGTTCTACTTGTCCAACACACAAGGCTAAGTAGCAATTAGTACGGTATACGTGTTTTTCAACACCTCAACTGCAGGTCACTTAAGCATGTTTGTAACCCCCCTTGCCAATCTTCCGTTATTTTCCAACATTTTCAGGGCAAACTCTGTTCAACACCATTCTGATTTCGTATGTGTAAGGTCCTCATTATTAAAGTGATTTTTACTATTAAACTGTAAGACATGTGAGAAAATATTGTTCCTTTCCTTTGTTGCTGCTTGAGCTGAGAAGATTCATGTGTTAAAAGCATCATTTTCATTTTTTTTTTAATAAAGAAATGATTTAAATTAAATGCAAAACAGGAAGGAGGGAAAGGTAGAGAGCCTAACTTGGCTGCTTTTGGAAGAAGTTCTTAGTACCTCAGAGACTGATGCTGTTGTGAGTTGAGATTGCTGGATGGAAGTCATTAAGAGAACTCTGATATATCCATATGGAATTTGTAAGGATGGAGTATTCTTGGATTTTGTGTATCTGATATTCTTGTAAGTCCTATTCCTGTGCTTACAGGAATAGCAAGACAGGTAGCAGAGTCATGTGTGCCTGCGTACTTGTGCCAAGCTGCGTTAGGGTTTCGTGTTTGTATCTCATGAATATATACTTACCTTCATGCAATTTGGACTTTCCTCTTTCAGGGATGGTTAATGATTTTAAACCCTGACACTTGACAAAGCTCTGTTGGTCTTCCTTTGTATGTATGTGTTCTGATAACTTCTTTGTATTTGATATGTATTTGATATACCCTTTTATTGCTAAGTTGTCTGCTTGAATGAACTGTTTAATGAAGAAAACCCTCAATTTAATATTTTCAAAGGATTCTAAAATAAAGTAATAACTGAAAAGAGAATAATCTCCCTCCTCGTCTATCCTCAAATATTTACATGTGTTTATATTTTGAAATTAAAGCAAAATATTCAGACAGGCTTCAAACAGAAGCTATGAATATTAATTTTAACCTACTTTATATCCTAAAAGCTCATACCTGGACTACTTAATACTTTCCTTTTCTTGAAGCTAATGGTAAAAATCACACTGATTTCATAGATTTATGATGAAGTCCTCATGTAAAATCTTCAAAGCAAATACTTCATAGGAGGGACAACTTTGTAGATGCCAAACGTGCCAAGAGCCCAGAATGATCACCTCCATATACGTCTGGGTTCTGAGAGAGATTGCAGTAGCTGGTTTGTATTAAACACATGAGGGGAGAGAAGTGGATGTTGTCTACCTTGACTTCAGAAAGGCTTTTGACACTGTCTCCCATAACATCCTCCTAGTGAAGCTCAGGAAGTGCGGGCTAGATGAGTGGTCAGTGAGTGAATGAGAACTGTCTGAATGGCAGAGCTCAGAGGGTTGTCATCAGTGGCACAGGGTCTAGTTGGAGGCCGGTAACTAGTGGTGTTCCCCAGGGATCAGTACTTGTCCCAGTCTTGTTTAACTTCTTCATCAATGACCTGGAAGAAGGGACAGAGTGTACCCTCAGCAAGTGTGCTGATGACACAAAACTGGGAGGAGTCATGGATACACCAGAAAGCTGTGCTGCCATTCAGCGTGACCTGGACAGGCTGGAGAGACGGGCAGAGAGGAACCTGGTGAAATTCAACAAGGGCAAGTGCAGGGTCCTGTACCTGGGGAGGAACAATCTCATGCACCAGTACAGGCTCGGGGCTGACCTGCTGGAATGCAGCTCTGCGGAGAGGGACCTGGGTGTCCTGGTGGATGACAGGTTGATCATGAGCCAGCAGTGTGCCCTTGTTGCCAAGAAGGCCAATGAGATTCTGAAGTGAATTGAAAAGAGTGTGGCCAGCAGGTCGAGGGAGGTTCTTCTTCCCCTCTAATCTGCCCCAGTGAGGCTTCATCTGGACTACTGTGTCCAGTTCTGAACTCCCCAGTTCAAGAAACATGAGGAACTACTGGAGAGAGTCGTCCTCTGGAGATATTCAAAACCCTCCTGGACAAGGTCCTCTGCAACCTGGTTTAGGTGACCCCGCTTTGGCAGGAGGATTGGGTTGGATGATCCCCAGAGGTCCCTTCCAACCCCTACCATTCTGTGATTCTGTGATTCTTTACTGAAATATTTTTAGTACGTATTTATATGACGATTCTTACAGCAGTACCTTTCCTATGTAAGTTTTCAATTAATCTTACATACATAGAGAATGTATACCAGCCTATAAAATGCCTCTAATCATTTCCAACCTGTAATAATAACGATTAATTTATTTTTTTTGAGACAGCGCTGAATAGAATTTTTTTTTATTACATTCTTCGCAAGTAATTCAAGTGGTTACTGAAAGGCAGGAGAAAAAAGTATATTCTAAATAAACACAATAGTCCATAAAGAATTAATTGTCCTGTGTGAAGTGAGGGCATATGCATGAAAACAATATTTTGCATTTTCTTTTTATCTATAAAAAATACAATTTAAAAGCAATGTTATAGCTTTGATTGTCAGAAATTTGGCTTAAGAAGCTCATTTTTTACACAAATGCTCATAGAAAAGGACACACACACAGAGATAGTTATCATCTTATATGTGCGCAAGCTGGTAAATCTACAAAGTGCTTGCAGAGCTGTGCAGAGGTATGTTCTAGGCCCAAACTGCTGTATTGCCTGCAGTGGAAACATTTCCTTTTCCTTACAGAGCAAGACTGTTTGGAGACATCCTTGCAACTTCCCCTCAAATGCCTTACTAATGAATCGAGGACAACTACGTTCTGCATACTCTGCTGAGCAGAAGTTATTAAGTCTGAATGTGTTGACAAGAGTATTAATGATGCACTCTTGATCCCTCATTGCTCTGGGAATACAGGTATGCTTTTATGATAGTACTGTTCTGCACAATCTTCAATACATATTTGTGCCATTGAAACATAATCTAAATGCAACTTGCAATTAGAGGAGAGTAAGTGTATTCTGTATTGCATGGATATGATATCTGTTATAAGTTCTAAAAGGTAAGGCAATAAAATACTGTATTATTAGAATGGAACAAATATCAAATATAAATTTGAGAAACTTTAATTGTGTTCCTTTTAGGGAAGAAAAAGAAAAAAGATGGCAGAAAACTCTTTAAGACATGATACTGCTCTTAAAATCCTATAATTAGCTGCTTCTGTGTAGACCAAGCACATGTAGAATTGTCTTCTAAGCTACAGACTTAGATTAGAATAAATTACTTCTACACAGGACACATGCAGAAAACTTCACAACTGAATGCAGTTGCAAAACTTTTACACTGAAAACATAAACATTCCTTATAATGCTGGGACAATTTCTTTCTTAAAAAGAGAGATCTGTGGTCAGGTTTTACAACTGATTTTGAGGCATTTCCCCTTTGGTCTTGAAAAGAATAGCTTTTTAAAAGAAAAGTAATCGGTAGAGAATAATCTTTGATGGTGCTTTCTTTTATAAAAACAGATATTTTTTTACAACCACTTGATAAATTATTTGGCTTTTTCCAGGTTTATCAATATCTTCTTTGTTATTTGTCAGAAGTGGAGTTGTTAAGAAATTTTACATTAAGTATTTCTGATGTATTCTATACTTCTAACACATGGATGGAACTTTATTCAAGTACGTGTCTTTTAAGATAACTTTTGTCACTTTGTAGAATGGCTTTTTAAGTGTCTCTTATTGATAGATGTGTCATAGGCTACCTAACATTTAGTTCCACATCCTATAACATATTCTGCGGAGCCTGTGTATTTATAACTACTGCACTGTAACCTGATAAAGACAGATGGCAATGAAGTCAAATGGGAATTTCTGCTTTCCTTTGTTCACTGGCCTTTTATTCAGTGACTCATAACATCAAATGTGTAAGAACACTAAAAATGCTGAATCACTCACAGTACCACCAAATGGTACTTTGTGTAAAAAAGATAATTCATATCTGCTCAATAAATAAATAAAAAGTGTATCAATTATCTATAAGAGTTGAAAACAGGTTGTAGACAACATTATCATTGCATTAAAAGGTGAAAATATAATTTGAAAATAGGAATTCTAGAATTCTCATTCTCTTATTGTAAATTCTGAAATATATTGAAAAAAATTCTGACATACAAATTTTTATTGTCCAGGCTCCATATAATCTGCCCTGAAAAAGCATGAGGGCCAAATTTTTTGCCAGAAGGTATACCTTAAGTATAGGAGCATTTTACAACGGCTGATTTAAGTTGGAATACTTACTGAACAAAGTACCAGCATTTTAGAAATGAACTGAAGAAGGATTATTGTCACAAAGAGAATGGCATATGATGGTGTTTCATGGAATCATAGAAAAAATTGAGTCAGAAGGGATCTCCTTTAAAGCTCATCTAGTCCAACCCCTCTGCAATGAGCAGGGGCATCTTCAACTACATCAAATTGCTCAGATCCCTGTCCAGCCTGCCCTTGAATGTTTCCAGGGAGGGGGCATTTACCACCTGTGCCTCATCACCCTCATAATGAAAAATTTCTTACATATATCTAGTCTAAATCTACCCTCTTTCAGTTTAAAATCATTAGTTCTTGTCCTATAACAACAGGCCCTGCTACAAAGCCTGTTCTTGTCTCTCTTATAAGCCCCCTTTAAATACTGAAAGGCCTCAATAAGGTCTCTCTGGAGCCTTCTGTTCTCCAGGCTGAACTGAACAAACTCGCTCAGCCTTTCTTCACAGGAAACGTGTTCCAATCCTCGGATCATTTTTGTGGTCCTCCTCTGGACCCACTCCAACAGCTCCATATCTTTCCTGTGCTGAGGGCTCCATAGCTGGATGCAGGACTCCAGGTGAGGTCTCGCCAGAGTGGAGCAGAGGGGCAGAATCCCCTCCCTTGACCTGCTGGCCACACTTCTCTTGGTGCAGCCCAGGATACAGTTGACTGTCTGGGCTGTGAACGCACACTGGTGGCTCAAGTCCAGTTTTTCTTCCACAAGTACCCCCAAGTCCTGCTTGGCAGGGCTTCTGTCAATCGTTTCATTCCCCAGCCTGTATTGATAGTGGCAGTTGCCCCACCTCAGGAGCATAACCTTGCACTTGGCCTTGTTGAACCTCATGAGGTCTATGCTGGCTTTACCTCTCAAGTTTGTCCAGGTCCCTCTGTCACCGACAATCTGGCAACAAAACTTTGTAACACCAATGCAGTGTTAAAAGGCAGGCATTCTTTTTTGCATCGCTGGGTGCACAGGAGATAGTTGCACCGAACGTGCATATCTCATACCTTTTCATACGATTTATATAGATCAAAAATTATACATATTCATTTTATCTATACATGTTCGTTATCATTCTCTTTGGTGATCTGTACAAATTTGCTCACTTCACATGTAAATTATTGCTCAGACTCAGTTGTCCTCTTCCATTATTCTCTTTTGAGTCAGTGGTATTGCTTGGGAAGGTGGTCAATGGGTCGGTGGTCACGATCTCCCCATCAGAATTACGTTTTACTTATTCAGTTCTTAATCTTGGCAGTCATAGCTAGTTTTCTCAGTCCAGTACACGGAAATACACTTCATCATTCTCTTTTGACAGAAACACACTGTTTACTATTTTGTTAGCATTAATGGTTACTCAGAGACTAGAATACAGGAATACAGATTTTAAAAAATACACTAATTGGTATCAACCCATTCCCTCCCCCCTGTGTTTTTTTGTTGTTCATTGCTCTGGTCAGCAAACTCTATCACTCTGATTACACCTCTGGATGGCTTCCCATCCCTCAGGCATGTCAACCACACCACTCCTCTTGGCATCATCTGCAAACTTGCTGAGGGTGTACTTGATCCTACTGTCTATGTCATTAATGAAGATATTAAACAGTACTAGTCCAAATACGGACCCCTGAAGGACACCATTTGTCACTGATCACCATCTGGTCATTGAGTCATTGACCACTACCCTCTGGCTGCGACCTTCCAACCAATTCCTTATCCACCGAGCATTCCGCCCATCAAATCTCTATCTTTCCAGTTTAGAGAGAAGGATGTTGTAGGGGCCCATGTCAAAGGCCCATGTCAAAGACTCTACAGAAGTCCAGACAGAAGACCTCCGTAGCTCTTCCCTGTCCACTGATGTAGTCACTCCATCACAGAAGGCCACTAGGTTGGTCAGGCAGAACTTGCCCTAGGTGAAGCAATGCTGGCTGTCTTGAATCACCTCCCTATCTTCCATGTGCCTTAGCATAGCTTCTAGGAGGATCTGTTCCTTGACCTTCCCAGGCACAGATGTTTCCATCTTCCTCCGTTCAACTCCCTACATTCCAAGACACCTAAGAATCTTTATTCAAGACTCTATGCTAATGAAAATTTATGTTAATGTAATTTTTCAACTAAATTCTATGTTAACTAATTTTAAAAGTTAATGAAATAATTGATGAAGCCCAAGGTATCTGTAAGGGGATGAAAAAGTTAGCTTTTTCAGTTTGGGTTATTTTGTCATTGTCTAGAAGAGAGAACTAACTTCAATATTACTTTACTGCAATGGAAACAACAAACTATGACGGTCACTTGCATGCCACATTTCAGAAACTGTTTTCATCCCACTGCACTGAAAATGTTGCTGGCACAGTAGCTGTGGAATCATTTTAATCTTCTGGCCTCTGACAAAACGTTAGCACAAGGAGGTGCTGAAATTGTCTAGGTTTGAGTACTTTAGCTGTGGCAGGAATTTTTGTTCCTTTTTTTTTTTTTTAAAGGCAGAACATTCAAGGACTATTGAGAACAGCAGGTTTTGGGATAGGTTGTATTTATTTTATTCACAGCCTTTTTTGCTTTGGCACTTCTGCACAGTGCAATTTTGTCTTGAGCATATGATCATGTGGAACAGTACTCCTAGAAACTTGTTTGTTCAACCACTACAAGCAGTGGACAGAGACTTCACCCCTCTGTGAGTTAAGTACTAGACGAAAGGCCTGAAAGTTCTTTTCAAAGCTCTGTTTTGATCACACTATACAGCTTCTAAGAGGAAATGTATATAGGCTGAGATGCCATATTGGATTGAAGTAGCTAATACTGAGAGATTTGTGAAAAGGACTATTGTGAAGGTGTACTACAAAGTAAAGATGGGAGCTAAGGGTAGCATAACCTCTTATGAAAAGACGTCGTGTTATGCTAGAAGGGATATTTTTCAGAGCTGTCTGTGGGTCAGTAGCCTCGCTGGACTTGATGGCAGAGGAGGACTTGCTTGAGCTCATGTGTCAAGCACTGAAAAGTTAACAAAAGGGAAGGGTTCGACTTGAACCAGGAGCTTAACTTACATTATCAAACAGAAGTAATGGGTGATGGTACAGCACTCATATCAACTGTGTGACACCTGGGGTGAAGTAAAAGTTTTACAGCCAGATGTTGCTTCAGATAAACATTAAAAGGCCGCCCATAAGCTTGTACTAAGCTCCCTGCCCCGAGGGCATGCCGAACTGCTAAATCTGGCTTCTGATGACACAGGTTGCTATGCCAAGAGCCAATTGACATGTAATAATTGACTTAGTCCCACCTCGCCAAGATCTGATGAAAGTTTTTTCAAAGGTATAAAAACTCGCACTTGAAAACCCTCTTTTGGAGGAGTCGTCAGACGAAAACCTTACCTGACAGACAGGTCAGCGGGCCTGGATCTCTCTTCCCCCCTAAGAAGGGACACCTTTTTGGTAAGAGTCGCGCCTCTGACTTGGTCAGACATATCCCTGGGAAAATATTATTGACTGAATGTGCTGAACTATTAACTTGAGCTCAATTTTTGCAGATAGTGTATTATCAACGGCAGTCCTGTATCTCTAATACCTGTCACTTGTATACATTATCTGTTGTTTCAAGTTTGCAAAACTGTCTCAGTGAAAGTCCCTGGGAGGGCTCTGACAGGAAAATATTGGCGCTGATAAGTGGCTGCATACTTAATCCTTTAGACATAAAACCGTTGACCAAGTCTGAGACTAGGAGTGGATTCAGCCGCACCCAGGTTCCTCTCCCTGAGAAGGGGTTTAGAAATCAAGGGGGTCCAGTCTGAACCTCATGACTCAATGGGAGGCTTTTTCCTCCCTTGCCGCTTATCAAACTCTTTGAAACCCTTTAACCCTTTAATGTGACACTGTTCAATGGGAATACATAAATCCATTAAAAATCCAATAAGAGTTATGCTGGGTATGTCTCAGATACAGACACAAAAAGAGCAGTGAGGAATGCCTGTGAGGACAAAGTGTCAAAAAAGAAGATGTGATTGATCAAGCCATGAATCAAGGCATCGAACAAAATTGAATCAAAAGACCAGCTAGGAAAAAATCACTATACCTATACTTTACTAAGACACCTGAGTAGAATAAAGAAGACAAAAACTAGAAACTTTAAATGAATACGATAATATTTTTTAACATAGATTTTTGAGACTGGGAATTTTTCTCTTTTTTAATCATTGATAAAACTTATGCTTTTACTATTTAAACTGCAGGAATATGGTGACTTCCACTTCTGCCTCTTAGAATAAAGTCACCATCACCAAGAATCTGGTTTATATTGAAGAAAATGAGCAAAGAGGAGTCGCTAAATAGATATAATATATTTTTTTAAATAAAAGATTTCATTAATTGGAAGATTTTCCTTGACTGGAATCATTTTATGTAGTCTCTTTTCTATTTTATTTCTGAGCAGATTTAATAAAAGCAAAGGAATATATTAATAATGTGTGTATATATTAGAACAAATTTTAAAATGGCAGACAAGAACTCTGCAGCTAGGTGACGAGAGCACTGAAATAATATCTGCTATAATATTGTTTTACACTGAATGGAGAAACTCAAAGAGCAGAAATTGAGAATACTCTGAAGCCCAGTAGTTAAGAGGCTGCAGTTGAGATCTTGACTTTTATCATTGTTCTGATGTCATTGTGCATATGAAAAAGGTTACTATGTGACTGTCCCATATATGTAGTATAATAGCTGTCACAGGCTACAGAGCAAGTTATGAAGGAGGCTCTCCCTCAGTGGTGTTGCAAGCAGTAACCAAATCTTCTTGCAAAACCACAAAACAATGTGCAAGAATTTACATATTGATTACTTTTATAAATAACATAGTTTTGATTATTTCAGTTGAAATGCTAATTTCTGTTGTTGGTGATCAGCATGGTATTTTCCTGTAAATCAATAATTCACCATAAAACCAGAGTTTGTTAGTCTCATTACTCCGTATTTTTCAAGACTCCTTTGTCCTGTCACTGGGTCATATCACAGCACTCTCTGTGGTGTTTGTACCTGAAAAAGCTCTCTCAATTCACATCTTTTTTAGCGTAGGAAAAACAAGAATTCGATTATATTTTGTGTTCTCTTGGTCTCTTGCTTCCAATTCAGTCCTTTAGCACAAATTCTAATAAATCTTTTGTTAGATGGCTATAAAATAGTGCTCAAAACAATGATCATTTAGAAAAACTGATATTTTCCAGACACTTGTCTGCTTAACATTTTAACTTGAATGTGAAACATGCACATGTTAAGACATAAAGACAAATTCTTTCCCACAAATGAACATCAAAACAGCAGAAAGAAAAAATTAGTGTAGCTCTTAGCTATCAAATAAATGAAATACGATTTTACTCTAAGAATGACTAATACAGCAGTCAGGATCAAATTTAGAGGAAAGGTAAAATGACAAGCTGATAATACAGGACTAGTGCAAACCATACACTTTCTGTGATGCAGTAGCTTTTTTTTTTTTTTAAAGTCCCTAAAAGTGAAATCTGCATGCAGAGAGAATAATTTTTTCAACTTTCAGGTACACAGCTCTTCTAGGCAAAAAATAACAGAGGCCATTTGTACAATTTTGGTTGGCAGGAGTACAAAGATCAAATATAATAAGCAACAATTCAAAATAGCTTTAAAAATAATTTTATTATCATTGTTTGAGAAATGAAAATGAAATCTCAAAAATATATTTCTTTTAAATAACAGAAAGATGCATGCTCTTAAGAACTGTGTGAAAGTTACCGTGATATGGCCTGTTTACAGGCTGAAAATTATTCACTGGAGTATACTCTGAAATACTGACTAACCCATCCTCTGTTTGATCATTCGTAAGATCATTTAAATTGCGAATTCATTAAAAGCGAATTCAGATCTCTAGTCCATAATCTTGCTCAAAGCAGAGTCAGGTCTGAGGTCAGACCAGACCTGCCCAAAGGTTCATCCAGCTGAGACTAGAAAACCTCCTTGGTACACTTAGTACCTAAGGCTACTTACTGTGCAGCAGACTTTAAATTCCAGGTAGTAATCCTTGCATTTATAATAGACATCTTTAAGCTAAGCATGTAGCCAAGTCTAGCTAGGCCAGCTCTCAACAACAAATGGAGACACACAGACAACTTCAGGCAATAATTCATCCAAATGTACATTAAATATTTATCTAAAAATAAGGTAGATTATCCTTTAGAGATACTTCATTACCCTATATGCAAGTAGAGAAAATCATACTAATTAAAAAGGGAGACTAGGAAATAAGCTTATGCTGAGAATCTAATTTTTAGTTGGCCCTAGGTAGGTGAGGTGAGTCTTACACTTTATGAATTATGAATTACTTCTTTTGAAAGTACTGACTATGACCTATAAAGACCATTTGAAAACATCAGTATTTTGACCTCTTTCTTTTTGATATTATGCCAGCTGTGGGCATGAATCATCAAATTATTCAGCTTGGAAGCAGCCTAAGGAGGCTCATCCTCCTTCTGAAAATAGGTAAAACATCAAATTCAGACCAGGATGCACAAGGCTTTAGCCAACTGAGTCCTGAAACCTCCAAGCATACAGTTTGTACAGTTTTTCCTGTTTATTCTCCGTGCTGCAAGTATTAGTGTAGAGGCATTTCAGAGAGGCACACAAGTGGACTGTTTCCCTAGTATAAGCTTGAGATCTTCCCCCATAAAGCTGTTCTGCAGGCACTTCTTTCTTTATATGCTTAAGCTTGAAGTAATTCCACTTCTGTGCTGTCTTGTAAGCTGTATTGTGAGATGTTCTGTTCCCATTACCTTGAGCTTTGGCTTTGCCTAACCCATCTAAAACTCCCACACTTATTTTTTTGAGGAAGCTCTCCTACCTGTTTGTCCAGCCTTTTGGGAAAGAGAATATTGTCCCACTTAGTCAGCAGCTGTTGAACCTCTAAGAGAGTCCCATGGTTGTAGAACCTAAAACCCTACTGCAGACACGAACTAAGCAAACAATTGTTGACCCATAAGTTCTGCTGAGTCCTCTTAATGCTCTTCCTCCTCAGTGGCAGGATCAAGTCAAGAACTATCTGGGTCTCTGTGCCATTGAACACTGACCCCAGAGCCCAGTAGATACACTTGGTAATTCCCAGGTCACCCCTGCAGTATCATTGGTGCCTATGTGGAAGAGCAGTAGAGACTAATAGGCTGGATTAGGCCTTGGTCACCTCTCCAATAAGTCCTGAACGCAAGTCCACAACAGGTAGCAAACCTCTCTAGATGACAAGTCTGGTTAGCAGATGAGGGCCTCTGTCCCCTGCATAGTGACTCTCCTACCACCATCACTCACCACTTCGTCTTTGTGGTCCCAAGTGTCTCAGATTGAGCCACCAGAGATGCTCTGTTTGACAGCACTCCCAGCTCCTCATCAGCTACAATGGTGTTGAACCTATTCTGTAACTGCAAGTCATCAAGTGGGGAAGGGTCAAACAATGATGGAACAATCCTGCCACACTTCAGCTGTTAATCAAACACACGTGAATATTTTGCAGCAAGTAGTAGAGGGACCTTTGTAACTGAAAGGAGGGAAAGAGAATGGAAGAGATTAACAACTGCTCTGGCCTGGATTTTGAGCATGTTTTCTAGGACAGATGCTACAATTAAAACTGAAGCATACAGACAGCTCTGTCAGTGCATCAAATAATGCAGGAAAATGATACCAGCAATTACCTGCCAGCTAGCTGAAAACAGCAAGCTGCCAGATACACAGAACTGTGTTTCACATTAGTGATCCGTTTGCAGATCATACCACTGCCTGATTTATGGTAAATAGAGAAAAAAATTGCTACACTGCACGTTACCTTGTTGGTTACAGCCAGAATGAAGCAGAGATGTGCTGTCTTCTGTGATATCATGGATGCTATATTCCTTTGGTGGTTATACAACAAATTCATGTCTTTCACATAGCTCTTACAGACATAAGTCACAGAAGCTTCTAAAATTCACATGAAAAATCAGAAGATTCATCTGTCTAATTAGCAGAGGAAGATTGCATAGCTTCATTCCTTCATGAGTATTGTACCATCCTCCTTCTTTACTTTTAATGAAACGACATGCTGAACTGTACTACATTAGGTTACTGAAACTGTGCTGGTACAACTGCACCATGTTTATTTCGGTAGCTCTCCTATTTTAGCAGGATATTGACATGGATAAGAAATTTGTACTCTCAAGCAAAAAGAATAGCTTTTTAAACTCTCTGAGAAGGCTGAGAAGCACTGAATTGGTTCTCCATGTCTTCCAACTTTTAGGACATGAGCCTGATGACAACAGATCTTACTACTAAAGGCAGAGAAGACTCCAGCCACCAGAGGTAGGTGTTATCCCAAATGCAAATAGAGTTTGACTGAATAACTCTCTCCTACCCTTGTGCAGACAAGGTTATGTATTTGGGTGAAGAGAAAAAGCATTGTGTTCTAGCATCGTCCCAACACACAGACTTGTAGTTTAGCCCCATTAAGGCTTTCCCAGCAACTGGATACAGGTTTTCAGGGGCTTTTACTGTTATGTCCTTGCACTTGCACTGCAGGGCCTGCAATCCAGGGCATGGTCCTGGAGATAGAGAGGCTTAAAGGGCAGCTGGCGAAAGGCAACAAGTCCTTTCTTCCTTGGTTACATTGGCTTGTGTGTAGCTTACTCTTCAGTTTGTGGCATGTGCACTAAATACATTCTCAATACAGTGTAATATGGCTGAGGAGTCAAAAAAAGAGGGTTGAAAACAGGAGTAGTGTGTGAGCCGACACAGGCAGGGTGCAGGAACAGCCACAAAACTGCAGATGAAATGCAAGGAGTAGATTTATTTTCATTATCTCGTGAACCAGAGGATCTCTGAAGCAGCACCCGGGAAGAGACATGCACGCAAGGCAGGAATGAAGGCACCACGGAGCTCTGTCCTTTGTAGAGACAGAGTACAATCTCTACCGAACCTGCTGCCTTTGCCTGTATGTATCAGGGATTCACACAGGTGTAATTTTCCACTGTGCTTTGATCCTCATCACAGCAGCGCAAGAACCTCAAGAATATTGAATAAAGTGACTGAGTCTGTCACAGGCCTATGTTATCTAGACACAGATGTTCTACTTGTCAAGCACAGAAGTCTAAACAATGATTAGTATGACCTATGTGTTTTTCAGCACCTCAGCTGAAATTCACTTGAGCGTGTTTACAGTCTTACTTGCCAATCCTCTGTTATTATCCCATAAGTAGTTAATTGCTTTTAGAGTCATAAGAAGGCTGTACATGGATTATGGACCCTTTTGGAAATTAAGTCTGAACAAGAAATATGTTTTTTTTTCATCAGGTAGTAGACAATTATTGGTTTCATTCAGGATGACACCCTTCCACACCTCATGATACAGTCCCTTTGGACAGCCAGCATTTTCATTGCTCATTTGTCAAATCTGTGTGGTAACTTACACTATTTATTAAATGCAGTTTACACAGAAAGATATACTGGAAAGTAAGCGATATAAGTTGAAGTTATTTTCCATAAATATGAATACTACTCTACACTGCACTGGTACTGCCTCACCTTGAGTACTGTGTGTAGTTTTGGGTGCCTCAGTATAAGAAGAACATCAGACTACTAGAGTGTGTCCAGAGGAGGTCAACCAATATGGTGAAAGGCCTCAAAGGCAAGATGTAAGAGGAGCAGTTGAGGTCATTTACTTAGTTCAGCTTGGAGAACAGAAGGTTGAGGAGTGACCTCATCGCAGTTTACAGCTTCCTCAAGCAGGGCAGCAGAAAGAGAGGTGCTGATCTCCTCTCTTAGGTGACCAGAAATAGGACACGAGGCAATGGTATGAAGCTGCATCAGGGGAAGTTCACATTGGGCATTAGGAAAAGGTTCTTCCCTGAGAGGGTGGTCGGTTACTGGAACAGGCTCCCCAGGGAAGGGGTTACGGCACCAAGCCTGTCAAAGTTCAAGGAGTGCCTGGAGGACACTTTTAGTCATATGCTTTAATTTTAGGTAGTCCTGTGGGGAGCAGGGAGTTGGACTTGATGGTCCTTATGGTTCCCTTGCAACCTGAGATATTGTATGAGTCTATGATTCTATAAATATCAGACGGGAATAACAGAGCTTTCTAGGATTCAGGATACAGAACAACGACTTGCTTTTTGTTGCCCTATGACCTGACACTGTTCTAATATCAGCACAACATTAGCAACATGCCATCATTCCTTATGCCAAGAGGGGAAAGACGCAAAGGTGCTTATATCCTAACTGGGAATGAACATTCGTCACAACTGACAAAATACACAGTGGTTATTTTTCTGCTTTTTAAGACACCATACCAACTCTCTTTAAACAGACTGCTCATGGTTATCAAACAAGAAGGGAAATGTAAGGGAACAAAAAAATTGGATGTTATGCTCGCCCTTGGAATTGACTTTCCATCCATGATGTACATGTGCTACATTGTCCACACTCAAAAATTCAGACACTTCCTTAAAATGCCAAACCGTCTCACATTTTCTAGGTAGCACAGCACTGTGTGCACAGTGATGCTGTCTGTGGGCCCCTGGAATGGATTGCCCAGCAATGAGTGTGTGATGCAACCTCTGTGCATGAGCTACCGCAAACACACTCTGCCAAACGGAAAACGTATCTGAAATACCATTTGACTTCCCACTAAGAACAGGTTTATCAGACAGCTGGGGAAGCCAGCAAAATTCAAAAACTCAAAAATCTACCTGAACAAGATTTCCAGGCTAAAAATAAGATGTGTTTAGGGAAAAGGCAGATACACATTTGCCCTTGGTCTGAAGGAATAGAGAGGAGACTTCGGAAAATGAAAAGGGGGAAAAAAAGTCTGTGAAAAGAAAAGGATGTCATTGCCTCAATCACAATGAAAAGAAGCACTCGATTTGCCTTGTATTTTGGCAGATTCATTTCGTCTTAGTGGTGGCAGCCTTAAAAGAAAATTTTAGTACTGCAAAACAAGACGAGGAAAGTCTTATGATATTACATAGCTGGTGAATTCAGCTTTACCACTTGCTTAGGTGAAGGCAATTCTAAAATTAGTGAACAAATACAGAGGGGTTTTTTTGTTGAACAGGTTATTGCATATCTCTCTCTTTTGCCCTTTACCAAACCCTTTTCCATCTGGTGTCAAAAATACGGTGTGAAGAATCTCATATTTCTTTCTGCAACATGGGTGTGATTACTGAGTTTGGTGAGATGTTTCCAGTTCTTAAAGGGGTAAGAAAGAGCAAAATCATACATTGGCATGTGTTTACATTTTTCTTAGATTGGATTGTTTGATATAAATACTGTACGCTTTCATAAATGAAGGTTTCAAAATCACTGTAATTGTGACCTTGACAATGCAGGCTTATGTGTCAGTTACCAGTAATTTGATGTAGGTCTGTAACTTTGCTGTACTAGTAGACTCTACTGATTTCCACATTAGATATAAGGCTTCGGTTTCAATACTATGTTAATTCGCAATAACTAGAAAATTGAGGGGGGTTATTTCATATGATGGAGAATTTGCACATCTTTATTCAGAAGCAAAATAACATTCCTACTTTTCTGTTTCATTACTGTGTTTTAAGCTGAATTTCTCTTCTTTGATTTGATCAATTTATATATCTGTCTTTGCTTGGAACTAAACAGCCTCAAGTACATTACTAATATCATTGCATGCCATTGAAGCACAATTTTTAGGAATATAGTATGTTCACAATTGTTTAGCCTAGTGGTTAGGATCTCACTTTACCAGCGGGAAGAGGTCAGACTAAATTATACTCTTTCCTTAATTTTTGGACCTCAAATAATATTTGAAAGATTTTTTGTGACATCTTTTCCTCACAGGGAGATGCATAGAATGATCTAGTTAGACCTTTACATTCTGGTTTTCCGTATTTATTTTCTAATATGGAACAAGACTTTGTCATTTGCTAATGCCCCAAGACATATTTATTCAATTATACTCCTAATTGTATAAGGTTTAAAGTTCTGTCTAAAAACAGAGGGGAAGAAAAATCTTCCCCTTTTTCAAGACATAGAAAAAATATATGTAAAGTTTCCTACCTAAGGTTAATGCCAACTATATTTATACTTCCTGAGTAAAACTCTTACCTTCCCCTTAATTTGTTTCTATGGGTTTTGATGTACAGCTCATTGTTATACTTCTTTCCTTGGGAGATTCTGCCCAGTAGAACTCTACTGTCGGGGCGATCGGCTAAGTCCTGCCCCGAGGGTCGCGAACCTGGAGAAGCGGCGGAAGAATGCAGCCGACTCAATGTGAGTGATAAGCAAGCTTCGTTTATTACAGTTTGGTTACAC
>Ga0065711_1031092_pt1 | contig 30587 bp, 25 predicted proteins | sample Hoacrofraction12_FD_59098 | JGI IMG/M metagenome (GOLD analysis project Ga0065711, IMG submission 59098) | Hoatzin crop microbial communities from Cojedes, Venezuela - Epithelial fraction 12 v2 (version 2) | ecosystem: Host-associated > Birds > Digestive system > Esophagus > Crop | place... | reverse complement strand
CTTCCTCTTCTTTTCCCCATCCTTTCTTATTTTTCCCCTTTCTTCTTCTTTCCTTCCCTCCTCCTCCTTTCCCCCCCCCTTCTTTTTTCCCCTTCCTTCGTTTTTCCTCCCTTGTTCTTCTTCCTTCCCCCGTTCTTCTTCCTTCCCCCCTTCTTCCTTTTGCCACTTCTTCTTCCCTTTGCTCCTTGTTCTCTTTCCTCCCCCCCTTCTTCTTCTCTTTCCTCCCCCCTTCTTCTCTTTCCTCCCCCATCTTCTTGTTCTCTTTCCTCCCCCATCTTCTTCTTCTCTTTCCTCCCCCATCTTCTTCTCTTCCTCCCCTTCTTCTCCCCCCTCCTTTTTCCTTCTCCCCCTTTCCCCTCGCCACGCCGCCGTCCCATCTCCTCTGCTCTTCCTGGCGACACAGACAAAGCCCCTAAAGACGGGGCTCGGGGCGAGCCGGGGGGGGGAAATCAGCTCGCCGGGGCGTTTTGCTGGGAGAGGAGACGGCCGGCCGAGGAAGTCGCCGTTATCTCCTTTCCCCCCGCATCGGCCAAAGCCTCCTAATCTGGGGGAGGGAGCCCGGCTCCCCCCGCCGCGGCCCGGGCGCTGATAACCCGGGCTGGCCCTGCCCGGGGAAAGGGGCTCCTGCCCCGGGCGGCCAGCGGGGAGGTGGGCGCGGGGGGCTGCGGGCTTGGCAGCCGGGAGGCTCGGGAAGGAAAGGGAGGATCTGCGCCTGCAACCGGCTCCCCGCCTGCCCGAGGATAACAAAGCAAAAAAAAAAAAACAACCCCAAAATCCAACAACAACAACAAAAAATTAAAATTAGTTTTTTTTTGGGGTGCTGCGTGGGTTCCTGCTGCTGCCCCCCTCCGCCCGCCCACCCGGGGGGACCCTGCCGCGGGGCTGCTGCCCCTGCTCCTTCCCCTGCTCGGCTTTTGGGCTTCCCCAGACAGCGAGGAAGGAGGAGGAGGAAGGCGCAGGGCTGGGGAGGAAGGTGCAGGACTGGAGTAGTTCTCAGCAGAGGTGTTTAGAGATGCCTTGCGCTGACTCTGCCCCTCACTGCTGCCCGCAGACCCCGACAGCCTCTGTCTAGGGCAGAGCCCCACAAAAAGCCAACTTTCCTTCGGGAAAAAAGCAAATTCCTCCCCAGATCGCATAGAAAGCGATTACTACAAACTTTTCCTCATACTTACGGGCAGGTAGGATGGCTCCTTTGCGCTTGACAGAGTGAAACCAAGTGCTTATTTTTTCAAATGGAGAAAGGTCGTTTAACACCCCAGATAAATCCTAGATGCTCTCCTGGAGAGTTGAGTAGGAAGCTCCTAAACCTGTGCGAAAAGATTGCGTTGCGTTCCCTCCGTCCATCAGTTGGCTAGGGAGAGGCAGAGAGCAGAGCTAGGCTGGAGAAGAAAGAGTGCTTCACCGTAACGAGGGAGAAAAGAAAATACTTCCCTGCCCTTTAAAATAGGAGCTGTTGGCACAACCAGGACGAGCAAACTGAATCCAAATTGAGTCCTCGCCAAACTGTGCCTTAAATTATAAGTCCGCTGTGGATGCTATAAAATGAAGTTTAACTTCTGCTTGATGGATTCGGAGAAAGAATATAATATTAATAGAACTGGGAGTTAATAAAACAGGACACACTTCTTGCTTTAAAGGCATTTCCCTACAAGAAAACAGACATGAATTTAATCGCTTTCCTTTGAAGAAAAATAGGACTGTTTTATAGGAAAAAAAAAATTACCATGCAAATAAAATAAAAGCAAAGCAGAAACATGTAAGTACAGTAGTAGTTTGGGAAAACTGCCATATTAGGAGGAGCAGGAATATTTGATTGTAAATCAGCAACATCTGGTTGATAAGGAATGACATCTGCGTATCTGTCTCTGTCAAAATATACGCACTGACAAACGCACGAATCCCTACAGACACACACGCGCTCACATCCCGGCAGACACATGCACAGGCACACAGACACCACCACATATTTTACACACTCCCCTACACATTGTACATACGCTTACATCCTTCTCTCCCCCCTCCCAACAGATGCATTCCTCTTCTTGCTGAGCTGAATCGTTGGGGGAACGAAAAAAGAGTGGCTGTAGCCCCAAGATAAAGACCCAAATGAGAAAGATAGAGCTGTAAAAATAAACTAGGGAATGATCTACCCTAAATGGCATCTCCCTCCAGAGAAGGGAATAAAATCTGTAGCTTGCCCCAGTGCAGATGGAGCGTTACAACGGGGCTGCGGCGGCGCGCGGCTGATGCCGTTGCGGATGTAGGCTGTGCGGAAGGGTAACATCCTTCCACTGAGTCGAGTGGCAAGTGAGGTCCTTTCCCGAGCTTGGCTTTCACAGCAGAGATATTTTCACGTTGCGGTGCAGACGGTGTTGCCCGTTGCCGTAAAGGATCGCAGTCGCACCGGTCTGCGCCTGAGTTCAAGCAGGAGGGTCTGCCTGTCCATCCCCACGTCGCTTTGTCAGTGCGCTACCAATTTTATCCCGTTTACAGCCATCTCGCGCTTCCACCCGTCACCTGCAGCACATCCTTCACGCAAACTTTTCTACCCGCACACTTACCTACACTTTGTATACACCACATGTTTTACACACAGTTTGTATACACCTATGTATTTCACATATATGTATTTTACACACACACATATATACACAATCAAATTTATACCTGCATGTGCTTTAGGTTTCAAGAGCTGTGTTATAGGTGAATTATGTTACAGTACTAATTGTAGGACGTGCCCACAAATGCGTTTGAGTCTATGCTTACACGGCTTAGAGAAATACCTGCCCGATTTCAGACCCATCAATTTATTTCGATAGCACAGCTGCAGTCCTAGCATAGGGCTTGTGCTTATTTCCCCTGATACTTTAGGCAGCCTGAAAAGATATTTAAGCGTGCTGGGATCTTGCCCTCCCCAGCCCCGCTCCCCGAAAGGAGGCTTAAGCTACGCAGAAAGTTTTGGTAAAGTTTTCAGTGCGGTTGTCAGCAGCTCGGTCGACCACTTCCCCCCCTTCTCTGCAGCCATGGAAAAATACCCCAGAAATATTGAGGTGTTAAAATAGGTCACATGCACATTTCATTTCCTTGCCATTTACACAATGGGTGTTTGCAATCAGGTTGATTCCCAAATATTAACTTCCCCTGCAGTTAAGTACCATTTTGCTGTAGCTTAAATCATTGTGTTACTAGCTCGTATTTATTAGGTACTAGCTCTCTGCTTAGGACCAGGAAATGAACCCAAATAGACAGAAATAATTAAGGTTCTGCCCTCATGAGGGTTCTTTCAAAAGCAAGAATTCACAACAATTATTCTCATTAATTTTTACTACCTACTTTCCCCGTTAGCTGGACTTGGGCTTTATATTGGTTTGCCCCCCTCAGGATATCCGGTTTTATGCTGAATTTTTTTTTCCCTAAGTTATTTAACATTCTTGGTAGCCCAAATTCTTTTAAGGAAGCTTTAGCCCCAGCTGGGATGCTGTAGGCACCCAGAAATGCTGTGTGCGTTGTAGTGATGCAGGAGAACGAGTGAAGGGTATGGCTGAAGACTAATCTGATGCATTCCCAGACAGCCAGTGGGCACAGAGAAACACGCTGCGTGGGCTTTCTGAATAGGTTCCGTATAGGTTCATCCTACCTGCAGAAAGACCCCTGTAATAAGAGAGAGCTGTTAACTTGGCCAAGTCAACTGGTGCTCGATCCTGCTGTATTTTGGAGAGCTGCCTGTGTGGGTCTGCCGTGAGCACGTGGCCTTTTGCTGCTCTGCCGAAGCATCTTATAAATGCCTACAAATTTCTTCAGGGTGGGTGTCAAGAGGATGGGGCCAGACTCTTTCAGTGGTGCCCAGTGACAGGACAAGGGGCAATGGGAACAAACTGAAGCAGAGGAAGCTCCAGCTGAACACGAAGAAGAACTTCTTCCCTCTGAGGGTGACGGAGGCCTGAACAGGCTGCCCAGGGAGGTTGTGGAGTCTCCTTCTCTGGAGATATTCCAGACCCGCCTGGATGAGGTCCTGTGCAGCCTGCTGTGGGTGACCCTGCTTCGGCAGGGGGTTGGGCTGGGTGACCCACAGAGGTCCCTTCCAACCGCTACGATTCTGTGATTCTGTGATCTCGCAGGGTTGTGTAGGCATAACTGCTGCTGGAGGCAGGCAGGTCCTTGGGCTGGGGACGTTTTGCCTTGAGAGCTCAGTTGTCCTAGGCTTTGATTGCAGGTAGCCATCTCCATCACTTCAGTACAGGCCAGCAGCGTGGTGGCCTGGTTGGCATCCCATCAAGTGACTCTGTGCAGAGACTGGACCCAGTCTGGTCCCGCAAAGCAGCCCTGCAGGGCTGTCCCCCCCAGATTCTCCCTGCCCAGCCTGGGGCCATTGGCCCAGTGTCTTCCCACCTCTGTGTCAAGAAGGCAGAGCCTCTCTCCTTACTCAGGGCAGGCTCCTCTCCGAAAGGGGTTCCCCCAAGCGCTGAGAGGGACAGTGCTCTCTGGGATTAAGCGTGGGGAGGCCATGTATCTTCTCTTCTTCTCCAGGACTGGTGGCTTTTGTGCAGCCCTTGGTTGTTCGGGGGCTGCAGTGAGCTCTTCTCTCACTGACCCTCTCCAGGGCTCCTTGCATCTAGCCACATAAATGCTTAGTCTCATTCCAGTCTTTGGTGGGTGAGTGCTTCCTTCAAGAGGTCTTGTGTGCTTCACAACCTGTGTCTGAACCAGTCCTGTCTCCCTCTGCCCTTTGTCCTCAGTCTTGTCCCTGCCTCCCTGCCAGCCCCGGGACAGGGTGCTCAGCCAGCCCTGAGCCCCCGGCCCCTTTTGGTCCTTGATCCAGACCCCCTCCCCAAGCTCTGCAAAGACATTCTATCTCTCTCCAGCCTCACTTCTGCCTCCTGATCCAACTCCTTCCCACTCAGCCCAGTGCTGTGCAAGGCCTGTCTCTTCTGATCCTCTGTTCTTGTCTTCCAGTTCAGCCAACAGCCTCCTCACTGAGCCCCTCTGTCTCCCACCAGTACCTCTGACCAGCCACTGGCTCCCAGTCCCTCCCATTTCCTTCACTGGCCTTTGGGTTCAGCATCTTCTCCCATTTGCCAGCAGCCCTCCTTTCCCCCGGTCTTCACCTCAGGCTCCAAGTCCCAGCTCCCCATCCAGCTCCACAGACCCAGCCAGATGTAAGTAGTCTCAGCAGGCACCTTGTCTTAATCTGTTTCTTTCCTTCCCCTTGCTCTGGCTTTGGCTTCCTCCTCCATGCTGGCCTGGTTTCCACCTTGGGTACGTGAGAGTGCAAAAGAAAAAGGCTCTGTACTTTCAAGCCTGAAGCCCAGCCTCCCAGTTGCTCCCAGTACAGCTGGCTGCAGCAGTGGTAGGGGTGGTTATGGCTCATCTCTGCCATGGTGAGCAGGACCATGGTCACGTGCAGGGCAGGGACAGTGTGCGTCCCTGCAGCACAGGCAGGTCCATGCGTGCTCAGCTGGGGGGAATTGCCCTGACCCCTGCATCGCTAAATGGGGAGACCTACACAGTGATTATTTTTTTTTCCCCACTCAGGCTTTTAAGTTACCCAGACAGGGCAGATTTTCTCAAGAAGAGAGCTCAGAAAGTAAGGTTCCCCTCCGGCAGAACACAAAGGCCCTGTTCCAAAATGCCCAGCCTTCAGGACAGTTTCAGAAAAACCTCCAGAAGAGCCAAGAGGGTCAAGGTGGTGGTATGTTTTCCTACAGCTGAAGTGCTCAAAAAAAAAGTGGGACCCATTCGGTTGATAGTAAAATAAGCACACAAAAAAGGAGCCCAGTGCAGCTACATGGTGTGGAACATTTCAGCCCTAACAAAGTTTTGTAATTGAGAAAAACCTGATTGTGGCAAGTGCTCTACAATAAGTAATACAAAGTGGTAGTTTTGACCCTGGCCGTAACAATATTCATGAGCCTGTAGACATACGTACCCATATAAATAAATGGGCAAAAAAGGAAAAAAGCAAAGCCAATTCCCTCAGCCTAACTAGATGCAAAGCTAAATTTTATCACGCTGGAGCTAAAGATGCCATTGGAAATGTCTCGGCAGAAGTGCTTTGTGGTCAGTTAGCCCAGAGAAAGGAATGGAGAGGAGCGGCGCCGAGCTTTCATTGGGAGCTGTCGCTTCCTGTTAAAGTGAAAATGAACCCATGGGTCAGACAAGCCCTGAAAAGTGTAAATCTGGAAGGCTTCACCCTGGAAAGCTCTCATCTCAGAAGGGTCTGCAGCAGCTTTAGAAATCAGTGGTCAGGAGCAAACTTTGCCATCAGATTCTTTCAGCAACAAATATGTACACAGGGCCCTACAGTTTTACTGAATCTGTGCTACATAATTTAGCCCTGGGCATTCTGTCTTAATGACCTTGCAGGATGCTGTATTTTTTTTATTTTTCATGATGTAATTGTCATTTGACTTTCTGACAGCTTTTTCTTACCCCCTCCCAATGAGTTACTCTCAATTAAACAGAGCTTCGTTATGGTAAAGTTGATCCAGAAGAAGGTTATTTCCACCCATTCGTTTGCTTTTCCACCTCTGAAATAGTTTGTAAGTCAGCCAAAAACTGGTCAAACAAAATATCTTCCACAGGCTGTTTTCTAAAGCAGGGATTCACCAACTTTCTCTCTATTTTCTGTTTCGTTGTGCATGGTTTTCTTAAACCTGGCTTGGACTCTCCTGGCTTGGTGCTAAGGCTGATGCCATGAGTTACCATCTAGAGAAACTTTGCTCTGAAAACTCCTGCTGCAATCCATCACCAAAGAGCTGAGACCTAATTTAAAATCTTCTGCAGTCCCCGGTTTGTAGATGCCTTCAATCTAGCAGATCCTTAATTTTAAGGAGGCTGAAGTCAGCTGTGCTTCACTCCAGGCTTTCTGCCACCAACACATATGTTAATACTGTTGCTTGCAAGAGTCTTCCCGATGAAGGCCAGGCAACTTCTCTACTCATAAAGCAATGTATTTGCAAGATCGAGATCCCATATGATATTTTGTCAGACGTTTCGTGGGTGATTAAAGGCTTGATTCATCAAACAGGGCATTCATCTGAGGTCCTTAAATTAGGGGCTAGCGTGTGGATGGCTCCTTCTCTGGTGAATGGAGAGCGCTGGGGACCTGTGAAGGCAATGCCACCCACCTCAGAGCCCCAGCGCCCTCTGGCAGTCCCCATCTCCCTCCATTGATTCCAGCAGGAATGCTGGGAGACGAGGTTCCCAGCACAGACGCCTTGGTTAAAATGCCTTCGGTTAGGTTGGGATGAATCCGACCCTTTGTACATTTGTGTGCTGGTGCCAATACTGTAAATCCTCACTCAGTGAACGACTTCACTTATGCAAGCAAATATTGCCATTGGGTTCGGCGAGTGAGGACAACTCGTACATTTAGTGTGCTTCAGAACGCAAACTGCATAGAAACATTCAAAAAGTTGAATAATGCCTATTATTCATCGTCAAAACGCCACCACCTCTCCGGTGGAAACCAATAGGCAGTTTCTTTTCAAAATACGCAGCTGGTTGTCTAATTATTCAGGGTTTGTAATTATAAAACAGGCCCTTGTTTTGCTGCTAGGGAACAGCTCAAATGACAAACTGGACCAAATAGTTTGTTTGTTCGTCCCTCTCTTTAAATTCTGAAATGTGTGACAAAAAAAAGCAATGCCCTGTTCATGTACTAGATTGGGTCCTGCTTTGATCGGAATGCTCGTGGGGACAAGTGTAGGGGTGATGGAGTCTTTGTGTGAGATTTGGAGTTGAACTGGGCAAAAAAGGCAAATAAATAAATGGCCTTTGGAAAAAAAGTATGCTATAAGATGAGAAAATAGCAAAATAATCTGGTGGTGCAGACACCTGGCGGGGTTTGCTATTGACACTAGCTGAGCCAGATATTTCTCTTTGAATTTTGGCAAAGAAGAAGGTCCAGTTGTGTGTGCTTGACTTGGTGAACACGAAACTGTTTCTGTTCTATTGCCATTACTCTTGAGCTCTTTCCTTCCCGTTGGCCTACTTTCAGTAGGAAGGAAGGACAGTGCTTCTGTAAAATGCAGTGAGTGCGTGAAGTTCCTCCAATGGCAAACACAGGGTTGCCTCTCCTGCGAAAGTGCAAGTGGCTCTCCTGACTCCTGCTGAGGACTCAGACTGCCAGGCAGTGATGGAGAAAGAAAAGAAGGGGAAATGGTGCCTCTTCTGCTTGAATGTTAAAAATCAGGTGAAGGCTGGTATGGGACTTTGCTCAGAGACTGATCCTCTCCTCCTCCAAGGCTGGGGTTCCTTGACTGCAAACTCCAGCTGTGTGCTGGACTCTGCGGAGCTCTGTGTGGACAGATTTGTTTCATACGTGAGTGGGTTTGTGGTGGTGTTTCTGCTGAATGAGCCAGAGCTCTTGCTGCCTTTGCTTTGCCGTGCCAGCTCTGGAGCTGGTGTGAGGTTGGCACTCAACTAGGGCAGATCACACCTGATCCAGACTTAGTCCTGCTCTGCAAAACAGCAAAGCATTTGCAACGAATTTGGCGCGGCAGAGTGAGTTTGTACAAGATCAGGGGGGCATTTGAGGGTGTTGCTGGTCCACAGTTAATATTTTCTTAAAGGACAGCCCCTGGCTTGAGAAAACCTACTCACCCAAGTCCTCAGGAGAGGTATGTGAAGGAGAGGATTGCACCTCTGAGCAACAAAGTTGCTTTGGGTAAGTTCTGTACAGTAGCTGCTTGAAATGTTTAACTTAGATGTTGTAAGATGACAAAAGACAGGAGTCTGAGGGGGTTCTTGCCAGCAAACTTTAGATGCTGAAGGAAGCCAAGTAGGTGACCAAACTAGTCCCTCTTAATTCCTGCTAGAATTGACGGGGAGATAAATATTCTTCCAGGGCACGATGGCCAGAGGTGGAGTGGCCCTCCAGGTGCCTTAGGCAGTTAGTCCATGCAGTGCTTACAGGTGTGGGGCTGGTTGGGGAAGGATAGCAGATGCAGAGCACCTGGAGTACATTTAGCTGGCCTGAAATACAGAAAGGGTAAGCCTCACCTGTCTGAGAGAGAGGATCTGGGGTCTGAGAGGGGAGGTTTTGGTCATGGCTGTGCATTGATGAGGAAGTACTTCTTGGTGTCAGTGGGGCTTGTTCAGGCAGTATGACTTTCATCTTCGGTCATGCTTGGTTATCCTTGACTTTGGTAAGTGCAGCCCTTTCTGTCTCAGCAGCAAAAATAAAGTAAGCAAGAAAGCAGATTTCCTCCACTGAGAAATCTTTGTGTGTGCAGTCCCATGTGTTAGTTATGGGACAAGCCTGAGAGAAGCAAGAGGTTGTTGACAGCAGATATTTTTCCAGTGGAGAGATCTAGAGGAAAGCCCATCTGGAGCGGTCAGTGCCTGAGCTGAAGGGCGACATGAGTTCCTGAAAGCTGTGTTTTCCCCTGCATCCCTACTGGCTTGGGTTTAATAAAAAATATCCCCTCTCTCCCAGGCCATGCATTGGACTTGCGATGAACCCGTTGCATTTCCTCCCTTTCAGATCACCCAGTTAAAGATTGAGAACAACCCCTTTGCGAAAGGTTTCCGCGGCAGCGACGACATGGAGCTCCACAGGATGTCCAGGATGCAGAGGTAACACGTGCCTCCGTTGTGGGAATCTGCTAAGGGCTGCTGGAGCTGCCCGGGCTTTGCTTTGCATGTCTCTTGTGGCTTGAGCTAAGCCAGGACTTAGCGGCAGTCCCTTCTCTGGCATCTGCATGTGTGTTTGATGTCAAGCTGTTGAAATATTGTCAGGATGTGGGGCCAAAATCCAGGCCTTCCCACTCGGAGGTGAATACCTTAACTGCTGGGTTACAGAGGAAGGATCTCGCTTGTGGGTTGCCCTCTTGGCCGTAGAGACCTTGTATTTCTTTCTGACACATCCCCATCCACAACAGCCTCTAGCTTTGTGCTAAACAGATGTCTCTGCAGTTACATGTGGGCTTAAACCTGTCTAAAGCAACAAGAGACTCGGACTAGCTCTGAGACGCTCTGGTCATCAGGCTACTGCAGAAGAGCTGTTGGGTATTTTCTTCTCCAGGGTGACAGTGCTTTAAAGACAAAGCTCTTAGCCCTGTCTGAGAGCGGATTTGTTAAGGATACTCCGGATGCCTCTGGAGTCCTTGTTGTGCTGGTTTCTGGCTTCTGGAGGGTCTTCGGCAGGAGGGGAGTGTTTGTCTGGTTGGTTCTGGATGTGCAGAGCAGGAGTGTGGGTATGGTGGTTACAGGCTGAAGAAGGAAGGTGTTAGAAAATTGTGGGATCTCCAGGGCCAGGTGGCTGAAGAGGTCTTTTTGAGTCTCAGTTTTGGATGCAAGAACTTAAGCTGAAATTCAAGCCTAAATCCTGCTTAAAAATCCTATTCTAAGTCCTTTTCTAAATGTCAGGTTCTGCCAGTAATTAACTTCATGCCTTTCACTTCACTTGGAACTTCGTCCATGTGCCAAGGTTCTTCCTGGTGCAAATGTTTTGCAGGAACCCTGCCATACCCACGATTATACCCAAGACAGACGTAGATGCTCAGTACAGCATTTTCCATCCAGGAGGGTGGGAGCGACTCAGATCCCTTATTCTCTGGGACCAGGAGGGCTGTAGGGACCTGTGTTGTGACCTTCTGCTGGGAGGGAGCTGGCTGGAGGTGGTCGCTGCAGGCTGGAGTGCAGATACTGGTGCAGATGTGGAAGTCTTTTCTGGTTGCCGTAGTTGGTGACCTGAGCGTGGCTCTCCATAGCCATGCAAATCACACCGGCAGGCAACAAATAATGTTTGTAATCCTGCAAACGCTTGAGCTCATAACCCTACTCAAATGGGCAAATGTACTCCTGTGTACAAACATTTTCAGGCTCAGACCCAGAAAAGTCGATAAATATATGTATATATAAATAAATATTAAAAAAAATATAGAACACTTTTCCCAATCTAAATCATCTCTGTGGTCTTCTGAATGTGCCCTGTGTTCGCTGTCTGCCTGCCCTTTCCAATGACAGCACAGATCCTGGCATAATCTGTCAATATTTATTTATTTTTGGGTGCACTACCACTTGAAATAGCTTTTCTCCCCCTCCCTCCCGTGCCAGCCTCCCAACCTCTACTGGAACTTGAGTAACCATGTCCCTGCACATTTTTGCTGCTAAACTACCCTTTCATTCTAGTCAGTGGAAAGATTTGAAGGTTTATATTCATCGTGGGGTTTTTGGGAGCGGGAGGGAGGAGGTAAAACAGTGCGGGCTATTAGAAGGGCTTCATGCCATATGAAGAGCATGGCATCCAGCCATGCTGAGCTTCTGCTAAAAATTGCTTGGCGTTTTTATGCGGGCCTGCGGTCATAGCCGATGATACAGTGAACATTTGGAATATATGAATATACCCGCTCAGACCTGGTAGGGATGAAGGGGTTAAAAATCCATGACACTGACTTTACAGGACAATTTCTGATGCTTGCTTCCTTAATAACTTGTCCTCTGTGCTGATAGCATGAAAATGACTGTGTACCTTTACAAAGATGTCTGGTTTTTTTTTTAAGGGAGAGCAGGATAAGATTATTACAGTAAAATAAATACCCATTGAGAGCTGAAAATATTAGGTGAATATGGGCCCACCTTTGTGGTTTTTTGTATGTATTTGAATATATACAAAAATATATATGTGAATATATGAAAACATATATAAAATAAATTACATATATACAAAATAAATTGCATGCATAAGATAAAGAACCATTCAGGATTGAGTAAGTTAGAGAAGTATGACCTACCTTTGTGGGTTTACATAGGTTTCATATTTAAATATATATTAAAAGGTAATTAAATAGATATAAAATATATATTAAAATATAAATGTATGTGTGTGAGTGCATGTGTAGCGCAGTTGTTTCCCAGCGATGGACCCACTCCCCAGCTGGCAGGTATAGGTATGTCTATCTTGGCTTCAGCGGAGTGATACCCTTGGAGAATACGGTGGGAGGTCTTTTTAGTGCTTTTTCTTCATTATAGAAAAAAAGTAGCTGGAAAAACCAACGCTTCTTTAAAACAGTGCACAGCCTTTTGTACTGGACACTGGTGACCTGACATTCCTCAGGTCGTTGATCCTCTCTTTAAGGGGTATAGCTATGGAGAGAATTAATTTTTCAAGCTGAGGATAGCCTTGGCACCTCTGATTTCTTTATTTAAAACTCAAACTTTTAATTCCCTGCATAGGGCTGTTGCAGAGAAGCATCTCCTAGCTGAAAGCAGCCCTGGGAGAAGCAAACGGCAGCAGACGAGGCCGAGAAGCCATGCTGACCCGGCCGGGTGCGTGTGCTGCCTCGGGGCATCCCGTTTTTGGGGAAAGCTGTCCCCAGTTTTGGCCAAAGCGTGTCCCTCCACTTACCCCTCTACACTCGGACGCCTCTGAGCAGCCTTGGAAGCCTGAGTGCTGGTGAAGACGTGCTTCCAGTGCTAAACCTTCAGGTCCTAATGTGTTGCATGGGGCTTCGATCAGATGGGAGTAGGGGTGTTGTTGTTGAAGATGCCACCTAGAAGCAGCATCCCCAGGCTGAGCTGGTGTCTAGGCTCCCTCTCACAAAACAGCGTGACGGACACTTTCAGAGAGCAAAGCTCCTTTCCTTTGAGAGATCGCCCTGTGGATGCCAGAGTAGGTGAGGAGCCCTCCCTCTGCCTGTCTCACCTGCAGTCTCAGGCTGATTTGCGTAGCGTAGATGCCTGCCTTTCAAATAGCTAAAATTACATCAGATAAAGTCCATCCGAAGAGAAAGCTTTGTCATCTGGCAAGCTCTGGTGGTCTCCTTGCACCTTTGTCTGTCAGAGGATGGGAGAGAGACCAGTTTGCTGCGTCCAAAATGATTTCACTCACCTCAGAGCAGGTCTTGCAGTAGGCTGAAGTAGAAGTAGGTCTAGATGCCAGTGGAGACTTGGCCTGATAATTCATCCATTGAACACCTACCCTGGGCAAATTGTAGGGGCTGGGAGGAAGGAAGACAAAGCAGGGAAGAAAGCCAGCTTCCAACACCAAAAGCGAGCTCAGAGGGAGGTCTCGGATGCCTCGTTGAGGACTTTGCCCCCATCTGTTCTTGCCTCCGTGTGCTCTGGCCAAGCAAGAGCAGCAATGCGTTGGCCTCTGGGGAGAGGAGCTCTGTAGGGTGGCTGCGGATGGCTTTCTGAGTCTATCTCTCTCTGTGGCTTTCCCCTTCTCAAGGCCTCTGTGCTGATTTTTCTCCTCCTGTTTCCCAGAAGAAAAGTTAGTAAGTTTGTCCAGGTAGGAAACGTCATTCATTAATGATATTAAGCCTTTCAGCAGCACATGATTTCATTCAAAAAGAATAGCCATAAACTCCAGAGGGATCTAAATTCCAGTGAACACAGACTTCTGGTACACGTTGCTTTCCCCCCCCCCATTGCCTTTCTTTCCAAGCCACATGGGACCCCTCTAGCAGTTTCTTTGACAGGGTGAGTGCTCTGGGAGAATAGGTTTTTTTAAAGTTTTCAAGTTTCTGAGCACGAAATCAAGTTTATTTCATTGATTATAAAAAAAAAAAAAGAAATTAAAAAAAAAAGGGAAAACATGCTAGAGGAAAATGTGTACAGAGCTGTGAGTTGTACTGCATCTGTACCCTGCAGTCATGCTGCAATTGAAAAACATAAATCAGGTAAAAATTATGTAGTTGTGATGCTGGGAATTTTAGGCACAGTATTCCTTTTGGATCTTTTGCCCATCTGTGTTGTGAAAATCCCTTTTGCTGCTGCTTAGAACTTCTGCCTGTGCCAAGGGCAATTTGCTGCGGAGAGCAAGAGCAAAACAAGCAGCAGAAATCCACGGAGGGTGAAGCTTATGGAGAGAGATGATGAGATCTGCATTGCAGATGCCATTGTAGGACTTTGCCCCCAAAATTCCCCATGCACAAGAGTCAGTGGAGCTGTACTAACAAACCGTAGCTATTGGGTGATTTGGCGGGTTGTATGCAAGTCGTAGCTTTTAGGGTTCTTTTTATTTTTTCAATCGGTGACTGCCAAAAACAGCAGGGGGGGAGAAATGTTTGTGAGTCTGGGGTTAGAACACTGTTAAAGAGCGATTCTGTTAAACCCTTTAACCAATTTTTGCTAGTCATCTGCAACTCCCATTGTCTTCAGCGGTTATTATGGGTGCTGAAGAGCTTCTGGAAGTCTCAGGCCCTAGTTACTGTCCATTCAAATTAACGCAATTTAGTCCTTGAAGCTTCTTATTGGGAAAGCTTTTGAGAGGAAAGATTGTGTGAAAGGGTGGCTCCTAGCTCCCTTGATGGGTATTCTGGGCCCTTTCAAAGTGAGACAAAGATCCAGAATGAGCTGCTTGACAAAGAAGAGTGGCAGTGTAGTCGCACTTTATGTATACATTTTCTCCGTCAAAGATCATGAGCCATAGTTTGCTGCCTTTGGCATTAATCCACAGTAATCTTCCTGGCTCCAAAGGAATTATTCCGAAGATTTTCTGGTGTAATCGAGAACAGAAACTGGGCCAGACACAAAGGACATAAAATCAGCACCATGATTCAGAGCTGACATAATGGAGAAGAAGGTACATTTTTCGGGTGCCAGTAGAATAAATGGATGAGCCTCTAGGCCCCAAATGGGATGTCTACCCTGGCATGCTAACATCATGTTGGACTGATAGACACCGGTCTTACTAATGCAAGTAGATCTCGGTCCACTGCAAACGACCTTGCTATTCTTGTGTCTTCTCATTGCATCTTTACATCCACTTTCATTTCCCGTGTTCTGTCACTGAAATCTCCCAAGAGCCACATGCTGTCTGAAACATTTTCAGTGTGAGACTTAGAGTTATAAAATCTGTTGGAGAGATGATGCTTTCCTCCAGCAAACGTCCCCAAGGAAATTTTCCTGGTCAAAGCCCCAGTGGAAACTGTAGGCTTGAACTATATTCTATAGAATTTTATGGAATTCAGATGAAATCTAAAATAAGGCTCTACAGACTTCACTGGAGGGTATTCACAGCTCTTTTAAAGTGAGAAAGTCAGCGTGAGAAATATAGGGTAGCTGTAGTTTCCTCCATTGCCCCTTCTTTGGGGCATCTGCCCAGCAGGACCCAATCTGCAGAAGCTCAGCCCGGCATGAAGGGATGTTGATGCTGTCTCTGTTGGCCAACATCCATTCTCCATCTTGTCTTGTGTTCCCCTTACTCCAACATGAAGAGTTGTATTTGTCTGCAGGAATCTAGCTTTTTATTTGCCTGATAATGATAACTCTAGATCTCTATCTCATTATTTTCACTGCTGGTTCTTGCGTTTGTTGCAGTGATCTCTTTTGGCTGCACTGCTCAGATGAGCAGTGGAAGCACTAGTTGGTAACATGCCATGCACGCCCCCCAGACCAGGGTTACTGGACCCCTTCACATTCTGGCAAGAAGGTCAGGACATTTGATACATTAGTTGAGAATGTGGCTGTGAACAGCCTCCCATATTTCTCAGCAAACGTTTTGACTTCTATTTCTAGACATCCAGTCTAGGGTATTTTCTTCTGTGCGGCTGGCCTGCAGCCCCCATGCAGAGAGAGCTCATATTTGATCTGAGGGTAAGACTGAAAGAAATACTCCATAGTTCCTCTCCTACCAAGTGCTTTCTTGCTGTAGTTTATCCACTTCAGACTCTCCAGACAGTCTCTTGAGAGTGGTTCAATTTTATTTCAATATGCTGGAAATAAGCTGAAATGAATGCACACTGACAATTGTTTTCTGGTTTATTTTTTTCCTGGGAGATGGTATATTTATTCCAGCCACTTTTTTTCTTTTCCTCTTTCTATATCTGTTATGGCTGACTTCCATTTCTTTCCCACTCTTGAGTCTCAGCAGGAAGGACAACAATTGGTGGCCTGGGAAATATAAACCCAAATGCCTCTGACTTCTATTTGTGCATCTGGATCCGGGGTCTGATTCTGCACCACTGTATCCAGGGTTGTTGGGTGGGTGGAGAGGACAGAACCGATAGGTTGGCAAACATTTGTCCTTTTGTAGTGACTGACCAAGGAGGAGTTAAAATCTCTGGACAATTTGGAAAGAGTGGAGGGGAATCAGTGGGTTTGGCCACTGATATACCTTTGGTCAGATTTTAGACTACAAATTGCCATTGTGAACAAGATCTAGAGAGTGCCCTGCTCAGGGGTTTCAAAGGATGCTGTAAGAACATGGCAGCAGCTAACCACGTGGAAATCTTCTTCTGTATCATGCCTCATCTTGACCTTGAACAGATACCAGTATGATCCTTGGGAGCTGACATTTAGTAAGTCTTTTGAAGCCTTGTTACCATGAGCTACAGCAGCTCTGGAGACCCTTGGTATCTAATGCTTTGTTGCAGAAATATCAGAAGCATCTTCTAAAATAATTTGCTTAGGACCAGTAGGGGTTGAATGCTTCCGCACAGAAGTTTCCTCGTTATAAAGTATGGATCTTCAAAGAGTTTTTTAACAAGGTTGTTGTCTGGCAGCTGCATTTACTATGCATTGGCTGTTACATTAGGAAACTTCAAGTCTGCATATGAAAAAACATGGAAAATTATTACTCTCTTACAGAGTAGTGATAAGCAAGAAAGTGGACTTGTTGTCACTCTGTGAAGGTCTATATTTATAATTTTTCCACAGTTTTTATTAGCTTGCAGAGGCCAACAAGGTTTCCAGCTCTGAGATTACAAAACCTTCTTGAGTTTGCTCCTTTTAATTCTTTGCTAGATGTGAATTTGTGGCGTAAGTGATCTTATGGAGCTTGTGAGTCTGTCATGGTGAGGACGTCACTTGGCCAGGGAAGGGGGAAGATGTCAAGAGAGAAAATGAGACCGAGTTTTCTAATTCCACCTGACAGAGGTCTGATTAGGGTGGAAGTGCTCGGGAAATGCAGGAAGGATTCACTTGTAGAGCCTGATCTGTGGGGTTGGGGTTATAGGATGAACTCTAAAGAGGAATGCGTGTGCTGTTAGGAAGTGATTATGCAGAACCGGTGCTCGATCCTATGCGTCTGGGAAAAGAATCTAGCCAGGTGGGGCTTAAGAATGGAGTCCAGACTTTGGGACCGAGTGCCTTCACTATAGACTTGGACCTCATCCCTGATTCCTTCCCCCAAGCTTTAATGAAAATCAAAGTAACATTACCTCCTGCTGGCCCTTTAGCTGGAAGCCTGGTGGTGCAGAGACTGTACAGCGCCTTGTGCAATGCTGCTCTCCTCTTCCTCCCTGTCCTTCTCTGCTATTGTAATACACCAACTACAGTAACTGAATATTCATCATTAGCCTCCAACAGACTTTAAATAGACCAGTGACAGCTTCCTTCCTTGTAAATTCTTTCCACAACCAACTTTTTTCATTTCTTCTAATTTTACAATTTTTAATGCAAAAAAAATGTAGCCCATTAACACTCCCATGTAAAGCTAACTCGCATTCTGGCCCAGAAACAAGTCTCTTCCTTGCTGTATGGACAATTTCCTATATTGCCTGTGTGAGTCAAGCATTAATGCTTTTTTCCCCTTCCTACTTTGCTAGCATTTTTTTGGACAGCAAAATTTCTGGACGCGACAGTGGTGAACAAAGCCTTTCATGTCATTAAACTGCGGCCCAGGATTGCAGCCACCTAGGGTGAGAATAGTGACTTTTGGGTGCTAAAAAAAAAGACTCTGATACATTTTTAAAGACCAAAGGACAAATTAAAATGGTATCTGTGCACACTGCATATTGAGTGGGCTCAGGAAACAGTATAAATGTTTCAAGATGGCCGTTGCTTCACAAGGTACCAAAGATATCTCTTTACTACAGCTCAGCTCCTGTAAGGAAGAAAAACGCAGAAATACAGAGATAACTGCCTTTGTGTATAGAAAAATGGCAAAGTGAAAGAAAGAATATTTTAGATACTTAGTTAGAAAATACTTTCCTTCCTCTCCCTCCTCAAATAGTTGATTTTTTGGCAAAAATAACACCCGACATGTTTTGACTGAAATGGAAATATTTCAGTCTGGAAAGAAGTCATTGCGATACCTCCTGGGAACTGCTGTTTGGAAACTTGGTATCTCTGACCTGTTCCCTCTCCAGTGCAGCTCTCTGCTTCTGCCGTGTCTCCTGCAGAACACCAAGGTCCTCTCTTATGGCCATGGAGACTGTTGTGTCCCCTGGGAAATTCAATTTGAAAGGAATTATGTTGCCAGTGCACAACGGCAGGGTGGGATCCTGACACCAGCTATGCTGGCATTCAGGGTAAAATATTGCTGTTTCAGGCGTACATCTCCCTTATGGAAAGGAAATTATTTTTGTCAAGAAAAAACAATCATGTTGTTATATTTTCCCCTTCTTGGCTCTCCATTGAGACAGTGTTGATTTAGGTGAAATGTATCTGGGATGGAGATGGCTTTTTAGTGTTTGTGTGGTGGTTCGCACAGTGAGGGTCCGAAGTTGATGGGTTCCCTGTGAGCTACTGTGAGAGTTTACTGTAAGAAATCCCCAAGATGATCTAATCCGATGTCCCAAAGAGGCTTCCAATTCTTCCCCCACTGAAGCAGGGAGGAAGTGTGACAGCAGTTGTCTCTAAATCCCCAACAAAAGCCACAGAGAACATGGAGTGGTATGATGTCATGGTATTTCCCTCCCTCCTCCTCCACCGTAGCTTACAAGTACCTCACTGAAAGAAAAAAAAGAGGCTCTGTCATTTCTTGGGGGAATGGGCATTGGTGGTGTTTGGGCTGAGGAAGAAGGAACCAGCCCACCCATGCAGCAGCCTCTCATTAGGGAGGAGAACTAAGGGCAAGGTCCATGTGTCACCTCCCTGTGGATTGTCTCCTTGGAAGGGAAATGTAGTGGGGATGTAGCTTTGGGGTGTCATGCTGGTACTATTTCTATGAGGAAGATCTCTGTGTGAAGCTGGAGCATGAGCAGGCAGCTCAAAACCATGAGCTGGTAAGGCTGGGAAATTCCCTAGAATCTAGAAGATTTGAAGGTCACCCATCAGGTTTGAAGGCCATATCTCTTGACCTTCCTGCAAAACCACTAAAGCTGCCTTCCAGCAAGAGCTCCTGGGGTGCAAATGCTAGTGCTGGGTGTCCACAGGCAAAGAGGTCCTCTGAACCTGTGCAACCTGCTCTAGGTGACCCTGCTTTGGCAGGAGAGCTGGACTAGATGATCCACAGGGGTCGCTTCCAACCCCTACAATTCTGTGATTCTGTGAAGTTCACCACATACCCTGGCATCCCTTGCTGTCTTGTGTACCTGAGGGGTAAGTCTCTGCTTCGTCCCAGTCCATCTCTCTTATTCCTTGTGTAAAACCTGGACCTCAGTTCTGTGAAAAATTTGCCTGGTCAGCCAGCCCAAGTGAGTGGGAAGCTGTGCTCCTGCTGGCCCTGCGGGGAGGAGCTGCTGAGCTTCCAGGGGAAGAAACCCCACCTTTGGAATGGGCTCTCCTTGGCAAGCCACCAGTGCCCGGGGTTTGGAAAGCTTTTGTGGCATAATGAAAGACACATTTATTTGGTTTTGAGCTCCTGGATGAGTTTCCCCTCCATTACAGCTTGGTTGTTGATATTTCTGGCAGCCACCACAGCAGTGGTTTGGATGAAAGCTCCCTGCTGTGAGTAGGTTTATATAATTGGTGGTGTTAAATTTTGCAAATAAGTTCTGAGTTGCTACAGTGCTAGGTCTTCTCTAAGGGGCGTGATCAGAGATTCAGGGTTCCTCCTTCACATCACATGGCCAGATGGGTCTGTTGATGGGATCTAAGGATCTGTCCTTGCTCCAGCATAATGATTTTGGGCAGGTGAGTGGGATACCTCAAAGTCAGCTTGGTCCAACGGTTATAGCCTCAAAGAAGAAAGATTGTGTTGGAACCTTGGCTCTGGTTCATGGCTGCTCTGAGCCTGGTGGCACTTTGCAAGGTGCTGCCGTACTACCTGATCTTTATGCATTTTAGCAAGTCCCTGGGTTCAGCGAGCACTCAGCTGTCTTGGAGATATCCCAGGAGCAGTCTTGAACCTCACCTGAAGTCTCTGAGACCCCCTACTTGGCTTCAGTTCACCTCCTTGCAGAGCAGGAAGAATCTTGTCCAGTCAAGTTGCTCAAGTGCTTGGAGAAATGTCTCCAAAACATGCCGTAGTATCTTGTAGGAGAGGGGTTTTCCAGCCAGTGTTGTCAAAGCATTCCTGCTTCAAACCAGATTTCAGAGCAAGGGAACAAGCCAGACTTTCCATCAGTGCTCACCCTCCCAGCCTGGCTCTGCTGAGGCGTGTGGCTGTGGCGTGCATCAGGTCTTGGTGATTTATTTATTTCTCTTTTCTGAGTGCTCTGGAGTGAAGCTTGTTCTCTGGCCCAGGGATCCCCCATCCAGGACAACCAGGCTGGCAGACCTGAGGGAAAAGGAATGGGGACAATTACCATAAGGGGAAAAAGTAGACCTAAATATTTAATCCATCTCCAAGTCAGCTTGGCAGAAATAAGATTTTTATTTACAAGTGTTTGCACATCCACATGTACAGTGTACATAGTATATAATTTATAAATGCTATTATAACACATAAATCTTGTCAATTTTGCTATAACTGCTTATATCTATCTTACCTGTGGGTGTAAAATAGCAGTTGTGGTGGAAGAGGCATGAATCTAAAGGGAAAGATACTAAAAGGAAAGCGAAATAGAAGAGTGCTGCACGGATAAAGTGTGATGGGGCAGCAGTCTCCTGGGAGGGATGTCTCTGTTTCCCTGAAAGTCTAAACAAACACCATGACACTAATGTGCTGCCTTCATTTAATAATGCACTGATCTATTTATTAATTGATTGCTTTTTTGCCTTGTTCTTTTTTCCTTTGCTTTTAGTAAAGAGTACCCGGTTGTTCCCAGGAGCACAGTGAGACAAAAAGTGTCCTCGAATCACAGCCCCTTCAGTGGTGAGACCAGGGTCCTTTCTGCCTCCTCCAACCTGGGCTCCCAGTACCAGTGCGAGAACGGGGTGTCGAGCACCTCCCAGGACCTGCTACCGCCTGCCAACCCCTACCCAATCTCCCAGGAGCACAGCCAGATCTACCACTGCACCAAGAGAAAAGGTCAGACCTGGGCTGCTCCCCCCTCGGTGCTTCCCCCTTCCGAACGCGACTGTCAGCGTTGTTTTCTGATGTTTCCCCTTGCTTGCAGGCTGGACAGCCCCAGCCTGCTTTACGGTGACAGTCAAGGCTGAGGAAGGGATGATGCTTTATGGTGACACTTGAGATGGAGTGAGGGATGAGGGCTGTGAATCAGAGATGGGCAGCTCATCTCACCGGTGGTAGCCTAAAACTCTATCTCTGCTGCTGGGCTGGGAGCGAGCTGTGTGGAGGGGTGGCAGTACCGTTCACCCGCGTTGAATCCACATTCAGTAAGATAGCTGGTGCCAGAGATAAAGATGACTTATCTGTCTCCATAGCCCCCCAGACAGGGTTAATCTCCAAGTGGAGATACCTTGACAGCTTGGATTTTGCACAGTTTTCAACTAAGAGTCTCACAGTTGGGAGACTGTTGTCTGTACGCAGAAAGCAATTCCACTTCAATGCTCGGTCTAATGAACGGGGCGTGGGATTGAAAATCATGATATCCATGTTCGTTCCCCTCTGGTGTGACTGACTTGCTTTGAGAGAGCTTCAGGGATCAAACTGTGAGGGCTTTACACTGACTGCTGAGCTCGCTCTGGCATGAAGAGCCCCATGATATCGATGGGGTAATTGTTCTTGGGCAGGAGCGAGTGGTTTGCAGTCTCTCCCCTCCTCTCCTAAAGCAATTGGAACGCTTAGATGCAGAAACACTTGCAGGACTCGGATAGCAAAAGCCTTAGATCAGCTTCACCCCAGACACTCAGAAGAAACTAGGGAGTTTCCAGGGCTGAACTCAACCCTGTGGGGTGGACAGGAGATGGTTACTGCCTACCCCCTGTTCCCCTTCCTCAGAATTTAGTCTACATTGCAGGGGAAAACCTAACAGGAGTTAGCATGCACCATGGCATTTGAATGCACCAGGAATTTCTCCAGCCTGGTAGCCTCTCCCACAGCAGATCTCTTCCTGTCTCCCCGTACAGTCCTATCAGTCAGCCACATGTCATTATTTTTAGTAACGTAACCCCTGGGGTGCTGGGATGTGCAGTGTAGACACACGGTCTAAGGTAGAGCTGGGGAGTGCTGGCAGACGAGGTAGGAGGGCAGTGGAAATATCTCGCATCCTTGGTGAATCCCGTGTATGTTGTAAGGGCGCGTTTGTGGCGTATAAGTATATATGGAAAATAAAAAAAGTTGATAAATCTTAATATTTTCCTGATATGAGTTTGAGCCAAGCATTGAAAAACAGAGGCATCATTTTCTGACCGCTCCAGCTGACCGGGTGACTCCTGTGCTCACACAGAGTCTATCAAAGCAGTGACTGGAAATGATGATGCTAGACTTGAGCTAGCTGTAGGGTAGGGAGTAAGGAGTTGCAGTGGACTCCCAGAGTGTCCCCTAAGGTCAGACGTGCGTTGTGTTTGCTACCTTGCTACCACCACGCTGGTGTGGGACTGTGGATGTGAGGCTTTAGGACACAGATGGGTTGCTGCAAAGCCCTGCTGTTGGTGATGGAAAGGCAGGTCCCGTTTGCCCTCAGCGTCCTTCAGCCTGCGATCCGTCCTTGGTGCTCCTTTGCCCTGGGAGCTGAGCTTTCACCGCACCTCTTCCCCTTTGCAAAAACTAACCAAAACAGGCTGGCCCAAATGGCAACAAACCCTTTGGACAATCTCTGACTGCTGTGTGTCCCCGCACTGCAGGGCAATTCATCATTCGCCTCCACATTGTAGGGTGATAAGGAATCAACAGAGGTTTCCTTCCAGTTTTGGGATTCCCGTTAAGTGGTGTCTCCATGGGTGGTTTCCCTCAATCCCCCAATTATCTCACTTCCTCTTATTGTCACAAAAGAGACGACTATCTGCCCCGTAATAAGCTCCCCGGCCCCTTTTGGCCTGCGTGGCCCTTTCGAAAGTGCAGGAGACTGGCAAAGCGAGTCCTTGTCTGTACGGCTGATGGCCCCTCATTATCTCTACGATGGCTTGAGTGGCACAAGCAGTTAAGGGCCTTTTATCAAAGCCGCCAAATGCTTTAATCAAAGAGAAGCAATGTCCTGTCTGATACCACCAGCTTCTTCCAGGAGCCTGGGTCTCTGCTTTCCCTCCTTATGCCTTTTTCCCCCTCCCCATGCATCTAGTAAATCGAAAACAGCCACCAGGGCTTAAAGAAAAGAAACACAAAGTTAATGGAAAACAGAGAGCCAACATAATCTGCCAAGCAGCTCTTTGCAAAGTGAAATTAATTAAAAAAAAAAAGTCAGTGGAGATGAGCAATTCCCTTCAGATAAATCAGAATGTGATACAGGGTTTCATCTCAAACTCAGACTGAGCGTGGCACTTTCTTTCAGGACTGAGCAAGGATTTTTCTTGAACTTGGGGAAAATAACATTATCTGCAATATTCTTCTTTTTCTTCCTTTTACAGCTTCTCATTTCCAAGTGAAACATTAAGCTTTCCCTCACAGCTCTCCTGCTTTCTTATTTTAATCTTTTTCTGCATAACTTTTAACAAGCCTCACTGTCTCAGAAAAAACGAAAGCAAAAGCGTGCTCACTGCTAATGCACCTCTGTCTGTTTTTTGGACTGTAAGTTCTGTCGATTTCATTGGATCATCAGCTCCCCAAACATGGACTCCTCCTCAGTCAGTTTAGGTTTTATCTCAAGCGGATTATTTCCTTTTCTCAAGGCTGAGGTTGTGGATAAGCGCTCACAGGGGCAGAGGGCAATTTGACTGGGTTTGAGACCAGCTGGTGTCTGTATCTTCTGTAACAAATACCACCACTGTTTTCCAAGATAGTCTCTCAGACAGGGCTCCTTCCAGCTTTGACATCTCATGATGCTTCTATGTATCCTTTTCAATCAGGAGGTCAAGTCTTGGTTTAGCCTCGGTTAAGAATAGGTCTGTATTCAGGGAACTCAAAGGCACCTTATTCAACTTCTACTTCCTTGGTGACCTAAGACAAAGATTTAGGTCTGTGGTTGACAGTGTTGTTCTTAGCTGTCAAGTCAAGATGGATTCGCTCTGGAGATCTGATACGGAGTTACATTAGAGGAGAGCAGCAGGGCGGCGAAGTTATGTTATCTCTGAAGGCTCCTTTGTTTCAGGGAGCTGATCTTCTTCTTGGTGAGGATGGAAGCGAGGACACATCCCAGAGCCCCAGATCTGACAATTCCTCGTGCGTGGGTGGGAGCACAGGGTCGCAGCATTGGGAATGACCCCAGCGTGCTGCAACAGGGTTGTTGGTCCAGGCGCCTTCAGAACACGCTGAAGGCTGGGGAATGGCAGTCCTCAAGGTGAGAATCATCCTTCATTGTATCCCAGCTCCACACTGAGATTGTTTCTGGTATTTCATAAAGAGAATCGTCTTGAGTCAATGGATTAACTCCATTCCTGTACTCTACCATGGAGAGGTCTTAGTTCTTGATGTGGATTTTTAGGCTGCAAAGAACGGTTAGAGCTTTGCCTTTTTTCCCTAATAGTTCTCCACCTCTCCCTGTCCCATTGTTGTGCTTGGAGAAGCCCAAAAGGACTTACCAGCAGGCAGCTTATTTTCTTTCATTTTAGCCCCACGTCCCAATTAGGGCATTGGGGCTTGTTTTCCCTTGTGCTATCCTCTCCCTCAGACATTCCCTGAACTAAAAAGCCATCACTCTAAACCTCTGCTCCCTCCCAGCCTTACACAATCTCAACCACTTGGCAGATTTCTGGGATGCTTGTGATGCTGAACAGGAGGCGACTGGAACAGCCTCTCCCTGGGGAGGTTATAAAAGTTGTCATGTTGGCAATCTGAGGGAGAAGAGGGATGTGGCAGAATCCACTGGCTCCAACCAGCGAGGACCGTATCCTTCAGTCACCTAGCTTTGACATGACCCGGCCTGTTGGGAAGAATATATCTTTCATCTCCTTCCTGCTCTGCTGAGGTCAGTGGAGATGCAGCAATGCCTTTCCTCTTCTCCACAGGAACAGGCACTGTTAGGGTGGATAGACCTCTTCGTGGATTGAACTGATTTCTCCCTCATCCCATTCAGCTTTTCTTTCACTCGAAGAATCTGTAGGACAGAAGTCAGGTATGGGATGTCCTCTGGGAGGACATGCTGCTCGTCCTACTGATGTCAGGAGATGCTATGATTTGGCCAAGGCTTGAGCTATGCTGCAGCTGGAGGTGTTTGCAGCTTGGGTTCTTGCAGTGGAGCCTACAGCAAGGTGGCTGCTGGGGCACTGAGGGTGAAGAAGATCCTGCCTGCACAGTGGGGAGATATTCGGGGAGCTGGTGTGCACCCAGCTTTTGCTGTGCAGCCACGTTGCTTGTGGCACTGTAGTTTCAGTGGCTTCATATAAGCATCCTGCTCTTCTATCTGGAGGTGCCTCCTGTGCCCCTGAAGGCAGTGATGGCAAGTCCCTGCCTCTGGAAGAGGTTCCAGCTTTTGCTGTTGGATTGTCTCTGTCCCCCAACCCTTTCTGTTATGTTCCCCTCCAATGCAACACAGCCATATTGCAAACTGTGTGATTGCTGAAATAACTAGCGTGTCTTAGGTTTCATGTCCTAGGATGTATGTCTTCTTTGCCCTGTAGGGATGTCTATTTTGATCAAATCTACCTTTTTCTTCTCTTTTTTGACAACCCTTTTTAGTCTTGAATGCTGGTACTATCTATCCAGGCTCATGTTGTATTCATGCTAGAAACTAGACTTGATAAATCAACCGTGTTAGTGATAATTACCCACTGTGTCTCTCTCACAAAGTAGGGATGAACCTACTTTAATGCTGTGGAAGTGTGGGTGAACTTTAAAAAATGAAACAGTTTGGTTCCTTTCTTCATTGTCTTCTGTCCCAGGGGCTGATTGTCATGAATTGGAAAGGAGCTCTCCTGATTTACACCAGGGAAAGAGATGGGCCCAGTGCACCCTGAAGTCCAGAGATGTTACATGTTTGCATTTCATTCTGAATGGCTCTGATCTTGGAATTGGGAAAATTCCATTTAAAAAGCCATTTGTGTGGTATTTACAACCCAGCTGGAAGTAGTAAATACCGGAAATCTTGGAACTGCTTATGCTCTCGCTCAAGCTCCTTCATTAGATAGATCATCAAATTCCTTGTGAGGGAGCCAGTTTCCACCCCATTCTGCAGGCTCCATTTTCCTTGGATTCGCTTAGGAGCAGCTTCTCCCAAGTGCTGGCACCTTCCCTTGCTTGGCAGAACCTTTTGCTTTTTGAGGTTTGAGCAGTATCGAGGGGCAGGTCACAAGAGCTGATCGTCACCCTTGGCTTCCAAGAATCGCAATGAAAGTTGAGGCTGGTCAGCACCCAGAGGTGCCTAGTACCTCCTAGGGCTCAGTGGCAACAGGAAAAGGACAATGAAGTGCTATCAGGGAACCAACATCACGAATCAAACCCAGAGCAGACCAGGCAGTTATCTCCCATGTCCCACTAATGCTGAGTAGGCAAGAGGACCTTCAGGAAGAGGATTATGGACTTGAGATGGACTGTCCAGACTCCAGAGCAGGCAGCAATGAGTTTAAACTGCAGCTTTCAGCATTGTGCAAGATCTCTGTTTGACTTGTCCTCCTTTTGGCATTCTCATACTTGAAGGCATCCCCCTTCCACCCCCAGATCTGCTCCACACACCATGGGGATGGGTTTCATCTGCTCTGTGCTGGCTCTGGTCTCCTCTGTGAGCCGTGGTGGGACAATGCCAGATGAGACTAGAGAGCCCGGACCAGTGTAAATTCATCAGCTGGCACCAGCTGAGGAACTCTGGTCTGCGTCATCCCACCTGATGATGAAGATGGACTGTTCTCTTTCCTCTCCAGCACTTTGAGGTTACATAGATGGGAAAATCACCAGGAAGAGGGGCCAGAGGGCAGGCAGAAGCTGTTAGGGGAAGTTGTAATCCTTCATTAGCAACAATGTCCTCTTTGGAGTTGGGTAGGGTGTCCTTACAGATCTTAAAATCTGGAGTGATGGTGCCCTTTCTGCATATGACGTCAGTGAGCCTGGCTCTAGAGAGGCCAGCAGAGCAATTGCGAGAGCTTACAGAAGAAGAGATGGAGCCTATAGGATTTCCACTGAAGTTCTGGTTGTTTTTGTTTTTTTCCCTTCACCTGTGATGGGTTCTGGAAGCGGATCCATGACGCTGCAGCTCTGCCTGGCTGGGCTGTGGCAGGCAGTGAAACGGCTGGGCTAAATGGAAAAATCAGCAACCTCAGGTTGTAAGTCAGGCCCATTTTTACAGAACGGAAAAACAGAGTTTGACTGTTTTGTGTTGTATATTTAAAAATAATAAAAATAAAATAAACAGTCAAACCCCAAGCCAATGATTTCTAATGCCAGCAGAGTAATGCGGTTGAATGCTGAAAACTTTATTAGCAGAACAATGCTTCATTTTACAAGACATTGTTTTTCCACACTAGTGTTCTTATTACTCAGTGGTGGGTTAGGGATCCAAAACTTTTCGGCTGTCTGTAAAAACTAGAGCTCAGGCTGTCCTTCCAGACTTACCTCCTGTGATAGACCCGTGCTCAGGAGGGAGCTTAGACCCGTGCTTCCAGCTTTTGTCTTTCAGGGAAATGCATCCTCTTCACCGCTCCTGTATAAAATGAAGCTGATTACGATTAAGGAGACTGATAGACTTTAGCATCTCTCTGCTCACTGTCTCAGCTGTTTTAGAGATGTGATTGCATTGCTCGCTTATCCCATCCTACTTTCTGTGCTGATTTGGGAGAAGGCAGAAGAGGAGGAGAACTTGATCATCAGGGCTCTGCATTGCTGGAACTAAGGAGCCAGGTTTTGCTGTTGTCAGGTAGAAAGCATGGAATAGGACTGTGGCTTTTCAGCTGAATTTGTGGGCAGCTGCTATTGTAAACCCGGAGGACAGCAAGGGGAAGGTCCCCATGGTGTGTACCTCCCTACCTGAGGTTTTCTGGGGCTGGTGGGCCGAGCAGCAGTTGTTCCAGCTGGACTTGGTAGACACCCAGTGGGAGTAGTGCGTTATTTTACAAGCAGGGTGGGTGCAGCTTCCAGGAGAGAGTACATGGCTGTTTGTAGCAATAAGGGCATGTGTGTGTGTGTGTGTTTACAAGAAACAAGAGGTGCCTGCGCTGCCCGTCTGCACCTCTTTCGGGGGAGACGCGGGCGTTCGCCTTGGAGCAGCCCAGCAGCAGCACCCATGTCTTGGCAAGCGCTTGTTTGGGGGAAGATGCTTTTAGTCCTCTTTTTGTGGAACGGGGTTGGTTTTTTTCCTTTGTATTTTGGGGGTGAAAACAATTGCAGCTCAAAATATGTTAGTTGAGAAAATTTGAAAAGGGTCGTTTCTGGCAGTGTTCTTTCAAATTTTACCCCTGTTGAAAGGGTGCAGCCAAGAGGGCTCTAAGTGAAGTGGGAGGCTTTTCTGCCTGCACCAGGAACCCTGCTCCTGAAGCAGCAGCGAAGCCGATCCGGGTCAGAACAAGCTCCTGTTCCCTTGCCTCGCTGTGCTTAAAATCTCTTGGTGAAGTGCTTGTCCCTGGGAACTTTGCCATCCATTCCAGCAGAGCTGGATTTCACTTGATGACCCTGCAAATGAATAAATAAGTGCATATTGACTTATTCATTTTGCTTCACCCTAGAGATTTCACCTAAATTGTTTATCTCCTTCCCTCTGTTGGCCTGGGATGCTGCAGTAAACAAAGGGCTCTGCAAGCTGCGCCTGGTTGTTTCTAGCTGTGAAATTTATTTTTCTTTTTTGTTATGCTTGGCTCCAGCAGGCAGCCCTGTGTGGACTGATGTGCCCAGCTCCCCTGGCACAGCGAAAGACCAGGGCTGTAAAACTCCAAATCTGATTGTCTCAGCTGTGCCATCGCTGATGCTGTCCCGGGGGGATTTTTATTGTGATCTCCACTTTCGTCTCGTTTATCATGAAAATATATAATTCTAAAGGCTTTTAGTTAACAGTATCAGCTCTGAGCTGCTCGGTTGGGAGTGGGGACCTCTGTTAGGTGCACTCTATCCACAGGCAGATGTTACTCCTCTGGTCAAAGCGCTGGCAGCAGAAAGGAGAGGAGGAGCTTGGTGGTGCATGGGTGTGCATGGGGTATCACCAAGCAAGCTAAGCCTCAAGATCCCTCCAGTGTCTTCTCATCTTGATTTCCCTCCCTGGGCTCCTAGCTAATCCCTTCCCCAGTCCAGCAGACAGGGCCAAATGCAAGACTTGGTTCCAGCGGGATTGATTGAGATAGATTCCAAGGAAGGGGATCTGGATTTGCACTGACATAACTGAGAGAAGTGTCTGGATCAGCTCTGTGCAGACTGTGTCCTTGGTAAAACGAGGATTGTGGAGAGTGAGGTTCAGCTGAGGGCATAATATTGTTCGCTACCAGGAGTTTTCTCTCCCAACAGATGAGGAATGTTCCACCACCGAGCATCCCTACAAGAAGCCCTACATGGAAACGTCTCCGGCAGAAGAGGATCCTTTCTACAGGTCCAGTTACCCCCAGCAGCAGGGACTGAACACTTCATACAGGACTGAATCAGCCCAGCGCCAAGCATGTATGTATGCCAGCTCCGCTCCCCCCACGGACCCCGTGCCCAGCCTGGAAGACATCAGCTGTAACACGTGGCCAAGTGTGCCATCCTACAGCAGTTGCACAGTGTCTGCCATGCAGCCGATGGACAGGTTACCCTACCAGCATTTCTCTGCCCACTTCACCTCGGGGCCGCTGATGCCCCGGCTCAGCAGCGTGGCCAACCACACCTCTCCCCAAATAGGAGATACCCATAGCATGTTTCAGCACCAAACCTCGGTTTCTCACCAACCCATCGTCCGGCAGTGTGGACCTCAAACCGGCATCCAGTCCCCCCCCAGCAGCTTACAGCCTGCAGAGTTCCTCTATTCCCATGGCGTGCCTCGAACCCTTTCGCCCCACCAGTACCACTCGGTCCACGGCGTGGGCATGGTGCCAGAGTGGAGTGAGAACAGCTAACAAGGCGGTCAGGAAAGCGCGAGAGCGTTAGCTGTGGAAAAAAAGATAAAAATGGGAAAAGAGAAAGGAAAAAAAAATACCCTGTCGATAATAAAAGCGAAAGTATTTTGCAAGACTCCTTTAACTGAATGTTCACTGACAGCACTTGAGAGGGACGGACACTGATTGAAACCGCAGATGAAATAGTCATCGGCCTCGGCGTGACTCGCCCCCCCTTTTTTCTTTTGAAACAAAAGAAAACTCAACAGATCGGCACACTTCTCCCCCGCCACGGTCCCCACCCAGTTTGTGTTGCTGCCACCACCAGCTCCGTGCCCTCGTGTCCCCCCCCTCCCCGTCCTCCTGTTCTTTTTGTTCGCCAAGGGACACGAAGCTTCTGCTGCCTTTCTCAACACGGTCAGAGTGCTGGAACGAAAACAACTAGGATGTTACCTTTTTTTTTTTTGTGGTGTTGATGTTGACAATGTTATATAATAAATAATAATATATATTTTTTTCTTTCAATTTTCTCCAAAAAAGACACCGGCCCTTTTTACCAACGGTGGATTTTGGAGTGGTGTTTTTCTCTTTTTTTTTTTTTTTTTTAAATT
>Ga0065711_1002968_pt1 | contig 30592 bp, 19 predicted proteins | sample Hoacrofraction12_FD_59098 | JGI IMG/M metagenome (GOLD analysis project Ga0065711, IMG submission 59098) | Hoatzin crop microbial communities from Cojedes, Venezuela - Epithelial fraction 12 v2 (version 2) | ecosystem: Host-associated > Birds > Digestive system > Esophagus > Crop | place... | reverse complement strand
AAAAAAAAAAAAAAAAAAAAAAAAAAAAAAGATACTGTTACATCGATTGTTAGATAGAGAGTTTCTGGGCCCAAAAGTGTAGTTAGTGGGGCTGTAGGGGCTGTAGGTGTTGGAACTCAGTATGATGCTTTTCAGCATTTTAGTGGTCATCTAGTGGAAATCTTAAAACTGATGGCTGGTAAAGTGCATGGACATTAAAACTAGATAGAGTAGTAAAACAATACAAATAAAAAGCTGTAAGGACAGGTCCTAAACAGGCACAGTACATTGTAGCCAGCTGCAATGATCTACAGTTGTGCGGGCTTTGAAAGCTATTGAGTGCAGCAGGGTGACAGCCCAGAGGTCTCGGCTCTGTAAGGAGTCATGGGGTCAGGGTAAGCCGCCTCCCAGCAGCATCTCTGTGCGATGCTCTTGGTGTCTTTCAATTCAGTGCTGGATGTCTTGCTGAAAGGCAAACAGAATGAACAGGACAAACAGGTGAAAGCAGCTGTGATATGGAAGAGTTCAGGCTAACTTCTGTCTCTAAGCTGCAAGACTATGGAAAACATCGTTTTCCAAAGGTACGTTTGAGAAGGAGTTAGTAATTTTTCCTAGGGAGATATTTTACCACCTCAAAACTGAAGCTTTATATTTGGAAACTTTTAGGAGGAGCCACAGTCTGGACTTTGAAACAAATACAGCCCCAAATCGTTTTTACCTCTGCCAGTGGCACTGGAGGTTTGCATTCTCAGCATCAGATTATGGTTGGTCCCACATGAGCACAAAAGGTTAGAGAAGATATTCAGGAAGTGTTCCCAAAGACACCCCAGAGCCTAGCATCTATTATTGCCCCTGAGCAGTATCCCAGTAGATTCATGTCCCCACAGACAGTGATGAACGGAGTCCTTAACCTTCTTTTAGCTCTTTTCTTCTGGAGTGTCTCACTGTAAATAATGTTTTCCAAACCTTAAATGCTCTCATGAGCTGAGCTCTGTTTATCACTGTCCTCCCTGAATTGGATTTGGTTCATTCATTCTTGGCTTTGCCTAAACTTCTTGCAAATACATTTGCGTCCCTCAAGAGAAGAATGTCCAGACCGTGGTAGAGATGGGGAGAGGTCAATACCCCTTTTCCCCAACAGACACAGACAGCAGATAGATAGATTTGGCAGAGGAATCTCTCAGATGCTTTCCTGGAGAAACTACTAAAAAAAATCTCTCCCAGAGCTGCTTCACAGATTGATGTCTTATCAATGGTGGCATGTGGGGGTTGAGAGGATAGGAGGGACAGATGGTCCATAAGGTTCCTTTGAGCTACAGCCAGACCCCAAGAAGAAAACGGAAGATTGGTGAATTTCTGGAAGAGTTTATTTCCTCCTTGGACTTGAACAGGGTGTTGAAATTCATCCAACAGTCTTTGTAAAGCCTTTTGGATTCTAAGAAGAAGACATAGATCTACAGCCTCATTATTGCCTATTCGGCTGTAAAACAAGGGCTGTAAGAAAGAAGGGAGACAATAGGGTTTGCTTCCTTCCTGTGTACATGAGCTCCTCTCCAACTGGAAATTTACTGATATGGTTGTTATGAAATAATTATTTCAGCATCGTTTCTTTTGGCACAAGTATCTGTCTGATCACTCTGATTCCACGTAGACAGTTATTTTGAAATTAATCTTTCCAAATAATTTTCCAGGAATAATTATATTGGTACATTTCCAAGTCTAGATAAGCCTATGAATAGGGTTGCAGAATAGGATGAAAAAAATATTAAAAATTATCAGATTCTTTACTTGCATGTTTTCTGAAGTATGCAGACATACCTTCCACTTGCTAAAATACCATCTGAAAACTGGCTAGTGACTCTGTTTTACAATATTTTTAAGTAAGATTTAGGAATTACAGGGAATTCAGATGGTCACTAGCAGAGAGTATTTCAAAAATATCACTGCTAGGAAAGCTGGTATGGGAAGGCCAGGAGTTAGTATTTGTCAAAGATCTGTGAAGCCCTGCAGGGAGTTAGGAAGCAGTCAGTAATTCACTTCATCATGACGTGCCATAACACCTCTGAGATGCCACTCGATGAGATTACAACCCCCTTGGGCAAGAGAGAGAACAGAAGAACTTGGCTTTGTTCACCTGACACTGAAGGGTAGTTGTCAGTGGCTGGATACACGTTGCCCCCACAAAAATGGCATCACACGTTCTTCCACACCAGTTCTCATGCCAGACCCTGCAAAAAAAAGTCATGACCTTGCCCTGGGGTCATCTTTCCTATAGCGATCGCGTGAAAGGTTTCTGAGTTGGGATGTTGCAGCGTCTGTTTCACACAGCTTCAGAAAAAAAAAAATAAAAATCCATTGCATGACTCAGACTCATCCAGCTTCTCAGCATTTACTGTTTCTTCCACTCATATTTTGCATTCAGTATCCTTACTCAAACAACTCTATTTCCTCCCTTCCTTTCTTCACCTTTATTTCTTCCTGATGAGCAATTCAGACAGCAAACTGTTCCTCTCCTTCATTCCCATCAGTGACTCCATTCAAAGTCCTGCCCATGTTCTTATTTTCTTGGCAGAGCTATATTCAGTGAACGCATTTGTTTCTCTAGCTAGAGAACAAAAATATCTGCAAGCAAACTCATTTCCCTTCTGAACTGCTTAGGAGAGTAGTGCTGGGAAGGGGGAGGAAAGTGTTTTGTCAAGTGTTAGAGGAACAAGAAAGACATCTTCTCCCCCCTGACCTCCCCCCTTTATTATTATTGGGAAGGCTCTGTTAGTATCTCACTTCCTTGGGGACCAGAAACATCTTGAAAAGATCTTTCAAGCAGGCAGATAACAAACTCTGTGCAGAGCTGCATCAGAAAGGGAAAAATTACTTGCTAGTAATGATGTTTATCACAATCCTTCCTCCTTTCCCAGTCCTACTAAGGAAGCTCTCTATCATATAAAGACCAAGTCTTGTGTCTTTTTTCTTCTGGCAAACTACACATTGTGCAAATTTAGCGCATGTAAGCTTGGCTGATGGAAGTTTTACCTAAAAAGTGTGTTGAAGGAGACAACAGCATGGGCCAGTATGATTTATTTGAGATAGGCTTTATCTGATAATACACACCACAAAAAAAGGCCAGGTCACTTCTGCTCCATGAATCAGCATGAGGGCTGTTCCTGCAGTGGAGCAGAATTGGTGAAGCCTGGGCCAGATGTCGGAGGGACTCACACTTCCACTGGACTGAACTCGTCAGTGGAGTCCGCTTAGCTTTTCATCCCACCAGGACAGGAAAACACAGTTATGTGGCACTGTCAGTCACTGCTTTGAAGGAGACTTTGATTTCATCTGCTCTGCATGGATGTTAAAAAGTCTCACAGTGCTTTAATGGGAAGGCTGACCCAGGTGTTTTGTGCTGAAGTGTCTTCCTCATCAGCAACATATAGTTACTGCTGAACCAACAGGCTGCCAAGCTCAACATTACAGGCATCCACCTCCTAGAGTAGTAATTACCTGTTGCTGAAAGTTAAGACAAGCAAATCTCATGAAACTGATGCAAAGTGGCAATGTGCAAGCCTGCAAAGTACGTGTGTGCATGGACAGGTGGTTTGCTGGGATGCTTTTCCAGCCCTGTTATGTATATCTGCTTGCTGTTGCATGCTCTGTCTTTGGCAAGACTGGGGCTAGAGCCCAGGGGTCTGACATCCGGTCCCCTGAGTCTACCCAAAACGCTGCTGAGATCCTTGGTGAATAGGAATTGACCTGGTGCTACTGACTCCAGCCCTCTGGAACACTCAAGAAATGGTGGTGTACATTCCTAACAGTACATAGAATTTAGTAGATTAAAAAAAAAAAGTTTCTGGTTTTGGTAGACGGTGCATCTGATTTATTAAATTCAAGGGAAAAGTACCTGTATATCCACTGTCCTTTTCACAGATGCAAAAAGTACTCCAAAGTAGCTGTTAATGAAAATAAAAGTACCGTGTTAGCTGCTTAAGCACCAAGTAAGTGACTGCCTTAAAGATGGTGTCCACCAAATAATATTTCACCTAATATCTCTATTATATGATGACCGAAACATCAAGGTCAGCCAGGTTTAAGATGCTGAAGACTTTGTCTGCACAGTGAAAAAGAAATTAAATTTTCCTGGAGGTGTTCTTAAGAACAAATAAAATTATTTAGATAGGTACAGATGAAAAAAATCTAACCAGCTGCAGAGAGGTTAGACTGCAGAGAATTTCTGGAGGATCACAACTCAGTCTTCAGTATGCCTCTGTCTGGATTTCTTAAAAAAATATCAGAGTGCAGTGGCTGAAAAGAGCAGGTATACAACAGACAAATCTAAAGAGGTCAACCTTTCTGATTTTAACAGAGCGTTTCCTTTTTCAAGTGAAAGATGTTTCTGCTAGAATGTACATAAATATATGACTTTTTAATAAGGGCATGTAGCTCATTACCCTCTGCAAATTGACCATATCCAATCATATATTTCCTAAAAAATAAAATAGTACATTGCATCTGTTAGTCTTCATTCAAATACAAACTAAATATGCATGAGTACTGTAGTATAAACTGTTCCATCTGTTTTCATGAACGTATAGTCATACCGGTCACCCCCCAACACAACAGAAGGGTCTTTCGCTCTTAGCATCTGTCTTCACTGAAGAACTGCATTTCAACTGGGAGTAACCAAGCTGGAGTAAGAGCAGCACTACTGTAAAATAACTCTTGAGTCCTGGACCACGCTGCCATGGTCATCATCTGCACATAGCTTTAGGATTACCGGGGGCAAACCTTTCGGTTTTCAGCACTGATGCAAAACTGAGCTTCACCATAAATTCTTAAAGAAATGGTAAAAGAAATTGTCTGTCCTTTTGGTGAGACAGAGGGAATTGTGGGAAGGTGTTGGTGGACAGGCATTACTTGAGACGCACGCTAGACGATGGTCAATGTTAGCAGTTGGTATGTAATGTTGCTCCCAGTTTCATCCTGTATATACTTCTGAGGAGGTCACTTCACATTTATTTCATTGTCATGTTTGAATCAAGTGGTTTTGTGTGAGACTGAGTGGAGATACAAAAGCAAATCTGAAGCTGCAGCACAGGTTAGGGTTGTGGGAAAGACAAGATACTATTTTTAGAAAACGCGAATTTGCCATTCAGCGTGTGACAAGGTCACCACTGTTCTCACTTTCTCTTGCTCTTTCCCTCTGGTCTGTACTTCTAAGCCACTCTCACCTGCATTACTGCAAAATCTTAACAGGCAGTGGCTGTCCAAGAATCGGTTCCTACTAATGGATCAAAATACAGCCCATTCATGTACGGGATGGGGAAATCGCAGTCCATGGAGATCGTTGTGTCCATATCAGGGACTGTACAGGTACAACTTCAGCATTGAAAAAAGCCAGACTCTTTCCTATTGTAGTCAGTCATAGTTGTCACGATTTCACCTGAATTTCCCCTTCTTCACAGAATCACAGAATCACAGAATCACAGAATAGTAGGGGTTGGAAGGGACCTCTGTGGATCATTTAGTCCAACCCTCCTGCCGAAGCAGGGTCACCTACAGCAGGCTGTAGAGGACCGTGTCCAGGCAGGTCTCCAGAGAAGGAGACTCCACAGCCTCCCTGGGCGGCCTGTTCCAGGGCTCCATCACCCTCAAAGTAAAGAAGTTCTTCCTCATGTTCAGACGGAACTTCCTGTGCTTCAGTTTGTGCCCATTGCCCCTTGTCCTGTCGCTGAGCACTACTGAAAAGAGCTTGGCCCCATCCTCCTGACACCTGCCCTTGAGATATTTGTAAGTATATATTAGGTCCCCTCTCAGCCTTCTCTTCTTCAGGCTGAACAAGCCCAGCTCCCTCAGCCTCTCCTCGTAGGAGAGGTTCATCAGGCTTCTCCTTCTTGCTCATCAGGCTTCAGGATTTGTCTCCTAGCACAACAACTTGCTTTTTGGGTTTGAGACAACCAAAGATCAGCCTGGGGCTTTGGTCCTGCGCTGGTGGGAGCTGTGGCACCCAGCACCCATGAGAAGATTCCGATGCGACCACAGCAGTTCTGCAGAATAAGAGTCACAACCATTGCCCAGACCAGTTAGTTTTGCTTTGAAAATCTCAGATAACACCTTGGGAGGACACTGTGCTACATCACTTGCATATGTGTTGCCCAGGACTCAGACGTGTCCCAAGTTCAGCTGTACTGAGCAAAGCAGATACATCCAGAGAGGCTCTAGACCCTTCTCTCAGACAACTTTCCACCCTCCAATAGCACAGCTCTTTCGCAGATAAATGTGATCACCCCTATTTGCTCCAGTTACCGTCTTCTCTCATGTTTCCAGTAACACAGCTATTGCAGTCTTCACATTTATGACTTCTTCCTGGACAAACAGGATCATTCCTCTTAGGGGCTGATCTCGGTTCACCGACAGTACATCAAAGCGGACAGAGAAATGGCAACTTGATAAAACACAGCAAAATTCCCAAGTTATGTGTGGGCAGATTCCCTCAGTCGTCACAGGACTACAAAAATCACGTCCTGAAACATCAGCGATGGTGGGTGTACCTCAGGGACTGGACACCAGCTGGGGGGAGCTGATGAAGAAAGGTGCCATGGAGAGAGATCTGTCCCAGCTGGCCACTGCTGCCAGCGCTGTCATTTTAATTAGCTGTGTGTATATCTACACACATATAATACACACTGTACCTCTTTATCAGCAGGATGGGTTCACTAAATATATGTCAACTGAAATCACTTTAGAAAAAGTCTCAGATCTTGGCTTCCCACCTGCTTCTCTACGACAGCTGCCCAGACTCTGTAAAACATATCAGATGAAAGGCACCGTAGAGCTACAGCACGATATTCTTATTACATCTAACTGATGAGCAATCAGATCTGAACTGACCGGGGACTGAGCATCTGAGGCGGGAGGAGAATCCTTTGGGGAGACCGTTACCATGAAAGTAATGCAATTCAGTATTTGTACCAGCAACTCTGAAATTCAACAGCAGTAAACCTGGTACTAGCATCCTTTCAAATATTATCTTTCATTTCTTAGCAAACAGCAATATGCTATAACAACATTAGGACAGGAAAAGGAGGGGAGCTGTACAGCAACCAAACACAGGCACAGGAGGCAATATGGGCAGGTAGGAGTATACAAACCAAAATCTTGGTGAATTTGTGGGTGTTCTGAGAAACAAGGTCAGTGATATAATAGGCTGAGGTGAGTGTTAACTCAAGGGCAAGTGACAGAGACCACCAGCGAGATGGGGGGGGAAGCAGTGCTCAGCCAGAGGTCACAGCCCTGCTGATACCATAAGCCCACGATGCTGTTTCTGTACTTGCGACCCAGCGAGCTGGAAGACAGTCTAGCAGTATGCATGGAACAAATCCAAGTGGGAGAGCTATCTGAATATCTGTGTGGTGGGCATTTGTTTCATATTCAGGAGAAATGAAAAAAAGAAAAAGAGAGGAAAGAACGAAATCTGCTTAGACCATTAAAGACAGCTTTAGGGAAAAGACTGTGTAGAAATAAATGAAAACAGCTGCCCGAGAATTTGTAAAGATTTGACTTTGTAGTGGAAAGACTTTCAAGCTTTTAAAAATTTATTTTACTCTATAAGGTTATCTTTTTAATATTCAAAAAGAGCAGCAGGCTATCGATTAGCCTTACATTGCACTGCACTGATCTCCTGGATGAGGAATATATCAATATCAATAACTCAAAATCTGGGAATAAACCAATAAACATGGACTGCGGTTGACCTTAACTGTAACCTTCACACTACCTCAGTGGCAAAAGGAAAAGCAAGCATTGAAGATGATAATGAAAGCTCTTGTTTTAGCGCATATTAATATGCACAGCCATCAAACACTTCCTGCTAGATTTTAATTTCATGAGCAAATTGGATGAGACTTAGAAAATCATAGGGTGAAATGTTGTTTTTGAGATCCAAGTGTCTCACACCTTAATAACCCTTCAGTATGAAGGAGGTGTGCCATGAATAAAAGTGTTTAAAAAAGATAGTGGTCTTGGCATCGGGGACGCAAATTTTCCTCTTGCTTCAGCCACTTCTTGTGCCAACTTGTACAAATCTCTTCCTCTCCCTGGACTTTCATTTCCTCCATGGCAACACTGACTCTAAACCTTTTTTCTTCTCTTCACCCATATTCTGATGAACATGTTTAAGAGAGAAGAATTTAAACTGAAACCACCGAAAAAAAAAAGGTAACTTGTACGGCTATGGCACAGGAAAATCTGGGGTTACTGCAAAGCCTATCTGGGTTCCATCTACCACAGCAGGGACTGAAGGAGGAAGGCAGGGAAAAGATATGGTTGCAGACTCTAAATATATCAACCAGGTAAACATCAGGGAGGGAGCAGAGGTCTTTAAGCTAAAAGATGACGTTGGCACAAGAACAGATGAATACAAAGAGGCCAAAAACACATTTAGACAGGAAACTACAAATTTTCTAACTGTTTGGAGAATGAGTTCTGGAATTCCTTCCCAGACTGATTAGACAAGAAAATAACTAGTTTTAAGACGGTTGTGAGCAAGCTTGTATGGGACGATGCCTCTTATATTTGAGGGATAGAGTTGGTGACCTTGAACATCCCTCTTAATCCCATATTCCTCTTTCATTTCTCTGTCATCCAGCGCCTGCGGTGTCCTGTATAACATGCCAGAGAGAGTTGTGTCAGACAGGTCACTTCTCCATACTGGCAGTCCCTGTTTAAATACACTGCCAGTTCACAGAGCTGAGAGCCACGACGGTGGGAACAGATCAAAGACGAGCCCTGTTTGAAGGCTTTCTTCCCTTGCAGGAGAGCAGAGAGCTTTTTTAATTGCAAACTATCCCAGACAGGAAGGATGTCTCTGCATTCAGCATGGGGATACAGGAACAAGGGAAATTTGAAAGCAGTTTGAAATTCATATACCCAAGTACTGTTATCCTTTCGGTTTATGTATTTTTGCCTCGCTGCAAATTCGAGGCATTCAATGAAAAGTCAGAGCCCTGCTGGGCAAAGTGCTGCTCATTTCCCATTAAGGAACAATCCTCGTCCTAAAGGAATTACAAAGCTTGCCAGAGAAAGAGGTTATTGTCCCCACTTCACACATGGGGAACTGCAACAGGGGTTTCGTTAGAGCTTTATGTTTCTAAAAACGGCCTCAGCTTGGGCCCTTACAGGCTGAATCTTACCTTCAGCTTCTCTGAAAATAAGAGCAACTGAGTATGAAGCCTGACATCAAAAATGCTAATTTCTCTTCAGTAAACACGTTGCTGTTCTGCTTCTTACACCTTCTGACTCCTGGGCCCAACCTACCACCCCTGCCGCAGTGTGTTTCTCCTCCTGTTTGGTGGCTGTCAAAGCCACTTTTGACCAACTTCAGGACTGAGCAGAGCGAAGGATTTCAACGTGCCTCCATTAGGCAGAGCTGCCTGGCCATGCACTATGCAGTAAAAGAACTGAGGCAAAAACATGCCTCTCAGTTTCCTGTCTAATAAGACTTTAACCTGAACACTTACTATTTCATATTTTTCCTCTATTATTTCAAGCTATCCAGTCCCTATATTTTTATCTTCCTCCCTTCATCACTGATGCTCCCTGCTTAACAGAATTATCCTCACCCCTGAGGACCATTTTGTTCAGTAGTGATGGCTTAGTATTCATACCTAGCATTTGCCCTCAAAACTTTTGACACGGGATAAGAGAGCAAAACAATTAAAACATAATATTCTGCTACATGATGATAATTTTCCTTCATTGGTGAACATTAGGAAATGGCATTATTGTAAAGACCCAATTACCTTTTTTATGAGCATTGTATATTTGGAAAGTAATAAAACAGAGTTGTAAAACTCAGATGATTAGGAATCTCAGAGATGCTCTGCATTTTAAGAGGGGGGGTGGAATATTCTTTTAATTGCATCTGAGCACAGCCCAACCAATGATTAGTTACTTTCAGAGCAATAAACATTACCTGGGAAGCAATAAAAGGAAGTGCAGGAAAGTTATTTGATGGATGATTCCCAGAAGACATAAAGCAAAAGAAGGGAATGTGGTTTAGTGGTTAGAATATCACCCTAGTAGTCAGGACTCCTGCCGTCTCATCCAAGCTGTGAAACTGACTTACTAGATACTCTAGAGTTCAATATTTTGTTTTATTCAGTGTTAAATTAGGTCTAATAATACCCAAATAATTGATCTGAAACTCAATATGCAAGTGTTTTTCAAGGCTTTGAAAGTTAGGATGAAAGAAGTCACTACAAACACAAAGTATGAGTGGCTGAAAAACACGAACGGTATTTTGAAGAAGTCTGACTATGTAAAATGCTAGCACAAGTGATAATGGACTAGGCAAGCTCCTATCATCTACAGGTCAGAGATCAGCTGCTTCATTTTATCATGGAAAGCACAAACATCTTTAATTTCAGTTCTTGGAGAATTTAGTGAAACCTCATCTCACTTCCAATGCTTTCTATAATGCCATCTTTGGCCCTAAAGCCTGAATTTGTTTAATGCAATCCCATGCCCTCCACACTCTACAAATACCAGTTTCTCCTTTGCTAGCATGATCTGTTGGGGTGCAGGCAGAACAAGAGAGCAGACAGCACAAAAGATGGATACGCACAAGTTCCTAAGACAGAGTATCCTTGCAAAGCATCCTAGAAAGTCAAAATCAGAAAAGGAACAATCCATGATCCCTGATGACCCAGGAATTGCACCACAGCAATTTTCAAGTTCCAGTTAGAACAACCAAAAAGAAAACCTCAAGAAAGAAAAAATATTCTGATGTTTTTACATACCTTTGAAAATTATTCTGTTACCTTATTCTTCATGGCTAAGAGAGGATGCGACACAGAGGTTGTTACCACATTAGTCATCTCCACTCCTAGAACTGTTTTGGAAGCAGTGATGAGCACAAATAAGGAAATAAGGATTTGGACACATTAACTGAGTCACAAGGATAAATCTATTGTGAAATATGAAAGAGAGTAAGAGGAGCAACAGCCAGAGACAAGTCCACCCCTTACGTTAGGTTCTCATGTTCTTGTCAAACTTCAGCTCTGCTTTTTCCAGCACAGCTAGAAAAATGTGGCCTCTGGCTGCCCTCTTTGAGCACATGGAGGCCATTTAAAAGTGCAGGACCGAGTTGCTGGGTCCCCCCAGGAATACACACCCAGACAGAGATATGTCTTATCATTTGATGGATACCAAAAACAGAGCTTTAGGGGACTACTTTTTCATCTGTACAAGTCCTTATGCAAACCTCGAAACAAAACTATTTTTAGAGACTTTGGAACTGATTGCCCTCGTTTCCTCCACCATAGACAGGTTTTAGGTGGATATCAGACTTCTTAAGTATTATTTTTACTTTGCTTAACTCTTTTCACAGATACTAGAACTCACTTAGCATATGAAAAACACGAGCTGCTTCAGGTGGACTTTTTTCCCCCAAGTCCAGGCTGTGTTCTTCAGGGACAAACACCATCCATAAATTAATTAGATCTTTTCCTTACACTGATACAAACTGCCTGCAAGAAAATGAGACTGCATGTAAGCTTGGTTTTCTAGTTTTTCTGTTTCTGTGCCAAAACATTTCTCTTCCTTAATTATAAAGAATTTTGACCAGGTTTATGCCAGAATTATGCCACCTGTTTGTATGTAGCTACCTGATATTGTGGTCTTATACTCTGTAATGCTGATGCAGCTTTCTGAGTCCTTGACATAATGGTGCCTGTGTGTGCTTTGCGACCTAATGTTCATAGTATGGTAGAGGAAGAAAAGTCCTGTTCAAGGCCCCTGAGATGTTGTTTGAGCTTGTCTGTGTTTGTCCTTTTAGTATCATCATTCTTCATAAGTATTCACACCACGTAAAGCACCTCGACAGTTTTAATGCAAAACACAGAAAACATCCTGGAGCTGTCTGTCCTTCTCCAGTGAAGCCAAGGACCACTGCTTCTAGCTTCTCTGCTATGCTTAAGTGCCTGTAGTTAGATGGCATGAATCTGGAGCAAAACCCTGTTGATCTCATTTGTATATAAGCAAGAGCTTAAAATTAGGCATAGCTGAAGTCCTCTGCAAGACCAGGACCTCAGAGCATAATGCTAGAAGATGCCAAAAACCTTTATGGTTCACTTAATCATCAAGAGCATAGGATATTCAGCATTTTGCCAAGCTGGCCTCTCCAGCTGTGTTATATTGGTTTTGATTGCTCTTAGTTCACTCATGTTCATGCCCTGTTTCAATTTGACTTGAACAAAAACCAAGCCTCCAAAGGCTCTCTGCTACGAGCTCCACAATCTACCCAGTTCTGCCTGGAAATGTGGAAAAATATTTCGGCTGCAACTTTAAAGAACAGAGTCACGATGGTTCCTATTCAGCCACTGGTTCTGCATGCAGGAGATTTATGGCAGAAAACTTGAAGGGCAAGGAAGTACAGAAAATCAGGTAAAAGTCATTTGAAGAAAGATTATGGAAAACTTAGAGGGGAGGGAAGAGAAGAAAGCATATAGTTTGATGGTGTGCTCATTACAGTCAATGACAAAAATCCTATTGACTTTAATAGCACATGATCAGGCTTCCCATGTGTAAAGTTAATATTGAATAGGAAGCAGCCTAGCTTTTGACGAATTCTTCTGGTGCTACCAGCTGGAACCTAAAAAGCCCATATTGGAGCAGACTTCTTATTGCCTTGTACTTTAACTAGTTGCATATTAGTAAAAATCAGGTTCAGAGTGGGTATAAAAAGTTTAGTTTGATCCAGGAGCATTTGAGTACAATTTTAACTCACTTTGCACTGACAAAGATATTTTCTCATGTTGCAAAGAACCGGGGAATCAAGTCTGAACATTTTTAACTTTTAAGTCAATGACTCTTGGGATACCTCATGCTCTGCCAAATGAGATGAGGATCTGGCCCGAGGAGTGCAGATTACAGGGGAGAAAATGAAGGATTCATAAATTCAGATTGATTTTGCAGACGTGGGGTGGTAGGGAAGGAAAAACCATGTAGCAGATTTGCAGTCATTCAGCTTCCACAAGGTTAAATCACCTTTTGTTGGAACAAGACGAAAACACCACATTTGAATTATTTGCCTCCATAGTCATAGATACTGTGACTTAGTCCAGATTCAGTCTGCATTCTTAAACCTCTGAGCAATTGTTGGCAAACCCCATCTGAGTGCTGGGATTGCAACTAAACGCTTTCACAAACATCTGCTAGGGCTGCCTGATAATCTCCTTTCTTTCGTTGTTGTTGTGTGTGAGGTTTTTAGAGTCAGAAATCTATTTTAAAAGCTTCAGAAAAAATAACGTTCAAGCCATGGCATTGTCTATAGGAGCTGGTAACTCTCGTTCCTTAATTGCAAGTAGTATTTGAGTCTTGGACATCATCCCGGTCCATAGTTATTAAATTGATAGGGGAGATGTAAACTAGGCTTATTATGTCCACATTCTGTGATCCTCTGCACCTGACATTCCTAGATACAACTCAGAAACAAAAATGCTGGATATTTTTCGTGCTCTCCAGTAAAGTCCAGATGACAACAGATGAAATAAGTTAAATGAGAATGTAGATTACATTTTCCTATATTGTTTCAGTGTTTCTTCCTCAGGGGTTGGACAAGACAGTCTTTAAAGGTCCCTTCCAACCCAAACTATGTTATGATTCTATGACTCTTCATTTCTTTTCCACTGAGCATATATTTTTCTTGACTTTTTGTCCTAATCTCAAGTACTGTTTGTTCTAGACACTGTGTCCAAGTCCAGAAGTAGCTGCATCTTAATAGATAATGATTTATCTCTTAGACATTCTTATGTCTCTTTGAAGAGGTTCTTTCAGAGCATTTCATCATATGCAAAAAGATTTAACGACCCTGTCTTCAACCTGCTCAGACTCCAACATGAGGCAGTTTATAACAAGGAATGAAAAAAATTTACTTATTCAAAAGATGTAAAAGACTGTTGGATTAATTCAGTTAACGTAAATAATTTTCCTGTGTCTGCATGAATGTAATTCCAGTGTGCAACCATAAACAGAAGAAAGATTATTGCCAATATGTGCCATAGGGTCTGTATACTCTTAAGATTATCAAGTAATAATGGTCATTATGAACAAGGTTATGAATTTTTATACACATGCATACTCACAGGCAAATACTCAAAATCTGTCAAAAATCTTGAATAGTTGTAACACACCAGAGGCTCTTCCCTCATCGTTTAGAGTTTTCTGGACTGTTAATTTTAATTTTATCATTCATTTTGTTTAAATTGTTCATTATCTCATCACTGCCAGAGTAAGTTGAGGCGTGTTGAAAGCACTCACTATGAAGTTGTCTAACATCCGAGGCTTCGAAAAGTTGAAGGCACTTTCAAAACTATTAAGAATTACATTTGCTAAGTTATTTGACGTCGCCAAGAAAATCCCATATCCAAATGTCATTGTGAGGATGACGAAGAAATACTGAGTAAAAAATTAATTTCAAGTCTATACTGGTTTCTCATAGTTAGTAAATGCTGTGCTTGAAATGTCCTGGCATTTGCATAACCCTATGCAACATGACAGATAAGAATAGTGAAATAGAATTTATTTATGGCTTTTTTTCATTATTACAGGGAAAGTGATTTTACTATGTCATTGAAAATGGATTTTATTTTTTGTATTACAAAACTCGCCTCATCTAGAGCATATTCAGAATTCTTCTTATTAGCATATGTAAACTGATAAGTTTGCAAGGCATTTTTCAGTTGTTCTACAGTTAGGTCCAGGCAAGAAATAAAGTTGGTTTCACACCTCAAGACCAAAAAAAATGCAGCATTATTTTAAGTCAAAAAATGTCACAGGTATGGCAAGTTCAATTTTTTCTGCTGAGAAGATTTCGGCTGCGTCTGCAGGAGAGCAGAGAAACACGCCACTCCCAGCTCTCTGCTGATGCTGCAGAGCTGAGTCACCTCTGAAAACCATGCTCACACACATACAAACCTCCCTCACTGCTACAAGGCTCATTTTGCTCCACCTCCAGCTTCCAGTTTCCCCAGCCCACATCAGCCCTTGCTGCCTTCTAGGTAGGGAAATCCCACATTGCTGTCCCAGCTCCAGCAGCCTTCCCCCTCCTTACCGCGTACAGAGGACTGCACTGGTTGTTCTAGGTTTAGCCCCTTATTCCTCGTTAGCCCATCGTTCAATAACCCTGTGTTGATGTGCGGTATCTTTCATTCTCCCTAGGTATAAAGAGGACTTTATCTCCCCTTTTGTCCTTTCCCAGGCAGTGAGGGGATTTATTTCTAGCTAGGTCATGAAATACATGTGATGAGTTCTCAGTTATTTCCTTGCTTTGTCCCTGCACCAGAGCATGACCCTGGAAAAATCATTTGCATCCATATTTAAATGCACTGAAGCTTCATACAGTGTGGGTGAGGGGCTGTAGAGCTGCTCCTACCTGACAGGACCCATGTGGCAAAAGGAAAAGGAGAGGAGCAAAGCAAAAACAACTCTTCGATTTCTCCTTCTGCAGTAAGTCCCTCCTGGTGCCTTTGTTCAGGGTTGGTACAGGACACCGCATACGAACAACAGCAAAGTGCTTTGATTTATGCTCAGCCATGCAAATTCGTGTGGTTGTCAGTGTCCCTGCATAGGAATATTTCCCTGCTCTGGTTCCTTTGATCAATAACTTTCAGAGAAAAAAAAAAAGGAAAAAAAGCCAAAAGGAAATTCAGAGGAGAGTAAATAAATAAACTGCTTTTCCCACACGAGGTGAGGCAGGTGGCTGGAAGATGGATGTGCAAGGCAGGTCCTCTTAGCAAACTGTGGCAGAGGGATCGCAGGGGGATGATGGAGCGACTGAATACAGGCTTTGGTGCGTTATCTGCCTCTGAAAACACAACTCAAGGCACAGAGTTCATGGCAATTGCCATGCCTTAGAGGTAAACTCATGGCTGTCCCAGCAACCTCACAAGGGCTCCCTTTCCCATCATATCTCTTTGCCATTTCCTCCTACCAAGGGTTCATTTGTACATCTGGGACGCAATCAGGCTTTCTCTCCAGTCCCACTGAGAGCAGGTTGGGCTCACATTTCAGTTGCCACTCTCATCTTCCAAACTTGCAGGGTTTCTCCTTTCTCCCCCCACCCCTGCTATTGTGTTGTTCTTGTTGTTGTTGTTGTGTTGCAAACCGCTAGTAGAGCTTTTCCAGCTGAGCTGCCTTGGTTAGGGCAGGAGAAGGCAACTTGGGCAGGAGAAGGCAACTTGGGCAGAGAAAGTCTTTCAAGGTCAGACCGAAAATAGCAGCAGATGGGAGCATTACGTGAGACCCCGCTCACATAACAGCACCAAACCAGCTTCATTTGGGATGCTAATACTCAAAAGCCATTAAAGTAATTTGACGATGTCCAGCCCCCCATTGACAATAGGGGAATGCCAGTTGCTCTTGACTGGGGAGTTGTGTAAAAGGCAAAGAAAGATTAGAAATATCAATGCATGGATTGTACTATTCTCATAAACTAATTTTGAACTTGTGGCAAACAAAGAATGTTGTGTCTGGACCCGGTTCCACGCACACAGTTCTCATAAAAGCACCATGGACAAACCATTGTCCTCTACAGACTTGCTTTGTATTTCCTCCCATTTATTTGTGAGACACCATTCCAGGTTTAAATCTGCGCCTCTGCGACACCCATGACCTTCTCTTATTTTCAGTTTTCCTAAACTGGATTTACTGCAGGGAGGAGGAGAGGGTGAAGAGAAAGTCTTACTGGAGTAAGTCAATATTGGTAGGTATATATAAGCAGATACACGAGTAAGCAGACATCATGCAAACTTCTGGGCTTTTTATGCCATAATGAAGTCTGCTGGTTCACGGTATATGAAACAGGGCACCCCTGGCTTTCTCCACACAGGGAAGCTCTTCTCCCTCTTACAGCACTGTCCAGAGAGCAATATCCCCTCTCCCTTCAAATTAGGCTGCATCTGCTGGTCCTCCAACCACATCAATCAGAGGCAACCCTAGAACGATGCCTCCCAGAGGTCCCACTGGACCTCAGCAAAGGTTTGTGCTTTACGGCATGATGGATCAGCCCATGGCCTCCTCTAGGAATAAAGCTGGTGGGTCCAACCTATTCTTTGTCAGAGCAAGGACCTCTGGAATAAGGGGAGCAGTGAAAAAGGAGGTTCTACCTCGGCAATGCAAATACCTCCCTTCTTTCCCCTCTCAGCTTGGTGGGTCTGGCACACTGCAGGCACTATCAGAAACAAATATCAGCCAGGTCAGAAATACCTATGATTGCTTTTTTGACAGCGATAACACAGCCAGATAGCAAGCTGGTAGGAGATGCTCGGTGCAACAGCTTGCTTGTGCCAACAACGTTTTCATGGAAGTCTGGCAAAGCAGCCACTCAATTCATGCACCCCTTCCCAACCCCAGCAAAATGCAAGGTAGTTTGTCCTTGTTGCACAACTGGCTACATAAGGTTTCTGATAATATCTCTGTTTTCAAATGGGCTGCATACATTTCAGAGGATTCCTGGGGAACAGCTGACATGTAGCAACTCCTCACCTAGGACTAACTTCTCTGTGCTTCAAAGCCTTTCTCAGCTGCTCCAGACAGGGATTATTATTGCTGCATATTCATATTTTGGAACTTTATATTAAGCTTCCAAGCCTGTCATCCCAATTATCCCATAAGGTATGTAAGTGCTGAACCAGGTACCTTAATACAGAGCCCCATCCTTAACAAGAAACTTTGGATTGAAGATGAATTCATCTCTGCAAGGACTATTTAACCCCTTCTGAAACCTTGTTTACATTTCCAGCTCTTGCTGCTTTGATCCAGGCCTTGAACCTGAGACGGGGTCTCTTCATCCAATGGCAACTTAAGCGCCAATGCTGCTTACCTGGGCCAGATCTGCTGGTTAAGTCCTGGGTCCTGCCTGTTTACCAGAAATCCAGCCACGATTTCCTGCTCTGTGGCTGGACGGGGATGAATAAAATGTGGATAGAGAAAGAAACACAGATCATTTCTCACGTTGTTCAGGCTGATCAGGATGGTTCTGGTATGGAAGCAGAATGGGAACATCAACAGACTTCTGAAATCTTAGGGAAAAAAAAAAAACAAATACCCTCAAAAGCAACACATTTAGATCTGTTTTTCTTTTTCTTTTTTTTACACAAACATCAACTAGTTAGTGGTTGTTAATTAAGAAATGATCCCAGTGAAAGCTGCTGCTGCCACTCTAATAAATCATTCATTAACAGGCCATTTCAGTGGGGTTGTTGTTTCCAAGCACTGTGTTTAGCTGTTTGAAACAACCTTCATGTACTTCTGCTCGGGAAGCAGTTACTGCTTGGTCATTACCTGATGTTTAATGATGCAGGGCTCTATGAGCTGACCTGGAAAGTGATGGTCACGGTCTTTTTGTTTTTTTGCAGATCCGGGTGGTTTCAAGGGAGTGTTAGGGGATTGGCGGGGTTACTATGGTGACTGGTGCCCAGTAAGACCACAGATGGATGATGGACATGTGTTGCAAACACAGACATGCAGACCTTGCTTCCCTCCATACTTTTAATGCTTAAAAGATTACAATATCACTAGACTATCAATTAGGGTGAAAATACCACTTGTGCCACTGCCCCAGATTAACTGCCCTTGAAATGTAAACAGCTGAATGCTTTTCACTGCACAATTACCCTGAGCCACAATTAGTTTTTTTGCCTCACTACATTTTGTTTGTTACGATTTTAAAAATGGCAACACACCGCTTTGATTACAAGTTTGTTGGACCTTCTTCCATTCCTGCCTTTGCTCTTTTCCTTGTAGCTTTGTCTTCTTGCTCAGAAATCAGAGGCTAGGTGCAGAGATGCTGGATCAAAGCTTTCAGCCCGTGCGATAGAGGGATCCTCTCTGCTCTCATTGCAGGGAAAGGGTGCATCATTTCCTGCCTTAACAGTGATGATGTGACCCTAAATGCCAATCCCTAATTTCCTTGAGTGTTAATTCCATTTCAAATTTGTTTTGAAAGCCCCATTTCGGCTCACATGGAGACCTATTCCATGGATGCAGCATTTCCACTTCGAAAAAGTTCTATTCAAGAATGTCATACCAAGCAGATCATAAGTGTGTGGATGGATGTATATGGATAGCCTACCTGTAGTGTGTAAATAATTCAAATGTTAATTGTTGTGCTTGGCACTTCAGTGATGGCTTTTACTTCAGTAAGACCTCAAGCCCTCAAGCAATTATCAGGAGCCCGCTGTGCAGAGTGTGATACACTCGGTTATAAAGGACAATCCACAGCTCAGAGAGTTTGCTCTCTAGTTGCAAAATCCAGCCTTCAGCAAAAGTATCATTAAACAAACAAAAAAACAGTGAGCTGCTTTTGTTCCTGTTTTTCAATTCAATTAGCCATGATCTACTTTTTCTGATTAAGAGTTGCATTCAGTACGGTGCTAGGCTGATAGGGAAGTGCTCGATGTCTTGCGCCACAGAGGTAAATTTCAAAAAATGCCCATATCATTAAAAAAGTTGTGTCATATAAAGACGCTGCCCTTTTCCGATGCTCCAGCTCACAGTATTTCTGGGACCGGGGAAGATCAGAGCGGGCCATATGGTGTTTAAGATCCATGAGGCTCATCTTCGCCTTGCTGCCAGTTTTGGGGTGGGTTGTTTTCGTCTTTGGCCATCAATGTGACCAAGTGTCTTGTAAAACTGCAGTATCCTACCCCTGTCTTTGCAAGAGGAAAGAAAACAGGGTCTTGCATTGCAAACCCAGGCCAAATGAATTTTGTTCCGGGTTCTGCCATTAACTTCACGGCTGCCTCTCACCGAAGCATTTTAGCGGCACTGTGCCTTGGTCTCCTGCCTGGTTTGCAAAGTCGGTGTGCAGGCGCTTCCCTGCCGCAGGAGACGCCGCACAAGAACAGTCATCCAGACAAAACTCATCAGACACCGTGGGGATGAGTGCTTACAGATCCTTCTGCGTTAGAACTTTTTCTTCCCTTTCAGACACGTCTATCGTGAAGGTGAAAGAGCCACTGCTGGCCTTCACCATATTTTCTTTGTTTACTCCTCAGTCTTTCAGGGTCCTTGCCATACCTTGAAAAAACACCCCTGGAAAGTGTTCCCCTTTGTCTCATGTGTGGCTCAGGAGCTCTTCTCATCTAACACGTCTTTATTCCAAGCAACCAGATTTCCTGGGCGACATTCTGGGATTTCTAAATAAAACATGCGGGTCTCTGCAGAGCCTTTTACAGTCTTTTCTCGCCTCGTGAAACACATACTGAGGCACCCTCTCTTGTTAGCGTCACCGTTACCATCGTATAAAACCTTCGTGCCCACTTTTATAGAGGCTATCACTGAATTCTCTAATCATCAACTTTACACCGTAACACTGCAGCCTTTCTCCGCGGCAGTGAATTATTTATATCTTGTTGTGGGGTACGTGGGGTTTTTTTCATGCTGGACTGCACTGTGGTGTTTTCTTAACTCATGAGTGGTTTGCCACTCAAAAAAAGACTTAAAAGCAATGCACTGTTACAAAGAGAGGATCAAAGTATTATCCCAGCATCCTGGTTGGTTTGCCCCCTTCAAAACACTTTCAAAACACTTGAAAACAGACAATATGCTGCCTGTGATTTGATCCTACCTATTCTGGGGCTTTGTGTACTTTTATTTTTCACATATCATATTTCAATGATTCCAGCCCAGCGTTTTATTTATGAAGCTACCCAGCCACCTTTCTTTAAAGTGTGTATTTTAATAGGTGCCAACACCAGACGAGCTGAGCACAGCATCCTGGGGATGCCAACAAGTGCAAAACCAAATAAAAAATAGGTCTTGGTTTAAATTTATATTAAAATATATTATATTCGAGTTCTGTATGAACGTCAAGAGAAGTTTTGTCTTTGACCTCAGGGGACCAGTTAAGGGTCTTTGGATCACTACATCTTCTTCCCTTTTTCTTACATTCAAGGTATGTGGGAGGTTTGGTACAGAGAACTTACTTTTCTTAACGGTGTGCAGTCTTTTTCAAGCCATATGTTACTAACTTTTCTGAGTCAGAAGAATTAATTTATATTCCTCTTAGGAATATTTATTGCTCTTCCCAAATTACCTCAGAATCTCTAGATCAATCCTCATATATATATATGTGTATACATATGTATATACAGTTGAGAATATATTGCTGTTAAAAGGTTGCAGTGGGTTGGAGGGGGGGGAACATACACAGTGGCATAAAATACATCCCCTCCTCTGTAGACCAACAAAACTGCAGCAAGGAGATTTACCCACCAATATCCATTTTCTCCTGAGACTTGGAGCCACTTTCTCATTGAGGGTTTCTCATTGCTATTTCCCTTCTCCTCCCTCCCATCCTAAGCAGCCTTTACAACCTCACCGGCCAAAATTCAGAGTTCCTCATTGCTTCCTCCACCTGTGCACTTCAACAGGGAATCAAGGGCTCAGGATTATGCAGATGTGCACAGGTGCTGTTAGCCCATGCCTTTTTCTTTGTTTCTATGGATTCCAAATCAAGAGGCTGTTTCCTTTCTGGTTTGCTTTTAAATGGAAATCTGCTCTGTAAACATCAAAATCAGACTTTAAATGGACGTTTGTCATTCAGTCTTGATTGTTGTAACATCACACAAGAGAAAAGTGGGTGAAAAGCCAGAAATTGTCACTTACTCCCTGGGTATTTAACAGCTCTGTCCTGACCCACCAATCCATCCCCCAGCTGAACTCCCTGTTAGAGGTGGCAGTTCCCAAATCCCATGAACAACTACTCTGAGCAACTACGTAGCATGAATTTTAACTCAAAATACAGAAATCTTGGTGAAATTCTCATGTAAGGTTGAAAAGGGGAGGAAGGTGAAATGTAATCAGCATCAACCATAGCAGGACAAATGGCCACATCCTCACCTGATGCTGGGCTCTGTGTCTCCACTCCTAGCGAGACGAGAACTATTTGTGCCATTGGAAAATCTGGTCCTATGTCTTTGCAAAACAAATTGGCCACTCTAAGGAAAAGGCACATTGCACCATTTCCAATCTGTGCTTTGTTTCCAAGAGTCACTGCCAGCTGACCAGAGGTAGGTGAGGAGAACTGCCAGGGTCATTTTTCTCCCTCCACCCCAGACAGCACGTCTGGCATCTTGGGGAGCACAGTCCTTGGCTCTTAGGAAAGACAAACTGCAGTCTCATTCCTCAGAAGAAAAGTTCTTGAAGCATCGCAGAAAAATAAATAAAAACAGTGTCATGAACCCTGCGGGGAAAAAAATACATACTTCCCTTAGCCTTCACTGTACGATATAACTGCCATCCTACAGTGCACTTTCCTGGCTTGCCAGAATACATCGTATAGGAGATGGAGCTTTATGTTAAATTATGCACTGCAAGGGAAGAGGATCAGAGCACTGAAGACAGCGGTAGGCATTATTGGATTTACTTTATTGCCTATTGTACAGATTGGAAGTAACTTAGAAGCTCATAACTCCTCCAACAGAGGAAATTTTGCCACCCACAGACTGAAAATTCTGGTGGGAAACTCGCTTTCGTTTCACAAACAAGTGGTTAAAATGACTGCTGTCTTCATTGCAAAAGACCAGCACACAAAGGACTCGAATCTCCTTTTAAAAAGTCATTAAATTCATTTTATAATTGAAAGTTTAACATAATGAAAATACAGATTGCCTCTCTTTACCTTGTGATTTTTGAGCTTGCCAAGCATGTGTTTTCTGGTTTTCTCCTATAAACCAACAAAAAACCCTTACAAAGTCAGTCAGCTGAGGGAAGTGCCAAAGTATTCAGAAGTCCTTGGCTAGACCAAGATTTTCAGTACAACAGTTTACAGCACTGTCTTGTCTTGTGCACAGGGAGCTGGCCTGGAGCAGGGGGAGAGCGACAGGGGCATGTAGGATAGACGCATTAGCTGCCAGAAATTACTCTTCTGTGTTACAGCTGGCAAATATTGACATGGTGCTAGTTATAAGGTACCCAGCAAAGGTGGAGAAATGAATCCTTTTAAAGCTGGACCATTCGGAAACTGATGGGAGAGGAAGGGAGAAAGTTTGCCTGCCTACCCTAAAAGCATGAGCTAAAGCCAGTTGCGGATATAAAGTACCAAATAAGGTTAAAATGCCCAAATTCCCTTAGCAGAAAAAACCTGTGTATTTGTGTTTGTGTGAACACATGCAAGTACACGCTTTCTTTTTTAAGTGTCTGATTGGAAAAAGTATGTATCGATTTATACCAAGTGGAGGTTTGGCTCAGTGGCTAAGGTTACACATGCCCAACTCTCCTCCATGTCAGACTCCCTGAACCCCAGTTGTTCTTTTCGATGGCATTTCAGATTTGGAATTACCATTTTCTCAGCATTAGTGAAGTCAAACTGACCGGTATCATTATCTTGTTCTTACATACCAGGGCCCACTCCTGCTTCCTATGAGATGCAACCTACTGATGCCACAAGGCTCAGAGCAGGACCTTGCATGGGGCTGCTGTGCTTCTGCTGTGCTGCTCAAGCTGCCAGGGCATCACACTGCACTTCTATTTACAGCTAAAGATAGATGCAAAATTGTACCTTGACGTGTACATGAAAACCCTTCTGTTTATGTTAGTTTTGAAGTTCATTGTTTGGATCTTTTTCTATTATTACAAAGAGTTAAGTCTCGCAGGCAAGGTGTTTACCCGATACTTGAGAGTTTGCATTCGCAGTTCAGGCAACACAGGTAGCTCGTGCACTGAAGGCATTGCAAAGCCTTGAAGAGAAGACAACCCAACTACCACACACAGAGCCAAACTGCTGATGTTTTGTTTCTCCTGACCAAATAACTCACTTTTCTATTTGATTTTGACTTTGCGTGGATTTTGTGTACAATGAAAAGCAGCAAATTGAAAGCGTGTGCTAGACGGTTTGTAAACTCCCAGCCTCATCATTGCAGTCTATCAGTTTGCTGCATGACATTTTACTTCTTGGCCAATCTCAAACCAGGGATGCTGAGAGAGAATAATTCATCTTAATTCTGACACTTTTCAGGAACTTTTCTCTCCATTACTTGTTTGTTTTGCCTAGGAAAAGACACTGCTCTTCCCGTGCTTTCAAGGTGAAATATATTGATCACATCCATGTGGTTCCAGACTGCAATGCACAGGCTAAACCCAAGTGTCTGGTAATGAAGAGCTGTGCATTAAGCCAGAACACAAAAACAAAACAACAAAAGCCCCACCAGAAACTCCACTCTACAACAGAGTCTTAGAGGCTCACGCTGCTTTTGCCATTTAATTTGCCGCAGGATAATTAGTGCCTCCTACGATGATTTTCACTTTGCAGAGAGGGAGATGGAGACCCTTCCGCACATTCTCCCTTAGTGCATAAGGGGTAGCTGTTTTCTTGCCAGCATGGGGTGCAGGGGCTGGCAATTGACCACAGCACATTGAGAGAGCACTTTTACCCACGGGTGTAGTGTTGTTTATGCCTTTTATTTTTCCATGTGAGATAAGCTTATTAGTTTTGTTAGGAAGTTCAAAAAATACATTAAATAGATTTGAAGTGGTTGGAGAAGGGAGAAAGGAGAGTTTGTATGGTTTGTGGCTTTATAAGATTTCATACCTATTGCAGCAAAAGCTCATTTTCTCCCATGGACTTCTATAGGTCTTAAATTTTGCCCTTTGATTTTTTTCTGTGGGCTCATGACATCTCTCTGGAATGAAAACAAGTGTATTTTCCTATATTGTGACACATTAGAAAGATCGTTTTTTTCACTTGGGATTTTGGCTCTTTACTCTGGTTAGTGGCAGGTTTAACTTTAAAAAAATCATATTTCTGAGTTACAATGAAGGACTTTTACATAAAACTGATCATCTAGATATGAATATAGACATGGACCAGAGCAATGTCACCAGCTTCTACGCCACTGCATGTAGAAATAACTCTTTGGAGTAACGGTTAATTTTTTTAAACTACTTTGTGTTGGACACAAGCAAGTTATCTCTAAAGAGAAATCTGTGCATGCAGATAAATGAACTGTCCTTGCTCTTAGCTTGTAGTTCTTTTAATCCACTTGATGAAATTTCTTTCCAGTCCTATTTAACATAATACATCAAATACTCCATTCTCTTCTGTTTACTTAATGAACTGGTTAACATTATTGTTGTTAAAGAAAGTCCTTACATTGCAACTGTGTTCTCTGGTACCATTATACACTTTATATTGGTCTTGATTTGCCCATATGTATCCCCATCTTCTGCTAGCACTTACTCTACAAAATATAAATTGCGTAATCCAACCTCACAGCCACTGTACATCTCGCCTTGTGTGTTACAATAAGCTTATCCTTCCTGGTGACTCTCAGTTTTCCCATGGATGCAAATGAAAACTAGTTCCTAAGCAGCAACACTAATTTTAAGAAGAAATTCCTTTTAAATCCCAAAAGATGTGTGGAGATGCTGATTGCACTTTCATGGTAGATAAACCTCTGCATTTTTCTGTAGCTTCCAATAAGCCTCAGATATACTGTATTTATAAAGTGGAATAATCTGTGTGCATGTGTTGGAGGTATGGCAATATAGAAAGTGTTACACTGTTTTTTAAGCCTATGCCAGTAATAGATTAAACCCAGTTTTTATAGTTAAATCCAGGAATTAGATTTCTCTGTAAAACTTGGCACAGACATCACAAAGATTTCTCAAAGCCATGGTTTAGTGTAGTCACGGCATTTCCAAATTCTGGCTCTGGTCAGATGAGGATTAAATATTCTGTGACTCCGGGCTCCTTGCAGACAAACTCAGTGAAGAAATCTGCACTATATTAGATACCAAGAAAGGAGCTTTTATTTCAAATATTTCTTTGAAAGCAACTTTCTGCATGCTGGAAAGAGAAGTTCTTCCAGGCTACTTAATGCAGAAGGGGAAGCCTGTGGATTTGATGCGAACCTGGGAGCCAGGAGAGATGAACACTCTTGTCTCTAAAAATTGCTCAAGGGGTGGGTCTATGGTGTTGGTCTGAGGACTGTTTCACTGCAGGGTCTGCACAGATGGCACACAGAAGACTGGAGTAGAGCATCCAAAGACTTTTGATAGCTAAAATGGTTCAAGGACAGCTTGAGTAGGAATACAGACAGGACAGACCTTATCTTCATCATTGGTGATACGCTGTCTATGGGGCAGCCCTCCTGGGCATGCTATAAAGAGATACTAATTCTTTAACAACTTGAAAAAAGCTGTTTAACTGTCCAAGGCCCAAGGAAATCTCACCAGGACCTAGAAGGAAATGTGGATCCTTGTAGCAATATACCTTGAGCTACCCCAGATGGGAGAAATTCACATTCCTGGCCACCTATGTGAGGAATTCAAACGCATTTCCTAGCAATGCTGCCCAGCCTTTTTAAGATGTTAAGAGCAGTAACAGTGAGACAGCATCCTGACGAGCCTCAGCTGGTGATGTGGCAGGCGTGGCAAGGAGGTGCGAAGGTGTGGATAGGCTCCTGGTGAGCCACGCATGGCTTCAGGTCTTTTCTGGGGTGACCAAGCTGGATGTCCCGGACAGGTGCAAGGAGCCAAGATGTGGGCCACTCCACACCAGTAGGCACCATGGTACGGGGATCCCTCCCTGGAGTGTAACACAGAGACAGGCCAATTGCAGAGGGATGCCAGCTGAAATAGGTATGGTTTTGCTTAGGAGTCCAGGCATCAGAAATTCTGGATGCTGCCCCTGTCCCCCAGAGTAGGAGCTGCAAGCTGTCCACATCTCCGACAAGTTTGTGCAACAGGGGTACCCACCCAATCATCCAAATACCAGCATTTAACAGCTCTCTCCGTCTCACCTGCTTTGCTTTTGCATCATGTATTATTTTTATAACTAGAATTTACAGTTTCGCCCTGCGGCACCCACGAAAGTGCACAAACATCTAAGAAAGAATCACGTTTACTGCGGCAGTACTAACTTCAGTAAATGGAGACGACAACTGCCTTTCCTCCCCCCGGCTGTCCATCTCCTACAATGAAAGGCAAGACAGCCCCACTAAAAGAGAAAGTCACATGAACCAACACGAATAGCAGCATCTCACACAAAGAACAGACTCAATCAGCAGGGCAAGGGACCTGGTGGGAGTGACATACCCACCACGCTGCCAATTACAACATAACCTAACTACATTGTGATGGAAAATATGCCTTTCTTTTTTTTCTCTTCCTTAGAGCTACTTTGGTAATAGGCTATTTCTCTTAATAACAGTGTGAAAGAAAATACTCTAGTGGAAGCGGTGTCTAGCAATTGACTGTGTCCCCGTCACTCTGTCTCAGCTGCTGATAAGGTTAGCAAGAGGATTTGATTGCTGCAAGTATCATTCAAAACAGCAATGTCGCATTCATTTGAGGAGACAGGACCACGATGCAGCCCCAACAAGAGAAGTAGGCAGAGAGCAATGCAGAAAATGAACTTTTGCTGGGGCCACCATGACTCTTGTGCACCACACAATATTTCCTTAAAAAAAAAGGGGGGGGGACCCTTTTTTATCTTCCTTTATTTTTGCCCTTCCCAGACACTAATGCTACTGCCTTGGCACCTAATGCAGAAATTCAAATGGTTAAATCTCCCCCACAATTTTTGCACTTCCATTTGCAGCACCATGTCAGCGTCTCCAAACCCCGTAGCACCCAGTAGACCACTTCCATCTGCCTTGATCTGCGACTCTTCTGGTGATTTCTATGTGCTGTTTTGCTCTGCAATGGGATCCTCAGGAATATTCTGGCCTTAGAGAGTATTTTCACTATTTGACCTGCCTAATCAGAACCAGTTTTCAAACTCCATTTTTGTTAACTTGGAAAAAAAAAAGAAAAGTTTCAGACAAAGCTGATGGTAAACAGATGCTATTCAGCTAATAGTGCTCGGTTCTCTAGGTACTCAAACACAGGGATGGGTCTAAAAAGAACAAAACCTTCCCAGTACTTATTTTAATGAGTAGGCTTTTGTGCATTTCATCATCTGTTTTCTCAGAGGAAAATGTTAAGAAGGCTTCTGATTCGCCAGAGGCAATTCAATACCCAATATAATAGAGACATGGGGGAGTGAACTGCTGATGCTCCATGTCTAACAGCCCCATTCCCCCTCCCTCCCCATCCACAACTACTGTTGCAGCTGCAGCTGGCCACTGGATGTACAACCTGGAATCATAAGATCAAAATAATTGAGAAACAATAACTTCTGTAGCTAAGCAAACCAAGGCAGCTTGCAGAGACTGCCAATCTCCAGACTTACAAGCCCCAATCTATTTTCACCACCGCAGGCTGCCAGGTTAATTAAATGGCACTCCTCGTGGTGTCAGGAAGCAAGTCAAGCAGCAAGTGTTTGCAGAAACAGGCTTTAAAGTGAACAGCGTATGAGGAAAGAAAGAAATTTCCTGCGCACACATGTTTTTGCACATTTCTTGCAAGATGTGTTATGCACCTCTGCTGCCGACGAGGTCCGGTCCCTTCCTAAGTGGTGTCCTACTTAGCCCTGGTCCTGTAACGTCTATGTTCCTCACATCTAGGGATGCTGGGATGAATCCTCAGCTCAGAGTGTTTTGTCATCATCACTGCTCCCTGACAAAAATCCCAGGCCAGAGAGCTGCTGAACACCTTCAGCTTCCATGTTATTCAGGATAAGCCCTAAAAGTCTTCAGATCTTTTCTTTTTTTTTTTTTTAATGGCCGGTGAGCTAACTTTTCTGTGCTTCCTCCTCTTTTATGACTCATAAAGCTCACTCTCCCTTTAATGTAGAAGCAGCAGCATCCTTATTCTTTGTGCCTGGAAAAAATGCATGATTACCACAATTAAGACAGCAGTATGACATCCGACTGCTTTATTTTCCACATTGTGCTGAGAATGCTGCAGGGTTTTCCTAGACTTGATATCAGGAGAAGAAAAAAGGCCATTTTCAGCAGTTCCCATTTCCTTATCCAATATCTCCTCACTTTAGCTCCTCTAGGAACTAAGAGCACTAAATATCCCGTCACACAAGTAGTTGTCTATTGTTATTATTAATCACATCGATTTTGTTAACTGCTTGATTCAGTGCAACTGTTAACATTTAGCTAGCTTGTGTCATCCACTGATGATATTCCCCCCAAATTATGGCACATCCATTCTTTCTTGAGTGTTTTTCACACCAGGATCCTGTGGTTAGAAAAAGGGAATGAATGCAAGGTTATGTAGCACAGCTTTCAAGTCATATCACCCATTTTTGTATATTTAACCAGCAAAGCTGTGTAAAAGGGCAGTGGATTACCTGTCTCTTCACTAAAATGGCCCAGTAAGTTCAGACTGGTGATCAGGAAGAGGTGCAGCTAGATTTTCGGACTCAAGGTTAAGCTGCAGGAATGTCTGTTGATGTGAGAGGCAAAGCTGCGGGATGAATTGAGCAGAGCAGGTGTGAATGGGTCTACTCCACTTCTGTTCATCTTTAATACAGGGTAATTCTGGTGGAATTGCTGTTGCCTGGACAAAAACCTTTCCACTGCAGCGCTGAGCCTGACTTAATAAATCATGATCCCTACGATATCCTTTAATGGTGACTTGTCCATAAAGTAAACAAGTTCTGAGAGCATGTCTTACAGGGTCACATTAATTCTTATTACGTTTAAGGTGGATTCCTTGTACCCTCCCATAACCTCCACCTCTAACTTCCCTAGAATAACCTCTTTTCTATATTCTTAATATTTAGGCTACTTTTCTGGATATGAACAACCACTCTTGTCATTTACTGCACAAAACCACTTTGTTCTACTAAGCACACAGTATACAAAATCGATCCTTTCTTCTCACATGGAAAACCAAAGAATTTAATGGAAAATGATGTCTTCTCTATAGGTTTCTGAGAAGTCTTACTGAATATTCAGAACAAAAAAAAATCTAATTCTCTGTCATGTTTTATGTGAGTTCAGAGTTATTCCCATGAAACCCCCTGGCATAATTCCTGTTCACCCATTTTACACTTTCCACAGGAACTATAATAATGTATATGTGCAAGAAATAAAACACTGACTGTTCTTAACGCTTAATTCCTTTCAAAATAAGTATAGAGGCTCAGCAAAAATGGCTATCAGATGCCAAGTATCAATGACCATTCTTTACACTAATCTTTCCATTTCCTGCTATTACCAATTCCAGGGTCAGCAGTTAAAAAAAATCCTGAACTATTGTAAAATCATCTGTCATTTTATTTTCTCCCCCAAGTCTCTTAAAGAGTGTCTGCAATGAATTACCTCCGTGTCTGAAATGAATTACTGCTCCGTCCCACACAAATACACCATCATTACCTGCCCCAAGCAAGGTCTGGAACTATATTGCTCTTGTATGTTAAACAATAGTCAAGCAATGGTGAGATGAAATTGATTATGTGAAACATTAGAAAGCTTTAGTAAATCAGCGTCTCTGAAGTCATCTGAACTTTAGGAGTAGCTGGTTTTGGTTTAAACGGTTATTACACTTTCTCTTTCTTTCTTTCTTTCTTTCTTTCTTTCTTTCTTTCTTTCTTTCTTTCTTTCTTTCTTTCTTTCTTTCTTTCTTTATTCCTTTCTTCCTTTCTTTCTTTCTTTCTTTCTTTCTTTCTTTTCTTCCTTCCTTCCTTCCTTCCTTCCTTCCTTCCTTCCTTCCTTCCTTCCTT
>Ga0065711_1031091_pt1 | contig 30594 bp, 12 predicted proteins | sample Hoacrofraction12_FD_59098 | JGI IMG/M metagenome (GOLD analysis project Ga0065711, IMG submission 59098) | Hoatzin crop microbial communities from Cojedes, Venezuela - Epithelial fraction 12 v2 (version 2) | ecosystem: Host-associated > Birds > Digestive system > Esophagus > Crop | place... | reverse complement strand
ATCCTCCTGACACCCACCCTTCAGATATTTATAGGCATTTATTAGGTCCCCTCTCAGCCTTCTCTTCTTCAGGCTGAACAAGCCCAGCTCCCTCAGCCTCTCCTCGTAGGAGAGATGCTCCAGTCCCCTCATCATCTTAATAGCCCTCCGCTGGACTCTCTCCAGTAGCTCCTCATCTTTCTTGAAGTGGGGAGCCCAGAACTGGACACAGTACCCCAGATGGTGCCTCATTAGGGCAGAGTAGAGCAGAGGAGAACCTCCCTCGACCTGCTGGCCACACTCTTCTTAATGCACCCCAGGAGACCATTGGCCTTTTTGGCAGCCAGGGCACACTGCTGTCTCATGGTTAACCTGTCATCCACCAGGACACCCAGGTCCCTGTCTGCAGAGCTGCTCTCCAGCAGGTCAGCCCCTAGACTGTACTGCTGCATGGGGTTATTCCTCTCCAGGTAACAATCCAGTATGAAAAATACACACAAAGTAATCAAAAATCTATTTCCTTTGATAAACAATGAGTCACTCTTAATTTAAACAAATATTGACTTCTGTCAATGTTGTTAAAACAAATTTTGATGAATGACCTCTTTTGTCATGACACCAATTATTCTCACGTCTCCAAAAATCTCATCAGTTTAGTCTCTTCTCATGTAGATCTGTTTTACACGGCTCTGATCTTTATTTTGCCCTTCTCTGAATGTTTCCTAATTATTTTATATACTTTAAAAATATACAATATTCTTTTAAAATAAAACATAGAATACACAGTGAAGCTGTTCTGCTTACTGAGAAAGTGTTCTGTTCTGAACGTCATTTTTTAACTCTTACTATAGAACAACACCTACTTTCTAGATAACAATGAACACTGAGAAAATATTTTGAAGGTATAATTCAAGTCCACAAGAACTAAATTATCCAGGAGTCTTGAATTTCAGGTGTAATTGAACTTGTTCCTTTCACTACGCCTTATATTCTACCTGTCTGCCACCATTTTCCTATCATTGCTCTGCTCCGTTGTTTAGCTTTGCTGAAATTTTTTTTTACGTTCATTCCTTTTTCTTGGTTTTGATCAGACTAAATTGTGACTTTCAATTTTTTCCAGTCTACTGCACACTCTAGCCAAACATTTAGTGTTTGCATCAAACAATACTAGTTTTCATGCAGGTTTTAAGTTACCCTACTAGTAACCTTCTTCCATATATAAAATTTGTTATAGAATAAAGTTGCTGCAGAGATGTGTGTAGCTACTAGGCAGAAGCTTTTAGTGTTAGAAAGCTATCATGAACTGGACAGGCTTCATGGACAGTTTGAACTAAACTGAATCTCTTCCTAGTCCGTGAGTAGGAAGGCCTTATCTCTCTCATCCCTTTCTTTGAGGTGTGTATTCTAATACGTGTCTTCTGTGTATGTTTTCTTGACTTCTAACTCTGCAACTCCTCATTTTTCTTAATAAATCAATTTCAAAAATATCTGTGTAAACTATACTTATCAATTCCTATTTATTCAGCATTTATGAATTCCACTGATTCTACTAATGGATTTCAATTTCTGTTTTTTTTTAAACACATCGTCGACACCATCTCATGACTAGATAATATGTTCTACAATTCTATTGTAATGTAGAGTTGGTAAAACAGCGTATAACCATGGTATAACAATATGTACTGGTATATTATTAGTACTACTAATGTGAAGTGACAGGGAGATAATGGTAATTATCAAAATAGTTTTCTTCTCCAAATTACTTGAAAAATATTTTAAAAACAACAAGCACTTAAGACAAAATCTGAATGCCTCTAAGTGAAAAAATGTGGTTGTCATTTCATAAACGATTAAAGTTATTACACTGTATTTATAGTTTAGTAAAATATAAGAATCAAAATCCTTATGAAAAACGTGACAGCAATGCTCTGAAATAATTACATACAAAAGCCCTACAGAATACAAAAGAAAAAAAATACTCCAGGTTCCTAAAGCTCTATGGCTGCAAATACTACAATATGTTATTCTTTGTCAAAAAAGAAAAAGAAACATTCAATAAAGCCCCTTATGACTAGTAATTTGAATCCATAGGTCCTGAGAAATGTGACTCACATTTAGCAGACTAAAGGAAATACTTGTAAATAAAAAGAGGGGCAGAGGTCTTGTCTCTGGGATGATTCACAATACAGAAAATGTTTCACCCCTTGTCAGCAATGTAGCATCTAGAGTGAAAGCTGGATGAGTCTGTGTCATTTGACTTTCCCAGCATAACATCTCACACTCGGCATTCCTTACCCAGGTCTATCTAAATCTTGGTTTTATATCCTTAGGCCATAGATAATTAAGATATTGAGTGATATTAACCTGAATATAAGAAATATCAGGGGATAAAAACATAAAATGCCTCCAGATCTTCCAAGATTAGATCCCTTAGACATAAAGGAGGCAGCACCTTCACAAAACATCATCCATGACTAAAATTCTGCATAAAGAACAGGAGAAAATGTAATTGAAGTGTTAGAAAAGCTGCCAGGACACACTTAAGCACTCAAGTTAAGGAAACTTTTCAGTAGGTCTGAATATCAGCTCCTCTCATCAACCCAAAAAGGCACTTGTTGTGTTTGACATGTTTAAGTAATAGAATGAAAAGTAATATATGTGTCTACATATATTGAAATTGCATGAGTTTTTAAGCAAATAGATCAATTTTATAAATATTATAAATCGATGAAATACATCTATGCACTTCAAAATTGTTAGGCAGCATATCCCTAAATGATTAGAATTAGTGGTCTATGAAAAGACATATAATTTCTGATTTATATGGCAGATTTTTGCTTTCCTTTTGTGTACAGCTGCTGCAGACAAAGAAAGAAAATACTGCTGACGTTCTATAAATGAAATACACACCTGGATGGCATAAGAGTGTCACAGGGGAAAAAACCAAAAAGAGATCCTGTATATATGTGTATGCACGAACCCATATATCTCACACACATACCTTATCTATCTTACGTGCAGTAGAGAATAGCTTCAAGCAGTTAGTTATCAACAATGCCTTGGGAGGTTTTGTAACATGGTTAACAGAAGTGCACAAAGCTTTAATTTTTAAGACAAAAGGATAACAGAAAATCATTAGCAGCTGAAGTGACAGTAGCCTTTGGGGAATGATCCATCTCATTGCTCTTGAAAAGAGAAATCAAGAGTGCTAGAGACTCAAACACCAGTTCATTTTCACTACCTGGAAATTGTCTTCATCTGCCAGAGAAAGACAACTTTCTATAAAAACTCATTTCCTTGGCTATTTGTGTACAAATCAGCCACCAACCAGTGCAACACTGACAGATATATTTGGATTTGATTACGCTCTATGTTATGGTTAATTGGGTTTTACAGAGTTGCAGCAGAAAAGCACTCTGAATATCACATTAGGTGATGTTCCTTGATAAGAATTACTTAACACACACTAAATATGTATTCCAATGGGCAAAATTAAAAATATAGTTTTGGCAATCCAAACATTTGTGGAATGATGCTTTATAATTATATGTATAGCAGATTTGTTCCAATATTTCACGCAGCTTTTAGTAGTCATGAATGGCTGGAAAAAATCAACAAACCACTTACAATTTTCAAATCTGTATAGAACTATGAGTTACAATATCTCGTATGGGTATTACCGGTTTCAGAAACCATTTTGAAAGGGGATTCTGGCTGCCAGAATCACGGGTGTGTAATGTGTACAGTAAATTCCCTGTATCCTGAAATAAGACACATTAGAAAACTGCAAAAAAAGTGCTCTATCTGTCAGTAGATGAAGAATTACTGAATAAAGGGGAAAAGAAGAGAAAAAAAAAATCAGAGCATGAAAACACATGTATTTAAATAACAACAACAGCAAACAACCCAATTTTTAACAAACTAAATAAAGACCCTGCAGGAAACACACAAGATGAACTAGAAAAAGAACTGTTAGAGTGATTATGCAAGAAGTTACATATATAGGAAACCTCTTTCTCAAAAAGCCAGATGGCTTTCCATATTAAAATTATTACATCATTGAAAAATATTATAGCTAAATGTATAATTAAATTCTATAATACAGCATTCTTGCTAAATTTAAGACTATCAAAAAAATAATAAAGAGAAATGCCTAATATGTACGGGCTCTACTGCAGGTTTGCAGCATTAACTATATAAAGCAAGTAGGCTCAGAAAATAAGTTTTGAATTCACAGTTAATACAATTAAGCAATGAACAGGTACAACCATGCCGCCATTCTACTAAATACTTTCTCACATATAGGCTATAAATGCAAATTAGACTTCTAAATTACAGGTAAACTGTATCATTTTAGCACACTCATTTTTTGCTATGTGTTAGCAAACACCGATACGTGTTAGTTTTAATTCTCTGTTTAATAAATGTATTTATTTCAATGTATACATCTCATCTGGAGCTTGATCAAGACGAGTCTCTTGCAAGAGATAATCACCACACAGGAAAACTTTGGCTTGGTATGAGCAATATAACTTGATTTTCTAAAAGCAGATTAAGTTGAATATATGCAAATTTGCGCATTCATTTAACTTTCAGGAAGCATTTGCAACATCCATTGCAAGTAAAGATAATTAGCTAAGTTCTGAAGGCATTTTATTCCTACACTTAATCATGTAATGAAATCCTTTGTAATTACAACAAATTCTGTATGGGGAACTCAAAGATTATGAACTCCATCAATATGAACATCATCATAGCAGACAGAAGTACAATAATGTTTGTGCTTATAACAAAATATGTCCTATTTTGAGAGTACGTCATTAAGACAAATTTACTAAACCTTTTATCAACGAACCATGATTTTCCATACAATCAATTGGAGTTTCATCTTTGACAGAACTGTAATATTGTTTGTTACATACTGTAAGTACACTGATGAAGAAAAACTGAGGTACTGTGTGTCCTAATACTTAAAAGAGCTTGTAATAGGATAATCGAAACATTGCAATTGCTAATTTTATGAGATAAAGAGACCAGACTTGGTTCGTCTATCTGATTTTTCTACTTCCTAAAGCTTAAAATGAAAAGAACAACATTCCTATGAGCTGGTTTCAGCAGATTTATTAAATGTGCCCATAAAACCATTATAATTCAGTAAATGTTAGAAGTTATCAGATTTTTGCTGCAAAAACATCAAATTTGGCTATTTTACATCCCTTTGATATAAAAAGTCCGTGCTAGAATTATCTCTGATGATTAATAAAAGAAATTATGAATTTGTATTTGATATTTATCTGTTGGATAGTGAACAGCCAGGTTTAAGTCTTACGATACGTATTTACTTCGGAGAAAAACGTTCAAAGCAGTTACCACTGAAAGACTCTTGTAAGTAAACTTATTTTTTCCTTTTAAGGATTAATTAAAATGGATTCTTTCTGAATGGGAGTGAAAAAAATTTACAAACTCAGTTTTAAAACACAGAGCTATTCATGACAGTTCTGTAATTTTATTCATGCAAAACTGTCAGGGACAAAAATCAACCACAATTTAATTTAAAACTTTTCCCAACCAGCTGCTGAACAATTTATGCACTACTTTTCTATTTTTACTGCAGGACAATGACAATGATGAATGCTTTTCCTTGGAAATAAATATTCATTAAGCAGGCTCAGATCAAAACTATACCCTTCCAAAAGTCCACAAATGTGCAAGATCCATTTGCCTCTTCTAAGAGATTTATTTGGGAGGAAGATGGAACTGTGCCCACAAATGCATCTCATAACAATTTAATAGTTCAGTTAAATTAAACCTGTAGCAATACTTACTTGTAACCTCAGTAATCAATATTATTGAAGTTGGTGTCAACTCCCATAATACCAAATATATGTGGGTGAACAACAGATTAGTTATGGATATAAATCAGATAAAGATAGCCCAAATGTAAAGCATTAAGAAGCACTAAAAGGAAGTCAGCTGCCAGTAAACTGCTTGAGGTAGGTCACTGTTTTTCCATCCAATCTAATAATGAACATAAGTTCATAGACAAGGACCAAGTGGTAACTCATTAACCATGATTTACGTGGTCTATGACTTTTTTTGTGCAGAAGAGTCATTCTATCAAAAGCGATTGTTTAAAATGAGGAATGACAATAACATTGGCATGTTGTATGCTTCAATGCTCAGAACCACTTTAATCTACCAGCACTAAATCAGAAGTGGTAAAAGGAACGGCCTACTGTTATTTCACACAGTCCTATTATCAGTTACATGCTTCCTTTACTCCAATGTTTCACTGTTCTGCTTCACTACACATACTATACTGCCTTGCTAGGAAACTCGAAACACCCTAATTTTCAAAAGCTAATAAGAATATCTATATGTGTGTGCATATATATACACAGAGACGCCGAAAATGTGTAAGATCTATGCATATATAAGAATTATAAACAGATGTGATTTTATAGAAGCTAAGAACAGCATATGGATGTGGTTTTATTACATTTCCTCTGTTGTGGAAAGAGATAAATGGGCTCCTACAGAGGACAATTCAAAGCACCTAGCCAGAGCTCTTGCCCTGATTCTCCCTCTAAGCTTCTTTCTTATAGCGGACTGTAGGCAAACTCCAGCCTCTTCAGGCTAACTTTTCCTTTTGTTTAAAACCTTTTGTCCCCCAGAATAATCACAAAAAAATGGAAATGTGGTCTCTTCATGCTGGATGACAATTTGAAATTGCTGTAATTATATACAGAACTTAGGGCATGATTATCTACAAGGCTTTACTCGCACAAATGCTATTCTGCAAAAGCTGATAACTCATTCATATGTTTAGGCTTACAACTTTAATCTTATTCTCTCCTTATGTCAATTCTATGTTGAAAAAATTCTACCAGTTTCAAAGGATTTCACTGTTGCAAGCAATGAAGAAACCAGACAGTAACATTTAAAGTCGTATCAATAATACTGAATTAGCTTTTTCTTAACTACATTATCTACCTACTGGAGAGTATTTTCTGTGTAGCTAATTAAACTGTAATAAAATTGCACAGCATACAGCCCCAATCAGACTTCAAGATTTTTGGGCCTGGCACGGAACGGAACAGCTAAATTTTACTTGGTTTTGTTGCTGTTTTAATAAAAAATATTTTTAAATCAAACACTAAAATAAAGCTGTCAAGATTGGACGTGGATAGGGTTACTTACTAATTACTTCAAATTACAAACACACAAACAAAACTTTAACCCCAAATGCACATGTTTAAATATGTAACTGCCTCCATCCTTTCTCTCCCATCCAAGGACTTTGCAGATACCCTAATGCTCTTGTCTTCCAAATACAGGTGAAATTGATAAAAACAAATGAAGTGCTCTCATATTTTGCACCCATGTGCCTTCATATACAAAAATCCATATGTGGACACATCATAGAGAGAGGCTGAGCACTTATAAAACAGATGTCTCTGAGAGTGAGCGCAGGCTGCCAGTATACAGAAGACCCAAAATAACGGAAACCAATCGCTCTAAGAAAAGCTTTCTATCTTACCTTGAGACACTCTTCTTGTTTGAAGAGATCCTCACAATCTTTAGCCTGCAGAACAGGAGAATTAAGGCGCTCTTCTACTTCAGACAAGGCTTGCAGAAGGTGAAGGATCTCTGCCAGGTATGTAGAAGGCACATGAGTGGTTTCCACAGTCATAGTTTCAGTCACCACAAAAGTTGTATCTTCAGGAACTGTTTGCTAGTATAGATATACAACAGAATGCTTCCTTTAGTTTCTTAACGCTACACAAACTTCTAACTTAACGCAATTTCCATTTCACAACCTGGAAACAATTAAAAATATTTTCTAAGGACAAATGCAGGAAATATTTGAGGTTTCTGCCATAGATCACTCACACTCCACTAGTCTGTTTGAAATGGCAGGTACTACAACTAATCCATGCAAAAATGTACAAATTTTTCTTCTCCTACTCTCCACAGAAATGAGTATAGGAAATGCAAGAGTACTCAGATTATGGCATTACTGAGATCTTAGTGCTAGCACTCTCATTTCAAAACGTCAGACCTCTGTAAGAATCTGTCCTTCATTATAGAAATTCCATGCATGATTCCATGCACGCCAGGCTTAAAACACTAAATCATTTCAGGGTGTCAGGTAAAATAATGACCTGTGTAACAGACACAATTTCTTAAATAATATGCAACACAAGAACTAGGTCAACTCAGCATTTTCAACACTATACTAAAACCTCTTTAAACTAGAAAGTACAATTCGGAATTTCATCATTTGAAAGGTCTTTAATGCATTCATCTTTCTAAACGAAATCTCAGCACCACACTTTTCAGGAAATTAATTTTTTGTTTTTTTTTTTTTTTTAATCTGGACAAATATGAAATAGATACCCTATTATGAAAACATATGCATACATCAAATGTAAAGAAATCCCAGAATGTTTTGGTTCCAAGAAAATAGATATTTATCTATAGCATTTGGAAAGATACTGACATATAAAGTGACAAAATAGTAACTTTTTCTACAAATTCTCTATGTTTCTGATTTGATGTGTTTATGGATCACAGATAAAAAGTAGTATCAAAAGTGTGCTTTGGAGCAGGGAGAACTGTGACTGGTTCTTTTAACTAAACTCCAAATACATGATAATCTGCACCTCCATTAGAAAAGGCAAAATTTAAAAGATATAAATTATTTGCAATTTTGAAAGCATAAGTTATTATTTATTTGTTTTGTCACATCACATAGGATTCCCAGTGTGGGACCAAGATCCATTGTGTTTGATGTCCATCTTCTCAAAAAATATAAACTTTACTTGCTGAGGATCTCAAAGAACTTTTACAAGCAACTGCTGGTAAACTTTCTTTCAAAAATCATATTATTTAGATGCTTCAGTGCTAATAGAGATAATCACAGATTTTAGAGCCATATATGTGAAAGACAATGGATAAATGGTCCTGAAGAAAACAATATCATTAGTTAGCTACACAGTATGTAAAAGAACACAAATATAAACACTACCTGGCACATACTACCTCAGCAAAGTGTCTCATTTTAATTTATCTGCCCTATCCATCCTTTCATGACATGTTTCTCTCCTCAGTTACTGGGCTGAGTCATCTGGCTTTTCAGTTTTCTTTAGTCTTAAAATATGCATGCACACACTCTAGAAGATGTATGCATATCACATATAAAGCCCATAAAGTTATCTGTAGACTTGTGTTACTCTGCTGTATTTCTTATGCAAATGTAATTGCTTTGCTTATACTTTTCTCCCTAAATGACTTTCTCAGTACATCTGCTAACACTGAAACCTCTCTAATTACCATGTCACTGCTATAATTTTTATTATTTAAAATAAATTGGTTTTTAAAAATTGCGTTTCCCCCTCAAATGTTTCATGAATCACACGCTCTGCAAAAATAACAGTTTACCCCAGTAAACCTAAAGAAAATGCTGTCCCGGTTGGTTAGAAAATGGGAGATTCTCAACAGGTCACTGAGGCACACAGCAATATATTGTCATTCCTCGGGACTACACTGTGACACTTCTACTTGTAGCAAAGAACTTTAGACCCACATGAGGAACATTTTAACTATAATTGTATTTTTCTTTTTTTGACTGAGAAGACAGAATAATTATATTCACAGTAATGAAAAGAGTATACTAGGTGTGTGAGGTTATTCACTCAAAAGGAGGTCACATGAATATGTAAAGTGACACACAAAATAGTTTCTATAATTGTATTAATTTAATCTATTTTTCAACCCAAATTTAGGCTAATAACTATGTACATATGTACACATACATGTACATACATACATGTATATGTGTATATATAGAATCAAATCTGTGCCTTCTTGCTCTAAATAATTCCTGAAACCACAAAATAGCCAAACAGAAATCTGATGTGTGAGCACTTTGTGGATATCGTGCTTAATTATTTATAGTAGTGCCAAAACTGGGTATCTTTCAATCACGGCTACAAAGAACTCACATAAAAGCACTCTTCAAGGCAAAAATAGTTAAAATCTGAAGACAGGAGTGAATCTTGTATGACATATACTGTTCAGTAATCCCTCAAAACATGTGTAATATTTAACTCCCATCAATGTTAATGAGATGTATGCAACCATATATTTATCCTGCCCTTTACAGAAAACTTTACATTCATATTTCTTACAGCTGGACAATTACCAGCATAGTTCTACAGAAAACGTGAGTCGGGAGGTTTCTAGTTCAAGCAAACCATTAACGTTTATATTGTTAGTTAAACTACAACCAGATAAATAAATGGATTGATATTTGAAAGTAGAGGCTTACCAGAACATGCCCTTCTATTTGGCATCATTATTTAATACCTAATTTAAAAAAAAAGTAACAAACCAAATTCACTAGTTTCTAAATACTATTTAAATAAAAGACTTCGAAATTTGATACAAATTTAGAAATCAAGGATTAAATTTCTTTGACTTCAGTCGGTTTTTCAATAGGTGTTCATTTCCTATCTTTCCCTCATTGACAGGAGTATAACGGAAATAAAGGCAAAAGCTGTCATCTTGCACTAAGGAATGGAAGGAGGTGTATCCAGAACTGACAATTTTAATCAGCAAAGATTTGGAAAAATTTTTGCCTTGTGTCTGTGTTTGCTGGAATTGCCTTACTATAGAAGATACAACAGACAGAGTCCTTCCCTATATTTTGGACAAGTGTCTTTACTGGAAGTGTATAGCTGAAACTGAAACATATACTAACACTGTAATAAGAAAAAACTTTAAAAGGAAAGGAGACTGTAGCAGTTGGGAATAACTGCTATTAAAAATAATATTCATTCAGTAAGGATGTATGTCATTGCTAATGCCAAAATGGTTTATCAGAAGTAAGGTAGGTTAACATTTTATAAGAATTAAAAAAATAAATAAGAAAATGGAATTTAAAGTTTTAGATAATCGTTTAAGAATGGCTTTGAATAAGTCAAATGTGACAAATTGGCAGAATACATTAGACAGTTACTTGAAAATACTCAAAGCCAAGTAATATTTTAAAATAATTCATAATACAAATAAACTGTTAAGAATGATGGGGAAATGCTGGTGGTAAATGGCCACTTCCCATATTGTTATTTCTGCAAAATACATTTTTATTTATATTAGTTTATTTTGTATTTTTACTTGATTGTCAGTGATATACTGATGTAAAAATTATTTCTAGTCTCTGATAAAACAACTTCTTTTAGGCAAGGCTTAACATTTCATGCAATGCTTTTCACCAAACACTATCATCACTAGAATAGTAAATTAAATTTTCTTCCCCATCATCACATATTTTTAATTAAGGGATATGGTCTTCCCATAAATATGACTCTATCTACATGTAAGAAACTGATTTTATTGACAGCTACCACATCCTACCAGGTGCAACACAAAGACAAGAAATACATCCATGAACTGGCCCTTACAGAGAAGGCCAATAAGCAAAAACCAGACAAACTAAACAAACAAAACCAAACAAATAAAAAAAAACAGCAAAAAAAAGAACTACAGGAATAATGCAGGTTTAGGTTTCTCCCTCAAAATCAAGCATCCTCCCCTGAAGAAGTATTTGTTATGCTTACTCCCTACATCTAGAACAGTATTACCTGGTGGCAGCAGAGCTAACTAGCTTTTCTTTTACCACTGGAAAACTTTGCGTTAAAGTACATTTCACCCATCTCAGTGTACCCATTTCCTTTCCTCTTTCTGCAGAGGGAGCAATCCCCACATCACTTTTGCTGTTGAACAGTTTACACCCAGAAAGCCTCCAACGTTTTTGTGTTAGGCCTTGGCAACTGTTCTGGTTTTGATCCCTTCTCGCTATCGGTGTCCAAGCTCACAGCAGCCGTAGTGTGCTGTGCTTCTGAGTTACTAACTTCACCCAAACAGAATACGTGGGAGGAGGAAAGCAGCAAAACACACCTATCAGCACTACTGTACCAATCAGCACTACTGTACCATGATGCCGCTCCTAACAGGCATCCTGATGAGAAGTTCAGGAAAAAAAAACATGTGCCTCCTCCTGAAGTGAACTAATGCTTGAGAAAGTATTCTTTACAAGTGGCTGTAAGATACATAAGAGTGTAAACAGTCAATCATCTCTGAGGAATAAACATAGGTGTGCTACACATACAAAAAGCCAGAAGCAGACAGCAGACACCTTCTGGACAAAGGCAGTCATGCCTCAAAAAGTCCAATTAACTTTGGAAGAGTTTATTGTGTTCTAGAGAAAACTGTACACTACATGACATTTCCTAGCCCACGGTTAGCATAAATACTTCAAATAAAGAATCAAAACCATAAAAGTATGATTCAAATGCTGTCAGAGATCAATAAAATCGCTTTCAAATACATGTTTATGCATTTAAGTTTTTATTCACCCCTTCCTACACCAACTGTGAGTGGTGATGTCAGCTAAGATTCAGAAAAATAAATTCTGTGTCCTCAGTATTGCTAGTACATCTTACCTGTAAGTGTGTATATATGCAGAAAGTAGATCAAAATTATACCAAGAACATGGAATTTTTGTTATAAGATTAGATGGCCCTAGTCAATCACAAACAGGTTATGTGTCAATACAAAAAGAAGCATCGCTTTCAAGTAGAGAGACCTGAACCCTTATTACAGGATTAAAAATTTATAAAATGCTTACATAATTCCATGAAGACAAGGTCTTAAAAGGCACTAGGCAGTATTAAAATATATTTAAAATAATATTTTTTAATCATATTTTCAAGTAAGAATGTAAATATTTTCTCACGTATGTGATTTTTCTACTCATTTATGATTGCAGTCCACAAAAGCCTGCATGTTGCAGTACTTAAAACATGTATTTTAATGCTTGTATCTGACTTTATCAGCAACTTACATAAAAATTGAAACTGTAAAAATGCATTATTATTTTCAGCACTGTTTTTGGATAGAGAGTGCTTTATAAAGTCTTCATAACACTTCACTGCTAGGGCATACCTTACTAGCTGAGAAATACTGCATTAACAGTTTTTATTCTATGATAAAAAGAATTTATCTATCTATGCATAAAATTAAATAAAGCCAGTTCAAATGAAACTATTGTTAATCATAGCATTAATTAGAAAATATTTCAGTAAATTTTACATTCTAGGAATAGCAAAAGAAAATTGCAGGCTTTGATTTTGAAAACCATAAATCAACAGGCATTAACCAGTGTGAACTTACTTCCACTGTCCTATTTTTGACCTTCATAACTTGATTGAAATGCAAAGGTTTTCTCCGTAAGAAAGAACTGTTCCCTGTACTTTTAGGCTTAAATTATGGGACATCTCCCAAAAACTCAGATAGTCATGCTACACACTGATGAGTTCTGTATGGTGGATTGGATAGATACTTGTGGTTGCTTGGCTCAAAGACTCGGATGACTACATATTCCACCCCCAATTTTTCTATTTTTTTCTTTGAGTGCATTATTTGCACATTTAGATGAGAAAAAAAAAAGTTACAGACAAAAGCTATAACAATTGATTTTAAACATTAAACCCAGAATAACATGTCATTATGTTGGTTGTATTTATAGTTGTAGCTTTGGCTTCTTTTTTGTCCTTTCTTTCTTGCTTTTTTCCCCAGGAGGAAAATATATAGTTTAAAAACTATGACAAAGCATTTTGGTGCTGCAGCCAATCCTCTGTGTTCCACACACCCTCATGCCTTTAGAGCCCTCCAAGGTGTCAAATGCACTCAGTCAAGTGGTAAAACAGCTTTGGCAATCCCTTTTTCAGTTGCTTAACAGTGCTTTTGTTTTATTCTGGCTTAGATAATTGCCTTCAGATATGGACTATCCTCAGGCTGAGGCACTGCTGCATAATGAATTTTGAAAACTTACCCATTGCTGCTTACTAAAGACCTGCTAGCACTCATGGAAATAAGAGACTAACACAACCAGCACAAATTGGAAATTCTAGCAGTTCTGCTGCTAACTTTTAACCCTGACAACTTCCATTGGTATCTATTTGTTAGCAAAGAGAAAAAAAAAAAACCACATTTCAGGTATTATGAGACTAAGATATAAGACCCCCATACAGTTCAGTGTGTGTGATATTAAGCGAGGTCTTTCAGAAAATTGAAAAAAATGGAGCACTGTGTATCTCATGCCACAGCTGCCATGTTACCATGTCTTGAAGAAAAACAAAATCTAATATCATTATGGCACAATTGACTAATTGGAACTACTGAGATTTAAAAAACGTCTCTTGTTTTAAAGAAATTATGCATATATGCTAATTACTTCTGACAAAGATGGCATATCTCAATTTTAATAACTGCAGCAGTTCAAAACTGACAAGTAAAAGGAAATCTGTATGTCTCCATCATGTAACTTTAAACAGATAATTGCAACATTACGTAAGGAATTATTAAAAAAATTAAAGATGATACCTCATAACTATTTAACAAACACTGCTCAGGCCATGTATAGTCGTTAGCATTTTAAGGGGAAGGTAAGCCTTTAACTACCAGTGAGTCAAAAGAGATAACCATTCTCAGTATTAGAAATCAGTAAATAAGCAAATACCTAGGTATCCATGTTACATTTAAGAATGAAAAAAATCAGAACACATTGCAGAATCTAGATTCTAGTCTGGTTTTCAACAGATATTTAAAAATGTTATCTAGAATTTTATAAGGGCTTACCTGAGAAACACTTTTGTAATTGATTTATGCATGTTACCTTCCTGTAGACTAAATGTATTTGAAAGTTTTTGTATGCTAAACTACAGAATACATAAATCCATAGAGTTGTTAACTATTTCTTGTATTCACCTTGTAATATTTTTCACAGCTGAAAAAATACATACAGACATTATAAAGGAAATGTCATACCTCAGGAAGTATCTAGTTGACACTTTAGAAGATTAAACTCTTCTACACAGCCCTATATTCTTGTAATCAAGATGTCCAATTGTGACAATCTCTATTGATTCTGTGAAACCAGCATTACGTACTCAAATTTGCCTGCATAGCAGGAAATACCCCAAAAAATGGAAGGAATTTCAAATGATTTTTTACTCAAAATATAATTTCAAAATTGTGTTTCTTGGACAGTGGTAAGCTATAGAGAAAAAACAGCGTATATAGTGGCAGAACGAGCTTCTACACGATATGGTAGAAGGCAGCCTTCCTAGGAACAGGCTTTGGTCAATGTCAAATTATTTAATGGCTGATTTATTACGACTACAGAAGAGCTCTAATCTTAGTCAGCATTTATGCATGAACCTTTAGGGCTGTCCTGAATAATAATATGTGTAACTCTACTGACTGATCACCAAGGAATCAATTAACGTTAAATAAAGCACAGATATGTTAGAGTACAGTCTACTGATGTACAAATTGACTAACCTATTCTGAAATTGACTGGCAATTTGTGATGCTTCCCAGATATTTATGCAAACTACATCTGTTAGCTGTTTATTGAGATAATTTGGAAAATCATCTAAAAATACCATTAAAATACCACATTAGTGTTGAATGCTAACAGCTTCAAAGAGCAAGGTCCTAAACCTTAAACATTGACACCTTCCAGAAATGATAAAAGAAATTACCTAATTATTTTACATTTTTATTTCTTACTATAACCTTAACCTACATTTATAGAGATGCAATCATACAGAATAATAATAAGGTTTGTCGCTTAGGCTGATTTTGTTACTTCAAGACACAGATTTTTTTTTTTAATAATGTGAATGAAATCACTGTCAATCCAGCAGTTTTGAAAACTAATTATACATACATATTCAGTACTTGCACTGTACCTATCCAAATTTACTCCCTTCTGCACCTTTATGAGCATATACTTGGATGCACCCATGCAAAAAAAAAAAAAAACACCACCAAAAAAAACCCCAAACCAAAACAAGAAACCCCGTAAGTGATGCTGACATCCTGAATTATAGACAGGAGATGAACATTATCTCTTCACCAGATATTATCACTTTGGGCCACATCACTCCACAGCAGGTCTTTTGGCTTATTATTTAATTCAATATAATAGCCAAGTAATTTTGACACCAAATTCCTCATAATGTAATTGATTATGTTAATAAATTATCATATACTATATCAGAGAAAATCAGATGGTAATTAGCTGCCTTGTTTGCCAAACAGCTATATAATTATAAGGAAGAAAACACTATACTAGTATAATGCTCAATTTTGTCCAAAGAAAATTGAAAGGAGACAACTGTGCTACGTAGCACATGATTCTTTAAACAAAGGCTGTTGATCTTGTTTCCTTCTGAACCACAGGGAAAACAGTAAGAAAAGCCTGTGGCACGGCTAAGACTACATTCTTATAACCGCTTCATATAATTTAAAGACAGCATCCTAAACCAGCCTCGCTCTTAGTTGCAGCAAGACTTTTCATTTCTATGTGTTAATGTAAAGATGTTGAGTTTTACTTTTAAACTAGAGAATGTAATTTAGGTCACTAAATTTTATAACAGATAATGACAAATGGCAGAGAAAAACCTTTTCTGTAAAGTTCTGTCACCTACAAGACAGGATTTTTTTACTTCACTCCATTAAAATACTATAGGTTTGCAGTGATGATAGTGAATACTGTACAGAATTAATAAGGAAATATGAGAAGACAAATACACTTTAGAAGAAATAAAATACTGTAGTAAACTGGTCTATTTTTATAAAAGAAGGCTATAGATGCTCTTCACTTAAACTACCAGAACACTGTATGCATTCACTTTGGACACTGAAAAGGTAAAGCACATTTTAAAATGCATCTATAAAACTAGTTCTTTGGCTATATCAAAGACAGTATCCATCTTCAGTGTACTTCCCATACCTTTCTTCTCTTAAATTAGACATAAAAGTATTTGAAATTTATTATTCAGAAAAAAAAAAAACCTAATAGCAATTTCAGGTGGATGGATGATAGAAAATAGCTGTAAACATTCAGCTGTGATTCTCATTCATCTTCACCCTTTTTGCAGACCACAGTCAAAAAAGCCCAGTCTTCAGCTGTGCTGTGTAAAGCTATTTGTTTAAAAAGCTGCCACTGTAAATGTCAGAAAAGTTAAATGGTGTTAGAGGATCACCTCTGCCCTGTCTTTAACAGACCCAAAGCACACAGGTGAAACAGATACTAATCCATCACTGTATAGTTCTCTTTTGCCCAGCAGCTATTTTCTTATTTTGCTTTTCTAATGCCTTTTCTCTCTTACTCATCCTCTCTCCCACTCATTACAGAAGTAGTAAAGAATTAGTTTTCTCCTTCTTCTTGACAACCACTACTTGTTTACATACCCCAAGAAACATTTAAGCAAGGATAACAGAAGAAAACCACTTCATTCCAATGCTGCTGGTTGTGAAAACTGTGGAAATCAACACTCAAAAACAATGGTAGCACATTACCACCGAAGTATCCAGCGTTATTTAGATACAGACAGATAATTAGCCCACCAAGTCCTGTGTTTATCTGTGACATTTATTTCAATTAATTTTCAATTTATATTTTAGAAAACATCTTTATAAACATATTTTAAGAGTTAAAAAAAAATTAATGAAGCAGAGCTCCACAGGGAAATATTAACTGAGAACTGCAAGATGTCCTTAAAAGACTGAACTTGATCAAACTCTTGAGTTTCAGATGTAAACTTGATCAGTCCTTAATCTGGTTCTAGAAGTTGATCACATACTCTCTCACCTGACGTGGTCATTCAGTTAGGAGACAGATATTTTGAATTTCTGAATGTTTTACAGAATAATGTCTTTTATTTGGAAAAATGAAGCTTATGATACTTAATTCATAGTAAGTACTAAGGGTACTGTTATTGTACTCGCATTGCAGATAATTATTGAACTGCTCAGACTAAACCACTTACCTTTTAGAAATAAATATGTTTTGTACAGCTATTGTCCTTATTCATTCTTGTTCAACACATAGTCTAATTGGTATAAAAAAGACAGTCTCTCCTGATGTTTGTCATTTGATCAACTTTAATATTTTTCCCAGTGTGGCCAAAATCCAGACCCAAATATCTCAGAAGTAAAATGACCATAAATTTCAATAGAACATTTGTGTGTGTCACAAATGAAATTACTGAAATGACTTAGGTAAGTCTATTTTTTTGCTTGTATATACTTCAATAGGTACCAAAATTTGACAGCTGTTAATAGGTTGCAAGAACAATATTCTTCTTCTCCTAAATATACTCTGGCTTACTATTTACAGCATGCATAGTTCATCCAAGAGAGAAAAAGAAAAAAAACACCATATGCAACCGCAGAAAGAATGTTGGATAGCTTGATAAAATATGGTAATAGGACATATGAAATAAGAATTTATAGTCTAGGTTCTGCACCTGTGTTCATCTAGAAAATGTTTTCTCATGGTAAAGGCCTTCAGTACTCTCTACAGACAGAGTAATTTCAGTCAGCTCAGTAAAATCTAAACTGAGCCATGACATAAACATGCTCATAGACTGCTGAGATGAAAGCACGGAAAAAAAACCCCAAAACTATAAAAGAGGCATTAACTAAAGACAATTGAATTCAATGTAATCAATATATCAATAGCTGATTTTCATTCTGATTTCAATTAAACTATCTGAATCTAGCTTTTTCTCTGCGACAGATAACTATTTTCATCACCCTGGAACAGTGGCATAAACTGTTGCAGAAAAATAGTAACTGGAAGATTTAGGTTTAGGCTGCAGTAAAGCGGATTGATAACTTTTCTGAAAATACCGTGCAACCGCCAAGGCTTAATAATTTTAGATTCTGCAGAAATGATCTAGAAGTAAATGCCCCTTCACCTCTCTAATATTATAATTTCTACCGAAATTAATTTTTTAAAAGCAAACATGTAATTTTAACATGAAAAAATTGCATACTGCCCTAGGATTAAACTTCAATGGCTTGTTTTTTTAAGAGTATCTTAAGCTTCCATGAACTTCAGTGTGATTTTGTGGTTAATCATAATTTTAAAACATGATGATAAAATATTCGACTTTTTAAAACATTATTCAGATTTCACAACTGACGTTTCTACCGACTGATTTCAAATGGAAATTTTTAGCAGAAATTAAGTAGAACCCTAAACTTTTCTTAAGACAGGAATCAAAAATCTACCTGACTGAAAAACTAAGTTTTCTGCCCACTGTTTATTTTGCCGCTTATGAATAAAGACACTGGATGGGAGAAGAAAGTTGTAAGAAAACATGAACTCCAAAAACTTTTTCCCACTCAGGGTCATTTTAGGTTTTGCACAGTTGCGTTTATGTATTTGTGTACCATGTTTAACCTGTTATTGCAATAAACCTACCTTTTCTCTATAGAATGTCACACATTACTCTCTGGCAATTTTCACATAAAGAGATGACCACTACAGCAAATTGGATAATGTCTCAAAACTGGCATTAAAGACAACATGTAGTGTTTGAGCTAATATAACTACATCATACCTTATAATCAAAAGCTGTGTCAGAAAATTCTTTTTATAAATACACACCCATATATATTTGTCAACTTGTTGCTGGATATTTACTGCTACATATTTTTGAGATAATAAGAATTTTATGAAAATCTACCATGCTTGAGAGAATCAATTCTCATATGGTTATGGCTCCTATATGCTTCCAACAGGTCTCCCCAACAAATATTGGGGAAAAGTAAAATCCAGAGGAGTATGATCATTCTAATTTCACACTTTGATATCAGAAATATATTCGCTCCAACAAACGTAAGAAATGCAAATTTGTCATTAAGCCACATAATTAAAGGTTATCTTCAATGCAGTCTTGCTATGTTTATTCAATGCATCATAATGAATTGCAAGATATACAATACACCTAAATCCTCACTGATTTATAGTAACAATTTTCAATTGTTAGATATGACTGTTATTGAATCCATCATCAAATACAAATTAAAAAAATGCAGCAGTTCTCTATTTCTTTTTTCTTAAAAAATAAATTCCTTTTTGTATTTTTAAAATGATTTTATTCAGTTGGCAGTTAACAATCTCGGTGAAAGTTCTTTTTGCTGTTATATGTATGTGTTCAAGTGAACTCTGCATTTTCACTTTTCTATAGTATTTTAAATTTTATTTATTGTGTTTGTAGTGTATTTATTGCTTGCACAAACAATTAATTAATCCTCACAACATCCCTGTGAGGTAGGTACTTTGGCTGTATTAAAAAAAAACAAGGACTCAAGAAAAATTCACTTTGTTTCACTGATTCAGCAAAGCCAAAACAATAATGAGGCAGTTGTACTTCTCACTTATATTTGAGCCATGAAAATACACTGCCTCTCACCAGTTTCAGTAGCTTTTGTAAAAATTCTAAACTATTTCATATGAATATCACTTTGGTCATTGTCAACAGAGCAAGATATTTTCCATGAGAAACAAGAAGGATACAGTAATTTTCCTGTACACATCTAAAATTCATTGAAGAATGAACTCATCCCCCAGATAAATACTAATAAGTAGCCTTTTTGCATGAAATATTTGAGAATATTTAAAAATTTAACCATTACAAGGATAGAAACATTATATAAATAACATATTTTAATAATAAAAATACATGTAATGGTTACATGGCTTTAAAAGGTCAATGACTGCATTCCTTTGACCAATTCAAAAGCACGCGTGCTGACGTACCTACTTTACATATTTTAAAGAAAAAATATGCTAACATATAGTTTTGTTGGTTTGCTTGTATAATTTTATAATGGATATACTCATCCTCTGTCATGGCAGGTGGTGAGTGACATAAAAAGCACATAGATAGCAGAATGTTTTTATGTAAATTGCATACACATTCTTATTTCTTATTTTCTTATCAAAACAACAAATATATTTGTTATTTAAAAAAGACTTATTTACAAGACAAAGTGAAGCCTGCTTCAGCTCCGTGCCATCATAAACGATTTGCAACTGATTAAATCCATCAAGTTTAATATAAACCATAGTAATCTGAAGAGAGCAATCAGGTGGAACAAGATTTAATAACATACAAACCAAAGTTAATGCTTCTCTGATTGTTTCCATTAACTTCATAGCTAACCCAATTATTATTTTTATATATACATTACGTAACTTAATAGTAGAAAAGTTAAAAATACACAATATACTCCATACATAAGAGGACTGTATTGACCAAAAGGTTATACATTATTGCTGATTTTTGAACTTTTTTCTTTTTTAAAACACAGTCGATTATATATCAATTAGAAATAACATTTTATATCTATATAAATTTTCATCATCCTGTCAGTAAGTTCCCTCTGCAATCTAGGTGTATTTAAAAATAAATAAATTACATTATAGTTTGTTGAAACACCTTTTATCACTAGCACTTTTAAGATTACAGAAGAGTACATAATGCAACAACTTGCTTGACAGCAGATCTTATCTTTCTTCGTATAAAATCAAAAGCCCTGAAGACAATGAGCAGAGTAGTGGGAACGGCAAGGAAAAACTGCCATGTAACTGCAAAAGCAATCTCTGGTAACCTTCTAAATGGGTAACACCCAATACGTATATTGATCATAGACCTGGAATAGTGACAATTTATTTCCCTTTAAATTCTCCAGTTATTGCAGCATGTATAAATCAGTAAGAACAATTACATTTTATATACAGCTAAACAACTCAAAATCCAAAGACACAAAGCTGGTTCAGAAAATTAATTGTTTTCATCCTGTCAAATTTATAAGTACACTTTCTTGCAATAATTCCTTTGAGAATTTAAGCATTTGAAGAAGAGGGCATGTATATGTAGTGTCATAAGATTTTTTTTAATCTCTTCCTAAACTGGGTACATGTTATGAACAAACAAAAAAACCAATTAAAATTGGCATGGGATGGGTAGTTTGAAAAAGACAATTTTTGTGTTTTACATGTTCAGTGAATAAAATAGATGCATGGCAAACTGATGTTTTTAAACTGGAAAATGTTATGAAAAAGTAATGAGGCAACCAAAATAAACACAAATTTTTCATTGCTGAGTTTTTTGTAATTGGCTGATTTAACTTAAGGGCAATTTTAAGACCAAAGCAGAGAACTATACTATTAGGATATAAAGATTCCCCCACTTGCAAACCATAGGGTTTTTCTTATTAATAACTGAAGAGTTGACACTGACCCTGAAGCTCTCATTGTTAGTAGAATGCTGTTAGTAGTAGCAGTTGCAAACATATGGGTTTGCCAGTAACAACTCACAATTTGTGCATAGTTGAGTCTTCGAAACTGAGCAAATTTGCTCTCAAAATCTCGCCAGCGCTTGCTGAGCTGTATCAGGGTTGGCTCCACTGCTTTTGCAGCCCCATCCTTAGACAAGCGTTCAGCTTGCCTGTGCACCGCATTCAGATCTTCCTTCTTCTTCTCCAATTCTCCATCAATCTCCTAGTGAGCAAAACCAATACAGGGCCCAGGACAGTTAGCTAACTAGATCAATGAACTTAAAATTAGTAAAATACTTCTGTCAGAAATTCCATTTCTATTTTATTGTTACAATTAAAATTCACAGTTATTTCATGTCCTATTTTACATTTTAAAAAAAACAAAACCTGAAATTGAAGAACCTTCTAGGAGATTGGCTGTAGAAATACTAACAGCTAATACACACTGAAAACTAGTTAGCAAAGGCCAGTATTTTCCACTTCCAGATTCTTGCTATTACACTGTGATGGACAACTTGAGAAATTTTCTCAATAAGGGTCAGCATATTCAGGACAAATAGTGTTTGGACAACTTACAAATATATTATTTGACTCTCTAATATATTATTTAACTCCTGTTTCACTCTGTGGGAAACTTAACAGAGAATGAAGCAAAGAAAGACGATGGAAAATAAACTAGGAAAACATTTGACAGTATGTACATAAATCTATAGAGTTTGACAGTGGCATATGAATATGTTCTGATGAAAATGAATGTGCTAACATGAGATAGAGGCCATCCATATATCGGTAATTCATTTGTTCATCTGGAACAAAGATACATAAAATCAATTACAATTTTTACTAGAAAACATTTGATGCTTCTTAACACATTACACACTTCCCATATTATCAACAAAAAATTTTATTTAGTGTGTTTCAAATTATTTATGTAACATTCTGTATAAAAAACAAATACAAAATATAGTACAACAAAGAAATGTCCGTTTAAACACAGATAATTAGGGTTTGTTTTACTATAAAGAGAAATAAAGAACTGAACTGATAATGTTCTGTAGCTATTGGAATATTTGTTGTATTTGCTGTCTGTTAAATTGATCAACTATCACTCAAAAAGATCTACCATTGCCATCCCAAAACAACATTACCTTTAGCTTCTGCTCATCTTTGTGGTCTGGTAGACTGGCTAACTTTTTCTCAATGTCATCCAGCCATGTCATTAGGTCATCAGCCTGCCTCTTGTACTGATACCATTGATGAGAAATCTCTAAAGCCTTTTTTCTTCTTTGAGATCTCAAGTCCTGTTCACAGTGCAGACATTATTAGAATATGAATTAAAGGCTTATAAAATATGAATTGGCATGTGTGCACACTGAAGGGAAAAAAATGCACGAAGCCACTTTTTTTTAATTAAATGTTGGTATTTAAATCAAGTATATAAGTATCTCAACACAGCTTATTTCCTTCAGTTTAACAGCATATATGTAACTGAACAAAGCATATTACCATCATTTTAACAGATTATTTTTTCTTTTAAAGGAGGTTATCTAATTCAGGGTTGTTCACATGATGAATAAACCCCTGAGACAGTCACCAATATTCAGAGAAGTTAACACTCTTACATAAATGTGTATATTTTATATAGAACACTTCTGTTCAGAATACTTACTGGACAGATGGAAACACAGCCCACTTAGTATCTAGCCATAAGTGGGCTTCCTGTGTTTTGTGGTCTCCTGTGAAATTCTAGCCTGCATGCAAAGTCTGTAGCTATTCAAAAGAAAATCATTTCAATGCAGAAATGTATGCAAAGACAGGTTTCCTTTTTCTAAATTAAATACCATTTACATAAAAAATCTCTTCTGTTTATAATTCAGCTTTATAAAAGTATTAAAACTTCTCTTTTACAAGAAGGTAAAAAATGCTATTTTATTTTATATAAATATTATTAAATATACTCCATTTGCATTTGCTTTAAATGCTTAACTTTGCTCATACAGAGTTCAGAAAATATTTTCATTACTATAACTTCTTGTTAAGAAGCAAGTTCAAAAATTACTAATACATTTTATATAAAAATATTCCGATGAATTTGCCTCAACCATTCTTGAATTTTATTTGGCAAGGTTGAGTGCCTTAAGTGAATCACCCAAAGGAAAATCAATCACTCTATTCCATAAAAATGGCCAGTAAGGATCTGGTCAATACCACAGTTCTAGAAACTCTTTTCTTATTTCTCCTCCATAAAAGTTATTGATTACTTGCATTTAACTTGAAACAGTCAAAGACACACCTAATAGATTTCAAGTTTGTTTTAAACATGGACAAAACAAGAGTATATTCCAGCTATTCTTTTAGTGAATTCAAATAGATCTGCAAAACTGTAAAATCAGAATGAAATCCACAGGAAAGGAAAGATGCTACTTAAAAATAAATAATAATAAAATATAACCATGCCATGCTGCCCAAGCCAAGAACAACTTAATCAAATTTACCAAAAGAAAGAAAAATTCTGCTTGCCAATAAGATGAAAAATTCTTCTACAGTAGCCAGAGCCTATGGCTCCATGTAGGTGACCAAGGTGACTTTCCAACTGTAAGATTCTTTCTTTCCTCACTTTTATTTTTTTCCCTGGAAAGACAACACTCCCAATTATGACTATTAGTTTGTCCAAATAGGTCTCACTGTGGATGTTCCTAGGAACAGTATCACACAGTTATACCGATACTATACTATACTACAGGAGTGTAGTAACACAGAATTTCGATATGTGACTTTGGTTTTCAGCCTCTCAGCTGCTAGGTCTACTGGTACTACCACCTACCCTATTCTAAAGAAGCTGGAGCCACTTTTGCCACTAAAGAATATAGCATGTAAATTTTTTACTAAAGGATAAAACAACTTATTAATTGCCAGATGTATGTTATACAACTGAAAATACCAGTTTGTGAGAACTGATTCTAACTAAGGTCTTGATTGCTGTTGGAGAAACATGAACTATGCATAACCTCTTAAAAAAGGAATTATTATCAAATAAATAATTGTTGTCCAACTGGCAATCACCTGGTTGTAACACTGAGGACAAAACAGTACTTGTTTAGCTGGAGATTTAAAATGTCTTTTCCAAAGCATCAGGAGAAGTATATAAGAAAATGTATGTTATATAGTTTTAAATTACTCGTCTCTAAATAGTAATGAAGATTCATCTAACAGAACAATGCCCTGAAATGAAGAATAAATGGTTTTAGTAGCATGTGCTTATAATTGTAGCTCCTATACCTTGAGAGCATTATGTTTAGTCTGCAACAGCTGTTGTTTTATCTTTATTTCCTCCCACTTTCTCTCATCTGTGATTCTCTTTTGAAGCGTGTCACCCCTTTGCAGCAATTCTTTCACCGTGCTCTCGTCATCTTCACCCTGATTTTCGAAAAAAAAACCCCAACACATATCATGGGCATTTTAATCTAATTATTACTTAAGTACTAGGAGATACAGACACATAAAACTACACTTCCTCTGCCAAAGTAATAATCTAACAGCTACTCACAATTCTACACTGAAGACCGAATAACTTTTTCTTGCTTTCTACAATACATGTACAAGTAAAACAGCACTTGAAAACCTATGGATGTTTGACATCAGATTTTATGTAGCATCCAGGATAACACGGTGACAACATTAAAGACAAAAAAGTAAAACATATTTTACTTTAAAACAAAAAGAATAGATATATGGAAAATATTCTAAATCATTGTCAGAGCCACTGAACTTGCCAGTATGCTAGGAGGCCATGTAATTCCTGACCATTTCATGTATCACCACAGTGCAAAACAGCTATTCTGGCAGGGGAAATGATAAGTGCTAAGCACTTTTTACATAGGAGTTGAATCTATGCCACAAACTTCTAGGAGTTTATCTCTTGAACCACACCCACACTAAGAAAGGGAACAAAATATGCTCAAGTAGTGGAAACTGCCCCATTAAATTTGATTCATTTAGAAGTTACCAGAATTTACAGTACATACTGCCTTAAATTTTACATTTCCTGCACAAAAAAAAAGAAAAAAGAAAAAAAGTCCTGTAAAGATTCCATTCAGCATTGATATAAAATAGCTGCCTTTGAAGTATTCCTTCAAAGGAAAAGAATATTGATTCTTTATACTGCTTGTAAAGAAATATATACTTAAGTCTTGCTGAGGACTCACTAAGAGAGGGTCCTAAAGACAAATCTCTTTTATTGCCCAGCCAAGACATGTCACCCCTCTGAAAATCACTTTGGAGAAAACATACCATAGTGGCAACAGCAGCAAAGAACAGCAGTATTTTACTCCTCTCTCTTCCTTTCCCCCCCCCCAATATGCATAAACAGTTTTACTACTTCCAAAAGGGAAACACGAATAATAAAGCTTACCACAGCCACAAAAAACTATTTACAATAAAAGGTATAATCAGATTGGTGAAGAACTAACTAGCAAGTAGCATTTCTTTTAATTATCATTTCCTAGCATTTGTTTTTACTGAATGTCTTCTTTTACTATATTGCTCATTTAGATACATCATTCTGAGTCTTCTTGGTCTTTATACTGCTAGAAAGATTTTAATATTCATTCCCTATTCTGTAATATTGCTGTTTCTAGTATTGGATCCGTAGATAACGTTCCTGTTTTGCTTAGTGTTTTCACAAGGGTTGAAATATGCTTCTCTTCTAGCCTGACAGGTAACTTACCACTAAAACTTTTACTTAATGCTGACTTGGGAGTTTTGATTTTATAAATATATTAGCACAGTAAAATTTTGTCCAAGTCTTATCTAAAGATCCTAACACAAATATGGAAGTTTCTAATTTTCAATCAGATTTTTTCAGCTCCCTGCCTACTTCACTCAGGCATCCATTTCAACCAAATTACCATATTTTTATTGAAGTCCTCCTCTTTCAGATTCACCCCCTGCTGAATTTCAACCTCCAGTGGTTCAAGCATTTTTTCTATATCAAAGTCAAATTGCTCCAATTCCTTCACAGGAATGAAGGGCTAAAATGGGAGAAACACAAAGATTATTTATTTAAATCACATACTTAATAGTTTTATTAGAAACGTAAATGGAGACATCTGTTCTATGCCCTATTGCTAAAACAATGGTAGGCTTTCCATCATGTGGAAAAATATTTACAACATACAACTCAAAGTACCCAAAGATACAAGTAAAGACAGATATTTAAGTACACTGTAGAATTTCCATATAAGAAAACACAAGAATTCTATGGTGACTGAAAACGAAAAAAAAAAAAAATCTCACATCTGTGTGTAAGAACAGGTTAAACAGTGTAACATAACAATTTGTCTAAAAAATTGACACTACTTGACTAAATCTGGTTTGTCAGAAATTACTCACACAGCAACAAGCAATCCACTGAGATGCAAAACCATCTACTACTACCAACTGAGAAAAAATTCATGATAATTTGTTTCAGTGTTTTGAAATCATTGCTCTCTCACAAAGAATACCAAAAATGCCATGTGAATTAAACAAAGGACAGATAATCTTTTCATAAGATATTTGCCTAACAGTATTTTGTAACAAATTAAAAAAAAATGAACAAAATTTCACTAAAATAACTTGTGTTTCAAAAAAGCCTCAACAAAAATGCAAGATGAAAAAACCCTCAACCAAACAAAATAGATACAATTCCTCCAAAATGAATCACGGTATAATTATGTCTCTTTAGCTCAGTGTTCAGTTTTAAACTCTAAAATAAATGCCACATATTAAAAACAGTATACCACCCATTATCTACCTGATACCTGGATAGTTTAATATACAATATGCAAGGTATTTATTAAGTGCATTGCAAAGGATCAACAGAAAAAGCTTTCTTCCTTCAAAGCTTTACACGCAAGAACAAGCAACAAATTGCACAAAAAATTACATTTAAAGTTAATTACGCTTTTTGAAGTTCTAGGAAGTCTTTGACATACAACTGTCTGCTTGCTAAAGGCATAAGCACATTGTATTCTAATCAGTTCTCTTTTACTCTTCCCTCCAGTACAACTGGTATTTACTACAAAGCAAAAGTTTGTAATGAAGATGGTATCAATCAAAGTTAATCAGTTAAAAAAAGAGACTGGACATCAGCTGTAATCTGTTCTCAGCTGTTCCACAAATGACCCAGGAGAATTAGGGTAAAAATGCCTTAAGTGTATCTGTTTGATTCTTTCAATGATAAAGATTTTGCGCACTTACGAACATTACTGGAAATAGAATAATGTGCAATATTTAAAGAGAATAGTATACGGCTAGCAAATTTTTGTCAAGAAGCTCAGAATTACACTCAGCAAGCACTTCAACTGAGGTAGAAATAATAGCAGACTACGCAGTAATTTCTTCTCAAATGCTCTGAGTGATGTCTTCAAAAGTACTTAAATCTCACTAAAAGACAAATTAATTTATAAAACTGGAATACAAAATTACTAATCTCTGACAAATGCTAAAAACAATAACGAAAAGGAAAATGGAAGAAAAAATACTAAAAGAAATTCCAATAACTGAATGAGGTTCAAAGACCACTTGAAAATATTAAATCTCATTTTAGTACATTGTGATCATTTTGTTAATTCAGGATGCAACAATTACGTATTACCATTTAGTGTCTTCACATGTCACTTCTTATTTACTTCACTGTTGTACTGATAATTGTTAGTATTTGAAAAAATATAGCTAATTTGAAAACAGATGAGAATTGATTGAAAATAGACTATGAGAGCTTACTATCCTCTTGAATTAATTTTTAATCTGTTATTCAACAAGTAAATAATTTTACCTAGATATGAAAACCCCCAAAACACTTAGGAAGCATAATATGACCCTGTAAGAATAATAATTTTTAAGGCCAGGAAGCTAAAATTATGACTAAAAGAAGTGCAGTTACCTATATTATACAGGTGGACAAAATGAGGCACCCAGCAATTTAGTCCTTTATCCAAATGCATACAGCAAGTCAGTAGAACCACCAAAAATTCAGGCAAGTTTTTGCTTCTCTATCTTATGCAATACTTATTACTATGGATATCCTTTATCAATCACATCCTAGCTGTCCGTTACCCAAGGTCCTGGAAAAGGTCCCCTAAATTCTAATTTACTATTAAAACTGTGTGTTGTGTAATTCCTCTCATCTTGCTACATATGTAGTGTATAAAGCTTAGTGAGTTGCTGCCAAATTCACCTTGCCTATACAATCATGAAGGTGAGAACACCAGAGAAAAGGTTGCCAGGTAGGAGACATTTGCAGGCTATGTTCTGAAGACACATCACCTTGATAAGCATCTTTTCTCCCTTCTTTGAGTGAGCCCACAACATGCAATTCAAACAGTTAACCCATGATAAACCATCTACAGGCAGTCTCATTTTTCTCCAAGGCAAGCAGTAATTTCACACAACCCTATCAAGGGCTGCATCAGCCCTGTGTCCTTACAGCGTTGTGGAAATGCAAGGAAGCGCAGACTGCAGATAGCAGATGCTCTGAATAAAAACATCACATAACACAGTTGTTCGTGCTTTGTGCCAAGAAGTTCTCTGTCTACAGTTCGTACTTGTGTAAGAAGTGAGAAGTACACTGAAATGGCTGAAGTACTACTGATGGCCAATAGGAAGAAAAAAAAAGATGACCTTTATTCATAGGACATATTCTTTTCTGTTCCAGAAATGAAACCTAAATAAACTCGAATATCCACAAAGAATGTGCTGGTTACACAAGGTATTGAGCCCTGTGTACACCCCAAACAACTCACAAAACCCATCACTTTGCTTAAGGTATTTGCACAGCTAATTTCCTGTTCTGCCACCTATCCTCTGTGCTATTACAGTAGCCAGCAAAAATAGTTAAGATCAGGATCCATGCATTCCCATTATCCTATAAAACAATTTTCATGGCTGCCTGCTTTTATCTTCTGAATAGCTTTCTGCAATAAAGGCAGCAAATACAATGGAGAAAGTAGGTGGTTTGTGTCCTTCCTCATTGCAATTCAGAAGTCACAACTTGGCTAAAAATTACCTAACACATACTGCATTCAGATTCAGTAGTCAAACTAGTTGTACAGATGAGTAGCTGAAGTACAATTGATACAAACTGTATGTCTATCAGTCTATCTCAAACCTTGGTGAATCACAGCCTCATAGGAAACTAAGTGCATTTAATGAAAAATTAGCCCTCAAAACCCAATCTATATAAATAAAAGGCTGCTCATACTTTGAGAAGATTAAGAATCTTACTAATTCCCAGATGCTGTTTATTCTTTATAAATTAGCAAAGTAATCATTGTTACATTCATATAAAGTCAGCGAATACTTCTAATTGTGAAATAGTGAAAAGGACCTCAATGCCAAAACCCTTAAACCTTCACACTT
>Ga0065711_1031090_pt1 | contig 30598 bp, 6 predicted proteins | sample Hoacrofraction12_FD_59098 | JGI IMG/M metagenome (GOLD analysis project Ga0065711, IMG submission 59098) | Hoatzin crop microbial communities from Cojedes, Venezuela - Epithelial fraction 12 v2 (version 2) | ecosystem: Host-associated > Birds > Digestive system > Esophagus > Crop | place... | reverse complement strand
TGTCTGAACATGAGGAAGAACTTCTTCCCTCTGAGGGTGACGGAGCCCTGGAACAGGCTGCCCAGGGAGGTTGTGGAGTCTCCTTCTCTGGAGATATTCAAGACCCACCTGGACAAGGCCCTGTGCAGCCTACTGTAGGTGACCCTGCTTCGGCAGGATGGACTAGATGACCCACAGAGGTCCCTTCCAACCCCTACCATTCTGTGATTCTGTGATTCTGTGATTCTGTGATTTCCATCGTGGCTGCTGGGTGTTGCAGTCAGACTGTGTATAGAGTATGGAAGTTACTCTGATGTAGACACAGGTGACTTAGACTCAAGCCCACTGTCTGTAGAGTGCCCCTGGTCCAATGAGCTTTGCCCACCAACCTGCTTCAGATTGTGTCTCTTTTTCACAGAATCGTAGAATGGTTTGGGTTGGAAGGGACCTTATAGAGGATCTAGTTTCAGCCACCCTGCCACGGCCAGGGACACCTTCCACTGGACAAGGTTGCTCAAAGCCCCATACAGCCTGGCCTTGAACACTTCCAGAGATGGTGCATCCACAACTTCTCTGGACAACCTGTTCCAGTGCCTCACAGCCCTCATAGTAAAGAGTTTCTTTCTTATATCTAGTCTAAATCTACACTCTTTCAGCTTGAAGCCATAATCCCTTCTCCTATCACTACGTGGTCTTGCAAAAAGTCCCTCTCCAGCTTTCTTGTAGGCCCTCTTTTAAGTACTGAAAGGCTGCTATAAGGTCTCCCCAGAACCTTCTCTATTCCAGGCTGAACACCCCTACCTCTCACAGCCTTTCCTCATAGGAGAAGTGTTCCAGCCTTCTCATCATTTCTGTGGGCCTCTCTCTCTAAATTCCATCTGGACATACAAACACTTTGATGTGTCACTTTTTTGAATAGAAAAGACAAATGATGATCACCTTTTGCTCTGCTTTATCACTTGGTTATTATCTGTGCTCCCAATATTTTCTTGTGCTGTCATGGCTCCTCTTTTTTTTTGCAAGTCTTGTCGTTGCCAGCCTGATGCTTAGCATAATTCTGCTCTCATCTTTTCTTGCTGTTTCTGGGGAAGGACTTCATCTGGTGTTCACTGATGATATAACAATCAAAATAAGGGGTTAAATATTATCGAATGTGATGAGAGCAAACTGTATAAATTTCCTGAGATTCTTTTGATGTCTAGAAGCTTTCTATCAGAATGAAAACCAGGTAATCTGGTGTCACTTACCATGCTTGAAATTCTTGAAGTTGTGTCACAAAATTAAGCTCTAAAATCTCATATACATTTGATGAGAACTGTTCATCATCTTGTAAATTGTTTGGAAATGTATCAAATACAGGATTTCGCACACTAGTCTGTCTAAACCCTGTATGTAACCTTGTTCTCCAAAACCTGTAACAAAACAAATATGTGGTGCGTTAATGGGCAAAGAATTTTAAAACTGGGGGAGCACTGTGAAAGGAATGGCGTTATTTAAAGTTTATCTGGATCCAGGGTTTTAATGTAGGCTTATATAATAATAATAACAAAATAATAATAATTGCACTGTGTCTTGTCATTAAAATGAATCATTTTAATGATGTATTGAGTTGTAGAAGGTAATTAATGGCTTGCTAGTACTTTGTTATGTAGAAAATAATAATGTTGTAATTCACACTTTAAAATAATTTGAAGATGAAATCAATAAAAACCAAATATGCATTTTTATCCCTTTGAAATATCGCATAATTTAGAAGAAAGTGGCACATGGAGAGAATAATCAACAGATCCAACGTACTGTTTTAAAAGCAGTCAGGCTCTTATAAATAGAGAAGTTCGGTCTGGAGGTCCTCCTGATCAAATAAACCCAGACATTTGAGGCTTCTTTAATGGGAGGTAGATGTTTATATTCTGTGGGCATTGATACTGTTAACTTCAATAGTGGGCAATCTCTTGAAAGACAAGTGACTGTCAAACCCTGCTGTGAATCCCACAGTGACTTTTCTCAGAAAATTATTTACTGTTAGTGAGATACAAAATACAGAGATTTTAATGAAGACTGACAGATGCTATCATTTATGGTCACTGCTAAAATGGTGAGACCAATTCATATCAGTAGAGAGTCAGGGGAGAAGTTTCCTTAGAAAAAAAGATAAATGTTCTCCCCATAGATGAGCAAGTTCGTATACAGAGATCTGGCTGGAGACTGCTGCACAACCCATGGCTGTTGTGTTGGTATCTAATTTATTTATGGAAACGGAAAGGTTAACTTTTTAGGTAAACAAAAAGGATGAGAAGTTCTTACAAAGCAAATTATGTTAATACTCTTGCTCTTCACTCGTTACTTTTTCTCTCAGAATGACTTTGTCAGAGTCTTTTGAATCAATGGAAGTTTTGCCAATGACATTAGCACAGTTTGAAACAGTTCTATAGAGTTTTATAGTATATTACACAGAATATGTATTACTAAAAACCTCTTGAAACGGTTTTACCCAGCTTTCCTTAGGAAAAAATGAAACTCATAACTTTTGAAATTGCACACATCTCTCTCTGTCTGAGGTTCACTGGTAGGTAGAGACGCTAAAATATGTGATTTATGTTCACAGTTAGACACTTAGTCATTTAAATAATTGGATCTTTGCATACAATTTACCACATATGTAAAATATGCATGCATGATTTTGGCAGCTTTAAAGTGAACTGGCAAAACAGGATGTTATCCTTCCATATTATGGTCTTTGTAGCTTGTGATTTACTCATTTACAAAGGAGTTGTAGGAGGCGATTAATATTGTTATGGTGGGAGCTGAAACAAAGATCCTTAAAAGTGATGGGCATAACACTTTAGTCCGTTCAGGTTAAATGAAAGAGCAATTAAATGAGCCTCTCCTTCTGAAGAAGCCGAAACAATACAGCACAGTGTCGTAAACCATGAGCTTGCTTAGGAGCCCTGAACTCTCTGTCAGCTTTGCTGTGGTCTGGCTGCAAATAACGGCAAAGTGCTGGCTTTTGATTGCAGCTGTGTGTGAGCATCGTGTAAGGGAAGAAATATACAGGAAAACCAAAGAGGCTCTAACAACATCCAGAGAATGATTTTTGGTATGAAACTGGGAAGAAAAAGCAATTGAGTGAAAGAAATAAATTGGTTTGGATGCTCACAGAAATTGAGTTTACAGTCATGAGTAAAGAAATGTTTCTCTGTTGTTTTTTTTTTCATAAGAAAAGTCTGAGGTCAAGAAAATTCTGACCTTAACATCACTGTTTCCTCTTTACAGACACGTTCCATAAAAATTACATTTCAATTTTTTGGTTCTCTAATGCTAAAAGCATGTTGTGAATTTTGTCCTCAGAATGTCTGCGACATCACCACAAAAATGACAAGGATCTGATTCTAGTCTTAAGATGTCTGTTGTTACTCCCAATAGATTAAACATTCAATTAACTTTCTGCTAGTAGAAGGGAATCCTTGAGTGCTATCAGGGTTTCCTTGCCAGGACAGAAGATCTGTTCACTCAGAGATCCAATGGAGACTGGTTATTTGATCAAGAAAACTCTCCTCCAAGGCTATGGCTATATAACCTTTTTCTGTATCGGTGCCAGCTTGAGAAAGCCCAGTCTTTTCCCCTGGTTATCTCAGACAGCTGTTAGGACCCTAAACTACATCATTTATTGGGGTGGCACAAGTGCTTATGTGGCCACATGAATAGAGTTATAATAGGAATCTGACAGATGAAAATTGCCCTGTTTTTTTGCTCCACAATCTTGCTGCTAATTCAGTTTTGCTAACACAGGCCAGAGGTAGTGGGGAGTAGGGAAGAAATAAGCACCTGTGGGAGGGGATGACATTTACGCTGACTCAAGCAGCACTTCTGTGCAGTCACACCCTGTGGTGAAGCAGTGGGACCACTGGAACACCTCCTGGGCTGTGAAAGAGTTACACCAGGAGTAGAAGGGACCCACTAAACTAATATCTCTGCACTGAGCAATGTGTTTTGGAGTATAGGTAACTTATGAGAGTGTTTCCAAAACTACTTCGGCAAGAATCCTATTTTTTTCAGACTGAACATAGTCTGTTTTGCAAAGATAGAACACTGCAGCACAGTTCATGGCAGTTCACAGTTTGCAAGGCCCCTCTGCTGTTTTGAAAAGTGAAGGCAAGTAATTTTGCTCTGTGCTTGTTGATTAACCTACACTTGTACCAGAATACAGAGAGCTTGTATAGTAGGCTGTGTAAAATTCAGTGTCTGATTTGTGTCTTTGAATATGAAATATGTTACTGTTTCATACTGCAACCTCAAATGCAGATAGAGTTTGTCAATTGTTCATGGAAAGGTTGCCTCTATTGCAGATGAACTTGGATGGTAGACACAGGGAACCTCCGTCTGCTCTCCTGTACAGCATTTCTGAATCCTCAGTGTCACCAAACTTGATTCAGAGATGTTCTAACTGCTTTTATGTGATGCTGCACTTCAGCTCAGAAGCCGAGGTACAGAGTTTATAAATCCTGGTGTAATTTTGCTTGGATGTAGACGTTTTACTTCTGTACCTCACTAGATACAGCCATACTGCTCTGTTCTGGATCAAGCAGACACAGTGATCTGGGTCAGTATCATGTCTACTATAGTGGCAACAGTTCCTCCAAACTCTTACCTTTCTTTTCTTCAATACAATAATATTTTAAAACTGACTTTTCATTTTCTCAGTGTTTTTGCATTTGCTACATTTTTGCATGTACCAATATCTGATAAAATTGCTTTCTTGGATAGAAAATACTGGTAATAAAATATGTTTCTTATGGCTTGACTTTCATTTACACAGTAGGCAGTAAAATAGAATCTATGAAGACTAGAGTATTTTGGGAGCAGAAGTTTAGGTAGATCTATTCATATCACTAATAGTGTAGTCCTCTGCCTGCATATTTATTCAGTTCCCGCATACTGTATTTAAAAAAAAAAGGAAGAAGGAAAAAGGCAAAAGACCCCTTTTATTATGCATTTTGTACCCATCATTATGTAAAGAAATAATATTTCTACATGTCATACTAAAAGAAAAAGAAAAAATGGCATTTTTAATTATATGGAAAGACTTGATACGATAAAGTTACTTGGCAGTTAAATTTCAAATGTGTCCTTGCAAAGTATTTTATATTTTGACTTCTATGGGAAGAAGAACCAGAATCCAAATACATTTTGAACAGATAAAACAAGGAAGTGCGTGACTTGCTGTTGAATTTCAGTTAATGGTGAGAAAATAATCAATGAAAATAAGATGCTGTCACTTCAGGCTTCACCATTTTTAGCTCCCTGGGTAAATAATGCTGCATATTTCCTCAGCACATCCGTCCAAAAGCTCTTTCTAAAGAGCAGAATTTAATTAATTGTTAGGTTGCTAAAAAGTGTGTCTCAATTAGAAAAACAGAGGCACAAAATATTTCTTGGAAAAAAGACTAGTTGACAACGGTTCTACTATATCTCAGAAGCTCAGGGTTATGCCCCGTGTCATCATCCTTTCCTATGCTCAATAAAATAAAGCAGTGTCAAGACACATTTTAGGATAGTAAATACCAAGACACTTATGATATAACAGCGGTTTCAGTTATTAGATAAGTGATGCAAACACTTTACCCTTCAGAAAAAAAAATAAAAAATTGAAGCCTAGTTACCTGTCTGAGATGAGTGTGAAAGAGTAGAAATTGGGGCTTTCTTTCCGCTTTTTCTTTAAAACACCATGCTTCTTCCAGGAGACAAAGTCTGCCCCACTGTCTGCAGATCCATCCTCTCAGCTGTGAGGTGAGGAGGGCAATGCCACCACAGCAAGGACCCCGCAGCTCAAACCATTTTTACCTGAGCTGGGAAAGTGACCTCTCTGCAAGGAAGAGTGGTCCCGTATGCTACAAGGAGGAACCATGAACTGCTTATTGGTTCAAGTTCCCCCTATATGTGTGAATCGCACAAACATAATTGGACGTTTCCTTCTTTAAAACCCTGTAAATTCACTCTGTATAATGAGAACCAGAAAGGGGGGAAAGGGGTTAATGTAGACCCAGTCTGCCAGAACTGGATGAATAATTTATTCTGTGAATTTTGCTCGCCTTTCGTTTTGCAAATTGCCTGCAAACAGTTTACCCTTTTCTTTCATTTAATATTATTCAAAATTATTTGCTGAATAATTTCTACACTTAATTCCTGATCTGCATATCATTCATGAGCAGTTGGATAGCAATTCCTGTTAAACATTCAGGCTGCCTCAGCTAATTATTGTGGGATATGCAAGCCACAATGTACCATAAGCCGAGGTGAACAAGTGTTGCTCAACTTACTTTAAGACTGGTCCTCCTGTATAACAAGGACCTCCTTGCACATGCAGAAGATTAGTTTATTTAGATATTCAACTAAAATCCAGAAGGGAAGCGTTAAAGAGCAAGAGCAGTGAATGGATGAAAGGTAAAATTTTTTTGTGAACTCAAGACTGTTTGAAAGATAGAAAAATAGTAAGTATTAGTGTGCAGCTGCCATTTCTAGGATAAGATCCACAGACCTACACCCCTCTTTCAGTCTTGTTTTCGTGTGTTTAAACTGTCTTCTGTCTCTGAACATTTACAGGAATGTCTTGCCCTTGGCTCCCATTCAGTATAGTTAAGTGTAGGCCTTGCTGTCCCTACGTAAAGATTACCTTCAAGCTTTTCTCCCTCGCATGCTTTGTTGATCTCTGTAGACAGCATCACCATCCTGATGGTCGCTTACATGTACAACACTTGCAGCACCTCCTGGCTTGTTTCATTTCTCATGTTCTGTCTCCAACTTGCCAATTCTTCTTCACAGCATCTGAAGAAAGACTCATGGTACAAGAATCCCATCACCCTTTTATCCTCACCTGTCTTACTATAAAAGCTTTTTCTTTTGGGATTAGCAAATTCAGACATGTCCAGTAATACCAATTCAGAGTTTTGCTGTGGGCATTGTTCCTGTAGCCTGTTCCATGTCCTCCTTCCACTGGTGCTGGGATGATGGCTGGACTTCATGATCTTAGAGGTCTTTTCCAACCTATGATTCTATGATTCTATAATTCTATGATACAACCCTCTGTCTCATTAATCACAAGTAATGGTCCTTCATGGCCTGTTTCTACTCCACCTATCATTTCTCGGTCATTTGGATGGACTGTGGTGCCAGACGCTTTCAACTACTGTAATAAATCTTTGAAACAATCTTCTTCATCTTCTAGTGTTGTTCAATGCTACTCTCTCCTAAATCTAGGGAGGAGTTTCACTTTACCACTTACAAAACTGAGCCTTCATCATTCTACAACGCCATTCCTAACACATATGTTATGACCACTATCAATCATTTGATTAATTTTCTCTCCTCATTCTTCACTCTTGCCAGTACTCACTTGCTTTGTCTTATATTCAGATTGCAAATTCTGGGAGCAAGAGTCATCTATTTGTTCTTTATTCATACGGGAGAAGAGTCATCTATTTGTTCTTTATTCATACAGCACTCATCACGATGGGCCTCCAGCTCAGGGCTGTGTTCTACATACAGGTGGGAAATAAATGAAGATTTACTTACACCTGAGGCAAGCTGTTATTTAATTTAATCATCAATGATTTCCAAGGGGAGATTATGAAATTTTAATTGATACTGCTTTGTCAGTTAGGTAAGTTTAAGAGGTTTGTAGACCTCAGAAAAACAAAATGGGAAATTGAGTGATTCAGTCAGCAGATGACAATATCAAAAAATCATTTTAAAAGTGATGATATACCTGTCTGGACTACTTATAGTTGATTTCTGAATGAAATAAATCCAACTAGGAAAAGAATTCAGGCCTCAGAGTAAGAGCTGATTAGTAATCTGATCTGATATTGAAATCCCCAGTTTCCAGTGTGTAATTGCCTTTCAAATGTTCAAATGCTGAAGGTTGAAAAGTAACATGCTGTGCTCATAGACATCAGTGTTTGCAACGAATATATAACTTCTCAAATTTTGACTTGCTTTATTGCCATTTCACCCACATAATGAGAGCAAGACAGGTTTTTAAGTGTAACAGAGAAAGGTACCTATTAATGTTAATGAGACTATATTTGCCTTGACCTCATGGCCTTAGAGCATTACTTGTATTTCAGATTCTTTGGCTTTCTTATGTATATGTATATAAAAAAAGCTATGGGTGGTCCTCATTTCATCAGTCTTTACAGATTTACAGTGAAAATGTCCGTAGCCAATTGTGAGAAATAGGAATTTCCTGGGATGCAATTAATTATAAAATACTGATTTAAAACTTTGGGATAAAGTGAATCACATTTAATCTTCAATGAGTGTAGAGGGAACCCACACATCTACATCTACAGGAAATCCTCCCTCCATCCTGCCTCTGATTACAATTTTGCCAAGTTTTACAGAGTTCAATCTCTTTCCTTTCATGAGCTTCTGTGTTTTTAAGTGTTCTCGATTTATCATGCCCTAAGCATACAGATACCAAATATCCCCAATAAAAATGTTCATTTCACAGAATGAACAAAATTCCATGTGAAAGGACACAAGGTGACCATCTTTTAGCCTATACAATTCTTTTGTTCTGAAAAATCTGTAGTTGCACCTTGACTTTGTGTCTTTTTGCTTCTATAGAAAGCCCTGACTGAGACCTTCATCACCTCCTGTGGAGAGGATGTTATTGCTATGATTATTTGTTTTGCCTTCAGTGACCCAAACATCGTGTGCACAGCAGTCCAAAGACAGAATGTGCCAAGCTATAGAGTCTGTTATTAATTTATATAGTCACATAAGTGTGTTTATCTTTAGGATCACTAACTTATTCAAACAAATTCGCCTGATTCTTCATTGTTGCTTCCACCTTTTTGGACCATCAGATTGACTGTTACAGTCTTATTAAATAAAGCAGTAGGAAACATTAATAACTATCAATATAAGTGATGTTTAGAATTGATAAGTGTATTTCTCAGGAAAGAACAGAATATCTAATAACAATTTTAGGATAATTTTATCATTAATTTGCACCATAAGCTTACTTTACCTTGAGAACTTGTCTTTTGAGCTCTGTTTTGAGATATGAGAAATTCTGAACCTGTGTTTCAGACATAAATTCTCAGTTTCAGTCTTCATACAGCCTCATTCCACATTGACTTACTGCATCTCACCTTCAAGGGTCACAAAAGGTTCTCAAGGAAATTTGGTCATAAATCAAAGTGCTTTACCTGATTTACATTGTGGATATTCCAAACTGTTAATTTAAGGTGTCAGAAAGATACGTAGTAATATCTAATATTATTAATAATCTTTTGCTACTCAAAGAGACAATTTACTTTGACAGTCTCACACTGAACATAGCTTTATTTTGAACCAATAACTGGCTCCTGAAGACAATTTTCTATAATTTGAAAAATTGTCATTAAGTCCAGGAAAGTAGATTGCAACAGAATTAGGACGTTTCCAAGAAGGTGAGGAAACTGAAGCAGCACAACAGCTGACATGCTTGACTACTGCAAAGAGCAGAGGAGGCTTTAGATAAAGAGTTGAAGTGGACTGAAGGAAAGACAAAGGGAACTAAGGAAGGACTGCAGCTAGAAGCTGAGGAACAACAGAAGCAGAATGTCAAAAACAGCCTAAGTAAAGCACTTAGAAGTCCAAACCACAAGCCACGGTCTGCACAGGAAAAAACTTTTTTCCTGCAGCTAGTCCTTGGCTCTAATTCCTGAGCATCCCTGAAAGCGCCTTGTGCATGAATACTCTGAAGATATAAAATACCACTGTATAAAGGTTTGGCTAAACTTCAGTAACAAGCAATCTGAGATTTTCCAGGTAGGCAGGAGTTTGTGTAACCTATACATAATGTTGGGCAGCAGACATATCTTTCTCTTCAATCTCCTTTATCTAAGAATTAGATATTATTTTCCATTTGATACCATTTAATAATAATTTACCATACATTTCGTTACTGCTTTTTCTGTAGTCACCTTACAGATACTTGACCGCTTAAGCATTTCTAATTTCTTTAAGAGAGGTGATAAGTGATGACTATGCTAGGGTGATTCTTTTATGCATGTTTGAGTGGTTAAACTATACGCAAAGAACAATCAGTCTAACCCACCTAGCTACAATTTTTTCCTCTGCTCCTGCTGCAATAATGTGTACTGTCCAGGCACAACTGTAGGATGTATTTGCATTTTCACTTACCAATATGCTAAGCGTGGAAAGAACTTACAGTTTCTTCAAGGGTTAGGAAACCATGCAATGAAAGGGAAGCAGGCCTAATCAGAAATAAACTTGCCTCCTCTGCTCTTTGCTACTCTCTTGCATGAAGATCCTTAATTCAGTTGCTGCCCTGTTTTGTTTTTTTCCTCTTCTTGGAAATATAAGTTCTCCTTATACCAGGTCTTCTTATCCTGGAGACAGAATATTTATTTATACGTTGGCCAGTTATGGAAGTAAGATTCTAGAAAATGCTTAACTGTTTGACATGCTGCTTCATTTCACCACATCTTTAATCCTTTTAACTTAGGAACTTTTTCAATGTTTTTAAATAAAGTATTGGAGTTCTAAACCTTGAAATTACATGTGACCATCAATTGCCAAAGGGGGTCTTGAGAGAAGCTGACAATTATGGATGAGATAAGAAAAGAAAATATTTGAAGTGACTCGTTAATGCATCACTTGAGGGTAAAAGAGACATTGCACAGAATATAAAAGAAGCATCATAAGTCTCAATTTTGCCATTGTTTAAAGGAAAACTGGTTCATTGCAATGTCAATTAGACTACTGTTGCAGTGGGATGGGTGTTTCCAGTCTGGCCATGTATGGAAGTGTGGAGATGACTGATACATTTTTTGCTCTTCAAATTTTACTCTTCTGTGTTTCAGAAGAAATAACAGAAAATGTTCCCCAGCTGCAGATTTTACTTCCATTAACTGATATTTTGGAGACTTATGTTTATTTATTTTAATAGTACTGAGCTAAAATCAACCCTGAAGACAATGAAGTTACTAGGAAGATTTCATTCAAGCTATTTTGTTTTGGGGTGAGACTTTTATGTTTTAAAATCTGTTGCCTTCATACCATTCTCTTCTCACATACTTCCTGTTAATTTCAGTGTGGGAACTCAGAGGATAAATGAAGGCTTGCCTTATCTGGGACTTATGTGCAACTTTTAGGTTATAGGCTTTCTGTCCGAGCCTGAAAAAAATTCAGATTGCATGTCTTCCTCCTTTTCCTATTTGTAAATTAGGAATAGTTCTTCTCAGGAGTACAGAAATTTTTGCAAAGGATTGTGAGCTCTTCAAAACATTGTGGTGCTGAAAGCCGTGTTACTGCCTGAGCAGAAAGAGTTAAAATATGAATATTATTGTACTCTTTCCACTGATGTAATTATTTACAATTATTCTGCAGGTTTTAACGTAATCATGACATGAATATTGTTCATCTATTAGCTGTTTTCCACTATAAATCTATATGTCAAATGATATAGAGGTTTAGGTGCTGGACACAGATACAAAATTTCAGTATTATTTTGCTCCTTAGATAATAAAAATTCTCATCGTTTGATTAATCCACTGTATTACTGCAACATTTTATAACACTTTTAGTTTAGTTTTGTATTTTTGTTTTATGCATCTAATTTTTCTCTTTCAGAATTGACAAAAGATGTGCATATCTTGTGAAGTACTTTAGGATGTATTACAAGAAAGCTTCTGTACAGGAACAACTGTTTTCTTACTAGAGTGAACTGCAACAAGATTAAACATTCAATTAAGCAAGAAATTTGCCCATGTAAAAAGCTCACAGGAAGGAGCTTAACAATGTTCATTTTTATGAGGTATTTAAGTTTTTGAAATTAATTATTCTGAAAGTTCATCTCCTTTGCTTACAGGTAAAATAAGAACTCAGTTGTTTCAGAACAGTGGCCAAGTATTATTTACATAAAGTTCTAGTCTAAAAGTCTGGGTACTATTTCTTTCTAGGTTTTAAAACATTTTGGTGAGAGAAATGAAAATACTTGTAAATGGCAACAACAGTGTGTTATAAACCACCTTTATGGTTCATTACAGGTTTGGTTTAATGCTGTTGGATTAACACTAAAGGTTAGTGTTTGCATAAATCATGCATGATTAGTTTAATACTCTGGAACTGTGATCAGGTTCTCTAATGTTATGAAAGGGAGTGACGTGGTACGTGGTTAAGGCTGACACAAATAGAAGTGTGATATATTTTCAACAAAACTGGTCAAGAGTATTTTCAAAATCCTCACTTATGTGATAACACTTCAAAGCCAAGTGGTGCCAATGGGAGATTTTGCATTCAGCTCTCATAATTAAACTGTTTTCTGGCTTCAGGAAGTGCATGCGTTTCGAATTTGCAATGCAGGCAGAGTGCTTGGCAAATGATACTTTCAGATTTTCTTCTTGCATTCTTTGAGCCCTAGGTATCGTGTGGAATGTTTTTGTTTTAAGCATTGATTATCTTTGTTATGCTTTAGATTGCCAGGAGAATAATGGTATTTTTTATGCACACACTTGGATATCTGTATCTAGCTGATAGATTTCATTTATTGCTTGTGTAGAAATGTCTGCCTAAGCTCTACACTTACCAACAAATGATTTATAAATTTATGAATTATTCTTTCTAAAATGTATCTTGATGGTGCCTCAGAGATAATTACCATTAGGCATTCCTTCACGCTGCCAGGGAAGAGCAGCGTATTTAGTATATGTTTGGATAAGTATCAGCCATAAAACTCAGATAGGCCAAGAACTTTTGCTGCTGTCAGGGGTCTGGATAGTAGATAATGAGAAAAGCCTATGGGCTATCATAACTCAACACTGCACTGTAATCTTCGTGACATATGGGCACATCTACACGTACATGTACATGTACATATAAAGCTTTGATTTATACGACTATGCACTGTATAGTTATCAAGACAGGTTTTGTTTGGTACTCCTATGAGTAAGAATATTCAACAGAGAAGAAGTGCTAGTAACCCTTAACTTTTGTTCAACCTCAGTATCATGGTGGATATTATACCTTGTACTCACAATGATGATCCAGCAGCAACTAAAAAAAATCATGTAAGAATGAAATAAGGCTGGGTTACTTTAACTGCTACTATTCTTTCACATTGTACATGTGCAGTGTGTTATAACTGTTATTTATAGTCTCATAAACTGTTGTTTTCCAGTGCAGAGAATAGACTGTCCCTTATTTTTAGTTTCAATTTCCAATAGGAATCCTATGCCTTATTTACTACACTCCCTCTCTTTTATTTATCTTTTTTTTCAAACTTGGATTATTTTAGACGTCCAATTTATACAACTGAAGGTGTGGCCATGGGAAGACCTGGATGAAAAAAAGTGGCCATCCCTGGGTATAGTAGGGCAGGCAAGACCTCCTAAGCCAAACATCATTGCTAACATTTGTGTAGTGTGTAACTATGAACTTGAGTAAGGTAGGTGACTCCCTTCATGCTTAAAAGTGAAGAGTTTGGTGTAAATGGGACAGCAGATTCAGTAGCAGAACTCATTCTTCAGGGCAGTGTTTTTTCAGACATTTATGTATGACTAATTTGGGCATGCTTATCTGAGAACAACAAAAGGCTATATATCCCTGACATAAACACCCACCACAAGTCAATATCCTGTTTCTGGTAACTGGACTACCCAGTTAACTTATTTTAGAAGAAGTCACAGGATTGCCTATCAAGGACAAAACTGTACCCATCCCCCAGGTTTGATCTTGGAAATACTTGTAACATGATGGATGCTTCCAAGAATAGAAAAAATATCCAAACAAAGATAACCTTATTTCACTTCACATGTGGAATTACAGTCCAGTAAACTGAAATTTGGATAAGCAATAAGCCAAAGTAAACAGGCTATAACTATGGACAGGTTTATATTGGGCTCTGCTATCAGTCTTGTTTATTGATTATGTATTGGTTGTGTAGCCACAGTCTCTAGAGATCAACGAATTTAAAGACTGAATATTCATTTCACCTTTTTACCTAGGTTTTGTTCTGTAAAAGTTCAAAAACGTAAGTGCAGATTCACTGAAAATGGATCTTGTTACAGAAAGCTTGTTTTAGAGGCTGCATAGTATCACTCATGTCGAGAATGAGTTCTTCAACCCAGAAATTTCTAATATGTTTTGATTACCAAAATATGGAAATTGAAATTAAACATTTGTGCAGCATTTATTAATGACTGTAAAATGCAGAAGGCTCATGGTGTATGAGCAATCACACATGTTTTGGAGATGAGGTAACATTCTTCTGCTAAATGATATCAATCTTAATGTAATTAGTTTTAACAGCATGTCCTTCATTATTTTTTCTATTTTTACCACAGTTATCTTCATTTTCTCTTCATTCAGCAATGTCTCTTCATCTGTCAGACCGATAAGAACTTTCTCAAAGACAAACAATGCTAATGAACAGGAGACATGTCTCAATCAATGTCTTTCTTTCCCCATCTTGATGGGAATCATACATAGCTGCTAATTTTGCATTAGGGTCTTTTTTTTCCTTCTCCATTCTTGGCCTTAGAGGCATGGAAGGAAAGCAGTTTCAGAACTTATCAAATAGCTTTTTATCAGACTGACTGGGGGGCATTCAGCAACATGGTTGATCACTCCCAGGAGGCACAGTTTCATCCAGAACAAGCTGACAAAAGTCACTGAAAAACAATTTGCTCAGATTGTGTTGGAACACACAACAGTTATAAGGAGCTAAATAAGATGTGCACAGAAACTGGACTACCAAGTCTAACTCTCCGTGATCTTACTTTTAAATATTGATGCATTCTGAGAATAGCAGCTGGTAGGAATCATAGGTAGGTTTGAAAATTGTTCTGCAAAGTCACTGAACTCTCATAAATTGTATTTATACGGGAATTTCATGAGCTCAACTATTGTTGTTGCCTGACTGCGAAGTCTTAAAACAAATGCACCACCTTACCTGAGACAACAATGCAAAGTACTGTGCTATTTCTTGCAGTATACAGAGTTTCATATTGTTAAACATGGGAAATGAAATAACCTGGACAAGATGAAGTTTTAGGTCCTGAGTAATTTTCTGCAGTTTTTAACTTGGAAGAAAAACATATTTTCTACAAAATTCTACATTTCTTTCCATATTGTACTAGAAATAAAGAATTTATAGCTGGTTGGATATATAAAATCAGAATACTCATTACATCAGTGCAAATCTTGACAGTATGCTTCCTGCTTGACCTTAATTTTCGTTTTGTTGAAAAGCTGTGGTGACTCACAGAGGTTACAAATCAGGTATTATTTTCAAGTGTGGCTATTTTTGTCCATGCTACATATCATGTAGTTTCTTAAGTTGCTTAAACAATTAATTGCATCCATGAAGTTGAATCACCAGAATTAGTTGTGAGAGCTGTGGTGAGGCTGCCCCAGAGCCTGACAGAGGGTGCACAATGGACCACAATCACTAAAAGGCATAACAGCACCTCACAGGTCAATGCTAAAGACTGAATGAAATGGAGATGAAATTATGTTTACTGAGTGGCCTGCAGGAAGGTAATGCTCTAGCCATTCTTTCCGTAGGGGAAAGCCAAAAAAAGCTGAAACCCATTAAAAAAAGCCCAAAACCACAACCAAAATATCTTCATTTCTAGGTGTATCTTGGGCCAACAAAAAGGAGTTTAGAAGTCCTTTGGGAGTTAACGATGTCAAGGAAATAGAGACTGTCCATTTCCAGATGGAAATATAATACCATTAGCAACATAAAAAGACAGAAGTGTTTGATTTTTTTCTGTTTTCTATTTGCATGGAAATGGAACATGTTACAAGAAGATGATAACCTACTTTCTGCTCCATTAGTAACCAAAGGATGTATAAATCAACATCTGTTAAGTATATAAATATTTTTCAACCAACATATGATTTGCACTTAAAAAAACATTTAAAGAGTTAACTGAGAGGAACTCAGTCTTCTATCATAATTGATAATAATTCTTGAAGTACTGAGAAATCTCAGAAAAATGAGAGAATGTCAATGTTGTGCTAATACAAAACAAGGTTAAAGGAGTTGAGCTGAGTGATTGGAGGCTGGTTTGTTTGACCTAAATGTCAGGTCAAAAAAAAAGGAAAAATTTATAGAAGATACAGCAAGCAATAGCAGACTGTTGATTTAATTACTATAATTCAGCATAGTTTTGTGAAAAAGGTCACGCCACAAAATCTAGTTGTTAAAGCTGTAAGACTTTTAATTAAGTTCTACCTGATAAGCTGGTACATCTATGTTAGTTCTATACAGTAGCTAACAAAAATGTATGAAATGCAATAAATATTAATGTATAATGAACTGACTATCTGATAGACTTCTGTAATTACGTAACGAAGAAAAGTCTTTTCACTTTTAAAATAGTTATACTGAGATCTAATGAATATCTTGATCTTCAGTGTGTAAGAAATAAAACTGTGGGTGATGAAATTTGTGGCTGAAAAATTTTTCCAACAGCAACACATCTAATGAGGAATGTAAGTGGTTTCAATGAGTAAGTCTAGAGGATTCTAGTGCAAGAAGGACCTAAAGTAATCTGTAGTGGGATTTTAATTTGCTTTGTCTACAGTATTGGTGTCTACACCTGAATTCTGTGCTAGTTATGCTCCTTTGTGAACATGGCCAATGGAGTTAGCAAGGTCTAGAAAGTTTTTCCTCAGGTTGACAATAGAGATAAGAGTCAGTTTTCTTAACAGAGGCACTGTGCTGCTTATAATACCCTAAGATGTCTGATATATCTGCCTTATGTGGACTATAATAATTTTTAACTTGTGGGGCTCTCAATAGAAAATTTCAACGTAAACCTATGGGCATGTGTGTGTGTGCACATATGCACATACAGTGCAACAACGATCATCCCAGACAAGAACAGGATAGGTGATTCATTACCAGATTAAACCTAACAAGATGCTAATATTTAATTGCTGCATGTCTGAAATAGAAATATCACCATGCCATGTGCTCCTTTTGGCACTATGCCCTGACTGCCAACATGCCTGTCTTTAGGAGTTTGGGTATAGCCGGGGAAATCCCCTCAGGGCCACTGTGCAGTTGCATGAATGCACCACAACTCTGCCACGTATTTACTGAACTTGCTGTGCACCACAAAACATACTCCGTGCAAAAAAGAGGGTTGTGCCACACAGCACCATACAGCAAATCCTCACCACTTATCCCAGAATGAGATCATGACCCAGCTGCAGTGCCTTGGCCCTCTCACCCTCTCCTGCATCTTGCTTTTCACATGCAGCCCCCTTTGCCACGCGCCTGTCTCCACAAGGCTGGGGAGAGCTGTCACCACCGAAGGCTGTAATGTCACTTCTGGACTTGGCTGTGTGTTTCCCTTTCCCATGCATTGTGGTGCTGGGCTTAGTGCTAAAATATGTCTTATGCCTGCACTGTGCAGCGGAGAAATGAGACTCAAAAAGATCTTCCCAAGGACTATCAAGTTGTTGTGGGGCTGAACCCCACCATCCCCAAGGTGAGAGCTGGGCCCATGTATGCACAAAGCAGGTAAATTATTCTCTAGACCCTGCAGAAAATGTTGTCTTGTTTTCCATTACTGTAATGGGAGCATAAACACTGAAGCTGTCAAATGTTATAAAACTGTATGTCACTTGTGGAATCTCAGCAGTCCCCTGGTGCTGGTCTCCAGCAACTGAAGTAGCAGGGGAGCATAAAAGTTACTTTGGAGATCTAACTCTCAGTAATAAACTTGGATTTTTTTTTTTTTATTAGCAGCAAATATCTTTTCTATTTTTAAAAAAAATGCAATGTTATACAAGAGATAGTGGAGAAACTGGTTTAGAGCTTGGTCTATGTTTAGGACTAACCTTGACTAAGCCACTAGTAAACCTGTGATTAACTGTGTCTTTATTATTTCCAAAGTGGGTAGCAAGGGCAAGGAAGAGAAATAAAAAACAAAAACAAAACAGAAAGGCTCAAAACTCTAAGCTACTTTTTTCCAGATGCTTGAGGTTTGCTGAGAGTAAATGTTAGTACAAGCTGGAAGTGGAAACTCAGAAATCTACACGGCTGTAGCAGTTTTAAAAAGGGCACAGTCTCAGGAGTTCAGTAATGGTTGCTCAGTAGCAGGAAACCAGACTGATGTTCAGTGATCTCCTGAGGGTGTCCAAACAAAACAGGCCTGCTGAGCAGACTGTGACATCTTCTCGAGGAGTTTATGTAAAATAGACATGTGTTTACACTGTTGGTTGTTTTGAAATGCCTTTTTTCTAGCTTATACTTTGTTCTCAGTGCTTAAATAAACAATGCTTTGGTAGAGAAGGCTCTTTTGTTGTGGAATATCTCCAGTTACTGACTCTCAAAGGAAAGAAGCCCTGGTGCCAGCTCCAGCCACCTGTGATAAATAAACCAGCAGGCAAGATAGTGTGACCCACCAGCAGGAGACAATGCAGCAGAAAAACAATACATAAAAAAGAGAAAGCATGGAATGAAGATGCTGATAAATTGTGGATAACCCTATAGCTAGTATAATTCCTTTTTTTTAATAAGTGCTTCTATGCCTCAGTGGAGAAACAGACATGCATTACCTTTATTTACATATAACAGGAAATGTAGCCACAACCTATGCTATAAATGAGTATGTAGCAAATCATATAATTTATTTCCTAGCTTAGATACTTTATATTTTTAACATAAGAAAGCGTTCTGGAGAAACTGTGTGTGTATTCAGACATGGTGCAACTGCATGCAGTTTTACTGATATAAGTTAATTTGAGCAGGCTTACATTAGATGTGACTTCTAAGCCAAGATCTCTAAAAATGCTATGTACACACAAATTTAAATGAAACCAGTCCTTAAAGTACTAGTCCTTAAAGTACTTCAGCTGTGTTTTGTACCTTCAGATCCTGTAACAGAAGTGCTAGACCTAACACAGATAGGGTCTTCATTTGCTGAAGAATTTAACTAATGCATTACACTTGTATAGTATGTTTCAATATTGTGCAGTTATATTAAATAATTAGTCTTCTTAATAAGCCCTTTTTCCTGCTATGTCCCCTTTTTTTCAGTACTAATTTTGAATAAAGACACCAGGGTCATGATGATCAGAAGTGGAGGTCAATAGCAAGTTGAAATAAAAATGAGCTTTGGGGGAAAAGCAGAGAAATTAATTAGATGGGGATGTCAAAGCCTCCTTAACATGCGAAAAGAGTGGAGCGGGTCAGTGAGAAAAAAATATTAATTGGTTTACATCATATGGGCTGAGGATACATTTAATTAGAAGAAGAATGTCCTCTCTCATCTCTGGGAGATGCTAGGTCAGAACTTTCCTTTTCATTCGCAATTCACACCTTCATCCGTTTGTTGCAGAAACAACTGAGTTACCAAGAGTTTCAAGAGGTGATGAAAGGAACTATCACAAAGTGCATTGAGGGAATAAGGTGTTGCTGCTTAAAATATATGTAAAACAATGTTAAAATTTCACGTGATTTATTAACTTAGGAAAATAAGATATAGTAATTAAGGGTAATGTAGTAAACGTTTCTTCATACTTTGAGGCAACCACTCCAGGCGACCCAAAATAAAAATATATAATATTCCATTTAGCTTAGATGACGTTCAGATTAGTAACACTGGAATTTGAATTCCTAAAAAAGGTATAAAACTATCATAGCTTCCATAATATTCCATTCCTACATTGTAACAATCTGTAAGTAATAAAATTTCTCATTTTCCCAATAAAATATTTCTTCTTCTTTTCCAATAATACGAATTATGTTAAGTTTTCCTTAAAAGTATGTTTGTCATTCTGTCATGGGATAGAATTTTGATAAGCCATCAGGTCTGAAATAATTGTTTTCCCATTAAAATCAAATGGATTTTCCTGTTGGCATTACCTGAAGAAATGCTTTGAGTGGAATACCTGAATAAAATACCTGAATAAAAGAAATACGTTGACTGGAAAGAGAATATTCCTGTGTGTGATGGACAGGATGCAGACACATTACTCTACAAATTGGCAGAAGGTATAAGGCAGATATCTCCCAACAGAGCTACAGTGCAGGAATAGGATTCAAAGGTGGTAAGATATGGGACAGTGGCTACAAGAGACAACATCACCTCTGAGTCACAGGACAGAGACAAGAAATATATTTCTGGAAAAATGTGATTCAAAGCAGTGAAGGATAGCATTGAAATGTTGATATGCAGTTGGATGACATGCACAACCATAATGCTTCAAGATGGAAAACAAGAGAAACCCAACCATGACTATTGGTCAGAGTGGAATTAAGGAAGAAAAACATTTTTTCCTAGCTTAATTAACTGACAGCCGTTTTCACTTTCAACATAGTTTATAAGCATTATCAAACAACTTTGCAAAGTAGCCTCTGTTTCCCAGGTGAACTGACCAGGGCACAGGAAGGAGTCAGTGAACCACCAAATGAACTGGTCAATTAGCATTTACTCGAAAAACTCATCTATATGAAGATAATATAACTCCCAGATTGACTACCTTTGCTAACAAGAGATCCCTTGGGTTAGATCAGTGTGTTGGTGAAGAATGATTGTCTGAAAACAAACCCTTGTGAGACATAGGCATGTATAGAAAGAGTGTTTAGCCATAACGTCAACTAATGGTTCCCATCCATGATTGTTTACTTTGTCTTCTAGTTTTGGTGTGTGGTTGGATACCTAGTTGGTATTATTTAATTTCTTCTCAACTAGTTGAAATTATCATTTCAATTAGTTAGGATGCTCTGTTCCTACAACACTTTGTTATATTTTTATGTTTTCTCCGCTGTCTGTAAAAACACATAATACTGGGTCATGAAGACTAGCATTTAGGAAACAAGTACCAACTGGTTTTGCACATTACCTGAGCAACCAGAGAATTTGCAAACATAATGGCCTGACTCTGTGTTCCCTAACTGGTGTGGAACCTAGCTCAGTGATTTGACTCTTCAAATTGCTCTCTGGCTCAGGCCCATGTCGTCTACCTATTGGATCGACCCCAGGGGTCCTGGCCAGTCCTGGGGTTGGCGTAAGAAATTGTTGAACATAGCAAATAACACAAATGACAGTGTGAGGAACTATTAAAAGCTACAGAAAGTGTTAAGAAAGAGGGATAGTTCTCACAGTCTGTGAAGGGGAATTAAGTAAGAAACATTCAGCCTCCACAAATAACAAGAGGGGAGAACTGGGGCCCATCACAACTTGCCATGCATTACCGGGTATGCCTAGGTGCCATACCTTGCGTAACTGTGCCATTAACATCCTACAAGGCCTGGTTTACCTTGGTATACTCTCAGAAATATGCATTTGGGTATAGCTAAAACAAACTGGTATGTAATGAAGGTCAGGCTGTTTATTGGAAAGTGATTCAGATGAAGAAGAGAGAGAGAAGTATAAGTACCCTCTACAAAAAGAAGAGCCAAGAAATACCAAAGAGATCATAAGGTGTGCCCATCAGGTGAGCGGGGCTACCAAGGGATGTTTATGGGGCAGTTCTGCGCTCCACCATTGAGGTGGAGCAGACCTGTGCTCCACTATCAAGGCAGAGCAGGACAACGGACCAAACCTGTTATTCTGACCCTGCCAGCAGGCATGGCTTTCTTCTGTGGTCAGAGGGCCAGAGTGAGGAGTGAGACAGATACTTTCTGGAGCAATGTGTTGGGCAGGCTGTTCCACATGAACAGGTAGCAGCATCCACCCGCTGCTGCCCAAAACACAGGGCAAGAACTGACATGGGTTGAAGGGAACAGAACAGTACTAGCAGCTGTCAAAATTTATATATATATATAAGCTATAGGGTAGTAGGAGAAATACTCAGATGGTTCAGTTTAAGCAGAAAATATACATGCATGTGTGATGTAATTAGGAACCCCTTCTATCGACTCTTCTTTCTAAATAACCTTATTTGCATGAAGCCCATTTTTCTCCTCCACAACAGATCCTTTCATCCTCTGATTTTGTTTGGGTTAACTGAAGGTGCAGGTTACAAGATGCTAGCTGTTTGAAGGTACGGATTCTTGGAGTACTTCTTTTCAAGAATATATTTCTGCATGTAGCAAAACTACTCTGTTGACTTGGGAGTGTTACTGGCATCTTTCCACTTTCTGTCAACAGAGTAGCACAGAAAATAAAAAGTTCCCCTGGTCTCCATCTCCAGCAGTAACAGATACTTTATTATATCCTCTGGGTACTTAGAGTAGATATTGTTGTAAAGCTGATACCAGACACAGATCTAATAAGTTGTGATTTACATACAGCACATTCATGAAAGATTACTTGCTGGTCTGCATGGACTTTGAGCTGATAGAATTTGAAGGGAGGTCAAATAGCTTTCAGTAAACCATGCATCACATAATTACAGTGGCGATTCTTTTCCTGTGCTGAAAAGTAATTGCTGGCAGGAGAAACCCATGCCAATATGCATAATGTTAAAGAATTAATACCTCAGTTCTCATTATTTTTTTCAGTGATTTGAACTGTCAAGTTTTGCTGAGTAAATCCAAAAGAAATTGGTGAGAACAGACTGTGGTAGATTTTCTTCTAGAGATAATTACTCTGTCATTTTCACATTATCTTTCTCTCTTTCTCCCCCTCCCACCCCAAAAGTTCCAGTATTTGTGAAAGCATTGAGGAGTAAATAAAAAATCTTAAGATTTTCAGACAGGCGCAAAGAACATCTAAAGGCACACATAAAATACAAATTTTATTTCAAATATATGCCACACATACAATTATACACGTGTTTATAGATGAAAATATATTATGCATTGTATCTATTATGTTAAAAATGCTTTGCGTTTCTATAGAACATCGAATCAAAGTATCTATCTTTCCTTACAGTAACAAAGCATATTTTCATGATATTATTTCTGTACACAAAACAAACCTGGACTTTACGTCTGCAAACAAGAAAAGGCAACTTTCTGGTGGAAATTAGCACACGTGTATTTTGAGGTCTAGACTCTGAATCTGATGGACTTTGCATTTGGAAGATTTGCTATCAATATTAATCTATGCACAAATGTATTTGCAGCATGAGACTTCTTTAGAGTCTTCCTAGATAGAGTATTTATGGTTTCTCTAATTTCTCAGAAAGAAAGAAGAGTTTAGAATTCACAATCATTCTTAACAAAGTCTTCTGTGAACCCACAGTGTACTATAGTATACCCACACAGAGATATGGATGTGCATATATACTTTTAAAGATATATATGACATTTACATCTAAAGATATGTATGAATAGAGAACAGCATATACTAATTGCCTGTATAATAATATATGTTTTGTTTGACATCATGGATCTCAATTCTGACATCATTTTTTATTTTTAATTCTAATGATGCCACTAACTTTATCTGAGTTTTCCTGGCATACATAAATGCTAAAGCAGAATCAAACCCTGCATGTCCATTTTGAGGTGTTGCACATTCTCCATGTCAAAAAGGAACTTGTTCTCACCAGAAAATACTCTTCTCACACTAAACTCAGTTTTTCTGAAATGCAAAGTTAGTTATATTTTCTCCAATAGAGATTAAGCTTTACAGCAAACTCAAAGAACTTTTTCTCCCTGGTTGGGAATAACCTACTTCGGGAAGAATTAGGCCCTAATAAAATGTTACAATGTCAAAATAGAAAGTGAATTCAAATAAACATCTTAGATATCTATTCAGAGCTGAGCCCACTTAAATGCCAAAATGCAGACTCAGCAATGGCTGTGTATGTCATTGGGGATGACACCCACACTGTCAAATCACAACAAAGCATTGTCAAATTAAGACTATGGAGACTACATTAAGTTGTCAAATGAAACAGATGCCAGCACAGACTATATTACCTCTGAAAGACAAATAATAAGAAATTAAACACAAAGACTCTGATCTTCAATCAAAGTGTACAAGTGCATAGAGTGCCACCTGGCTTGTTATTTTTTTCATGAAAAACATCCCTTTTGTGTTCAGAAGAGTTAGAAGCAATGATCCTTTTGTTCCCCTTCATTCAGCTATCTTTTATGGCGATATTTTTGCTGGTTTTTTTTTTGTGGTTTGTTTTTGGTTTTGTTTTGTTTACTTACTGCTGGTTGAATTGACCTCTTAAGTAATAATAATAGTAATAAGAATAAGATTAAGAAAGAACAAGTGTTTTGACTGTGATTATTGTTTGCTTGATCTTTCAGTTTCTTTTCAGAAACTGTTAAATGCACCATACTGGCTGAGCACTATTAGTTTACTGACTGAAGTTAAAAACAGTCAGTAGCATAGAATTATACTTTACCATCCCTGAAAGAATGTGTTGGTTTAAGCTGTGATATAGCTTAACAATTAATAAAACATAGAAGAAGTTCACCTGCGGCCAGATTTTCATAGTAAAGTTAAGCATTCTGGTAATACTGTTCCTATTCAAATCCTTGAGAAAAAGACAGGGACAGCTTTCATAAGAGCACACAGAGTAATACTTAAAATGAATATTTTAGTATATATAAAATTTATTAATACAAGCAGGTTATGTAGATAGGTGAATTTTAATATTTTACTAACTAATACGGAGTAAGCTTGGTTAAAGGTTTCACAGAATTTTCTGTCAACTTTAAAGAAAGCTCTTGAACATCTCTTGTCATTGGGCAAACAGCTTTCTTCAGTGAAATTTATTGCATACTAGGATGACTATTGTCAGCCAGTTGCACCACAAAGTTCACTCCAGATGAGTAACATAGTCATCTAAGCTCTATCACAGAAACACCTAGACTTCTCAGCAGCAGTGACTCAGTTCCTTGTGGGCTTGACTCATGCCCTTAATTTCACCAAGGTGAATAATATTAAATGAAGTCACGCTATCGCTATCAGAATGGACTTCCCAGATGAAGTATTTTTAAGGATTTTCTTCCTGTTATAAATGGACGTTGCAGATTCACTGACTACTTTTCTTCCAAGTCAAGGCCAAACTGTCTGCACAAATTCTGTTTCCCCTCTGAAATGTATCATTCATGTTACTTTCATTTAAGCTTGCTTTGCAACCTAGAATCAGCTGTGAATTTTATAAGGCTACTCTTTTTCAGAGCTGTGTCTCGGCCACAACCCTAAACTGCTGCTCAATCCCTTATGTTGAAAGACTTCACAGAAATGAAAATCATAATGTAACAAATGCAATACAGTTAGTATTTTTTTGTAGTATGTAATCAGAATTCTCTAAAAAGCCACATAGTAATACTTTACCTTGAAAGTAATTCGGGCATAAAGTAATCTGGCAGGGACTAATATGAAACTTGGATGGGATGACTCAGTTCTGTAACAATTTTAGGTTCCAAACAGGCTCTGCCTAACCCAGTTTCTGCCTAACCCAACTAGCACAATGTCTGCATATTTCCACAGCACAGGCACCATGGATGTGACAATGTCTATGTTTCAGTAGATTCTGTGCATTCCGTAAGAAAACACGCTTTTCTACATTCTTCCTCTTCCTCCACAGATGTTACCCAAAATGTACTCTGTTTTTCTCTTCCCTGGTACAGTAAGCTCAGCCTGATCTCCTGAGGTTTTCCATCCCCTCCATTGCATCAGCAGATTGATACGGATATTTTGTTCCTCTTATGCCTGTTCAGTTTGCAGTTTGTTTTCTTCCTTTTGTTCTTTTTCCCCCCAATTTGCCAAGTAACAGGAGGCTTTCTAAACACTTCCTAAGGTCTTAGCTACTTTATGAAGAGTATTTCGCATTCACTGGTTTTTAATCGCAGTAAAACCTTTTGGCCATGCTGCAGTTTTCATTTTCTGGCCAATTGGTTTCACATATGTTCTCAGACCTTCAGAATGTTAAATAATTGTTATCAGAAACATCATTTAAATACAGTTCAGTTGATCCTAGCTACGCTATGACAGGTGGTAAGAAAGCAAGCATTTAGTTGGTCGTTTGACATCAACAGAAAGCAGGTTGGGCCAACACCTCTCCACTCATTCAGAGCCCAGTACTGCCAATGTCTGCATGATTCTCAGTAGCCTCTGATCCTACTGCGGTCCTCAGTCCTAAGAGAATTCAGCACCTGCTTCTCATCTCATTGCCAGGTCTTCTATTTTTAGGAATATTATCTAAAAGTATTTTGCTTTTGGGAGCTCAAGGACCACATCATCAATTTTGACATGTCTTCCCTGTGTTAAACAGTCTTTGAGCTTCTATTTGTCTTTTTAACTTAACTAGAAAAAATAAAAAGTTTCCAGCAGCATTCAGTTCTGCTGTCAGTAGTCAAGAGGCCCTTACAGAAAATTATATTTTCAATTTGTCAAGATACAAGTTTTTTGACTAGAGACCAATAAACTCCCTTTTGAAACTCCTCACTTTGATCAGGCATACTTCTGGCATACAGGTAATGTGCAAAGTTTGCCTGCATTGCAAAAATATGTTCTCATTCATAGAAATACATAGAAAATCTTAGTGCTAAATGAAAAGAAAATCTTACTAATTAAAAGTCAATGTGTTAAGACCTCACTTGCTCTCACTATTATCCAAAATAGAAATCTTATTAAGCTGAGGTAGCTGCATGATAAGCTCTGTTGTTGAACGTATAAAGAAAAAATGTTTTTTGCACTTTAGATGATGTAGTGATTAGAGTACAAATGGCCCCCTGATGTGGCCACAACTTAACAACAATGAATTCCACTGTCTGATTAATTCCTTTACTTTTAAAGTTAGCAACAGTCAAAAATTTAGAGTGGGAGAAGTGCTGCTGTAGACATAGCTTACAACATACAACATACTCTAATAATAAAAGTATTAATTTTAAATACCTGCAAAATTAAAATTAACTCTTCAGGAGAATCAAAAGAAGGAAAGCATGAAAACATACACACAAACCCTCTTATGGTCAAAGGCTGACAGAAGGTAGCAAATGATTTTGGAAAGCATATTTGTGATATTTATAAAACTCTGATATTTAATTCTTCTGAGAATAATCATATAGTCTTATATTCTTTCACTTTGATACCATAGGTTAGGTCTGTGTGTGGCTATTACAGGTAAGACCCTTTTTGAACTTCCTTCCTCCCTGCTCCTTGTCCATTGGAAGGAGGAATGGACAGAGGGAAGGACAGGTCATCTGTTTGCAATGCACAGTCGTTCTTTCTACTAAGACAGCATTATTATGACTACTGTGCTGTATGTGTGTTTCAACACGATTTCAATAAAATTATAGATGTCAAACTTTCCTATCAGGTCTTTCTGATTATTTATAACTGCAGTACACATATTGCATAATTCATGTTCAAATCATTTGCTGATATAGCAAAGCATTGCTCTTTATATCAATTGTTTAAAAGAACAAAATGAGGGTATTTAAGTGGCTAATCATACAGTTTGTCTGAGAAGATATGAGAATATAAATTACATGCTGATAAACTGATCAGGAACAAATGCTGGCAGCTACTAAAAATACTAAACAAAAGATGATGTCTCTGCATCTGTGGTGTTATTTAAATAATAATTGCATTTTAAACTACTTTCCTTTATATTCCTTTATTAAAAAGAATGAATTATGTAAAGAACCAACACCAAAATTCATATCATAAATACCACAACTTACAGTGTGAATGATAGAATGTTATTTTTGTATGTATCATTTAGTCCAAGTGTTTCCTAAGAGTAAGCAAAAATATCAAATATTTTTGAAAAGTGTGCAGAAAATGTACCTTTTCGAAGTAAATTGGATTCCCACAATTGGAAAACAATCTGATAACAATTGAATTATTCTAAATGCATCAAATGAGACAATACTGTAAAACTAGGAACTATTGGCTGAGTTGTGTTACTGCTTGTGTATCTGATAACTGAGAAACTTGGCATCTTTATATCCCTGTCAGTTTTAGTCTAGTGTAACCAAGGTGCATTCAGGACAAGAAATTCCGATTTGAGTTGGTTGCATTTTTCTGAGAAATAGTGTCACAAATGGGATGTGTGTCCATCAGAAAGAAGAGAAGGCTTAGGTAGAGCAATCCACTTGAACTTCTATAAAGTATCTTAAAACTGGGTATTCGCTGTCTTGGCTACTTTTCGGGACTGACCTGGCTGAAACGTATCAGCTTTCTGTGAAAAGCATGCAAATATTCACCAAATTATGGTTCAATATGTTAAGAAAAAATTGAGAAGCTTAACAAGGAAAAAAACCTTCTAAATGCCCATGAAAGTATGTAGTTATTTTCTATCCTTTGTCAGCAAGTGCCATAAATCTCAGGAAGTAACACTGTAATGATGTTTCTAGCCTTGAACATGATCAGACTGAAGGAACTACTTCAGAATTTGATTCTACTGCTTGGTGAAAATCTTGTCAGTAACAGATACAAAAGAATCAGGGCAGGTTTGCAGCTGATTTATATCTAGCAGAAAAGCTGAATTGGCAGTGCTTGTCTAACTTGATTGTACCAGTCATTAAAGTCGAAATAATTTGTAATGACTCCGTGGCTAGACCCTAAGGTAAGGAAAAAAGGAGTGTGCTAGGAAATGTCCAGACTGTTCTGAAAGATTTGTAGCATTTCATTCCCCTGGTTCAAAATGTGAAAGGTTACCTATCAAGAAGGATGACAGATCACAAAAATATAAGTTTCATATATTAAAAATAGTTTTAGTCTTATCTAGTTCTCAGTGCCAGCGGGGACTTGGCTACCCAGCTTATTTGGTCCAATAAGCCCCTGTTTTGGCAAGTTATTGATGACTTGCTCTCTTGAGGTCTTCAGATGGAGACTGGAGGCATTCCTGTTGGACTCCAAGCCTAGTCAAGCCATGGAGCTTCCTATGAAGAAGATGCTCAGTGGATTGCTAAGGTTGTAGTGGAAAGGGTCCAACTATGCAATCAGAGAGGATCATTACAGACCTAATGGAATAATTCAGATATATAAATAATAATAATAGTAAAATAATAGTAACAGATAATAAAAATTACAAATAATTCCAGACCTATGCCTCATGCTTTGTCTTCTGCATGCTGAGTCAGTCCTCCCTCAAGAAGAGAAAGATTTTCAGGATACTAAAAATGTCTTTGTTTATGATGGGCTCTAATAAATACGCTTCCATTATTCTTTGGCTGTTATCATCGCAATTTAAAAACTGTTTTTTTAAGGATTAGGTTCTTCTCTCTCCTATATTTTACAGTTGTTTAATTTTTTTCCTGTATGAATTGTGTAGTACACCTTAATCATTAACATGCTGAAAGTGTCTCCTTACTTGACTTTTACATTATTGCTTTAGCTATTACTATGCATGCATTATTTATATGGTTGGCTATCAAGGAAGAAAGGCAAGCAATTTACTTGTCAAAACATATTAGAATGCTTGACTTTAAATCCAACTTGCATGGGTATGTAAAAAGCTATAATAACTGTTCTTTGGCTAATATGTTAGTGTCATGCAGCGGGCATGGTCAATGTATTGGCTAAGAAACCTGTAATCACTTTAAAGACATTGAATTGGAGAGCATTTTAGATTATTATACTTTGCTTTTAATTGTATGATAGTAAGACCTAATTTGTGAAGATTATATTATTTCAGTGTAAGAAAATTCTAACATGTGCTTTAATGTTACCATCAGATTTAAACAGATATTTGCTCAGTATGAAAATTTTAAACATCATGGAGCCTAATTACATAAAGCTAACCTACAGATACAGACCTCTGGACTTAAAAATACATGTTCTTCTTTGCAGAGTGCGTTCCTCTGAGTTACAAAAAGCTCCTGCAATGTAGAGAATTCTGTCCTGTGGGAAATGTATTTTATGGCTCCCATGGCCTTATACTTCTGCTGTATGACACGAACAACTGCAGCTGATATCACTGTGCACAATCCTTGCACAACATGTGCTAAAAAATTGATGGGAGCCGCTTGTTGTCTACAGAAAGTGAATTAGCTTCCTGTGAACAACATCAAGAAAGTTTTCAGTTCCCAATCACTCTTGCCATATAAAGAAACTTATACACCTTATTTATAAATTTAACCATTGCTTAGCCAGCGCCGTGAAAATTACTGAAGTTCAAATTCACTGACCAAACTGGAAAAGAAGTTGATCCAAAAAAAAAAAAATTTACCTTTCTCAACAAATAAAACCTTGAAAGAACTGTGGATCAAATATCTAGAACATAAATCCTAAAACTAAACCTAGATCACAAAGTGTTTCCAATTAGTAAACAAACTATTATTCTGAATAAATTTAAATGAAATATTTAGTGCATTATATTTCTTACCTCATTGTTGGACCACAGCTGTTTGTCAGATTCAGCAGGGTCAGTAATAGCTTTTGTCAACTTGAAATAGCATTTTGGGTCAAATAAACCTTTCTGGAGTACTCAAAATTTCAAACTGCTGTCACAAAGGTGTAATGTATGTTTATCATGGTTACAGACTTGCCTATAAACACAGGTCCAATTTTAAATCGTTGGCCACCATACCAGAGAGGTTTTTCTCCATCTTTTCTTTTCTTTTCTTTTCTCTTCTCTTCTCTTCTTTTCTTTTCTCTTCTCTTCTCTTCTTTTCTTTTCTCTTCTCTTCTCTTCTCTTCTTTTCTTTTCTTTTCTTTTCTTTTCTTTTCTTTTCTTTTCTTTTCTTTTCTTTTCTTTTCTTTTCTTTTCTTTTCTTTTC
>Ga0065711_1002966_pt1 | contig 30599 bp, 43 predicted proteins | sample Hoacrofraction12_FD_59098 | JGI IMG/M metagenome (GOLD analysis project Ga0065711, IMG submission 59098) | Hoatzin crop microbial communities from Cojedes, Venezuela - Epithelial fraction 12 v2 (version 2) | ecosystem: Host-associated > Birds > Digestive system > Esophagus > Crop | place... | reverse complement strand
CCCCCCCCGGGGTTCCTAGCCTAGACAGCTGCTTGAGGTTACCCCTCAGCTGTGCGGTTACGGTGGTTCAAGCCCGCTCCTCCCAAGTGAGAGCTTTTACTGCTGGGGTGGCCCGAGCCCGCGGCTGGGGCTGGGGAGGGAGCCACCGAACCCGGCCGGGCTGGGGTGCCTGGACACCCCTGCTCCTGGGAGGTGCCGGCGGTCCTGGGTGGCAGGGCTGAGGTCTGCTGGATTCCTGCTGGTGGGAGCGTTTTTGAGGCTGGCTTGGGGAACTTGCACTACTGGATGCCACCAGCCCATCAGTTTAGGTGAGGGAACGTGATCTGCAAGTGCTTGCTTATCTGTTACAATGCAAAAGCAGCCAGGTTAGGTAAAGCCTCCTTTATCAGCGGTGAAAAGCTCCCTTGGTTGCCTCTTGCTGCTGAGATGGTTTAAGAAGCGCTTGTCTGTCCCATTCCACTGGCTTTGCTGGGGGTGCATGGGGAAAAATGTTCCCTTTGCAGCACATCCTCTGTGCTGAGAGCTGCTGGGTTCAGTTTGGTGGTGAACACAAGCCCCCAGCTTGTCTGACTTCTGCTTCTGGTATACCTGAGCCCCTCTCCACCCTGCCCCAGGAGCTCATCTGTGCCGCTTCAGCTGGGGGTTTTGGTTTAGGATTGCTTTCGAGGTCCTGTTACTCTGGGCAGCAGGAACTGGCAATGACATTGAGGCAGTAGGGTTATCAGTGAAGAAAAGGATTAAGTCCTGTGCCTCCAACTCTCCCTCTCCCCCCCAGGCTAGAAGGGGGTGGGAAATGCCCACCAGGCCATAAAGACCGGGGTTGTTGCTGGTGCTCCCTAGCCTGTGTCAGCTCCTTACCCCCCTCCCCCCCCAGGGAAAAGCTTGCCTTGCCTTTCCTGGCTCTGCTGGTGGGGGAGTGCTCAGCTGGGCTACGGGGCTGAAAGGGGAGGCAGCGGTGGCTGCAGCGGGAAGGGGCTGGTCCCAAAAGGATTTGGCAGGCCGCGGAGAAGGAGGCCTTGAGCTCTGCTAGCCCTGCGGCTCTCCCGAGGGATGCTTCTTTGCTTCAGCTCCTCAAGCACGTGTTCACCACAGGCTTAGTTGAGACTTCTATGAATTTCTGCAGACTTCCAGGAGAACAACAGTACAGACCTGACATCGAGTGACAACCCCGTACTTGTCCTGAAATCCTGGTCTGGGCAAGTTTATCTCCCCTGCTTCACAGCTGTGTGAGTTCTCTGCATTGTCTCTCCTACCTGATGCCCCACAGCTGTGGGAGCAGCTGTAAGAGGGCCCTGGCCCCTGACGTGCAGGAGGTAGTGGAGGAGCTTGGAGCAGGGGAAGGGAGTTGGTTTTGGTGAGTAGCTGTGGGCTGCCTAAAGGCAAGGGGCAGCAGCAGTGTGGAGGCTCCCTGCGGTGAAGTAGCCGGGATGCAGCTGTGTGATTCTGTGGCACCTCGTTTCATTTGCTGTTTGGTCACGGCCAGGGGCGGTAGCTGCTATGGCAATAATAACCTTATCTGCAGCAGGGCTGAGAATTGGGAGAGGTCAGACGAGACATCTGCTTTACTGCAGAGCTGCTGCTTTCCCTGCCTGACTCTGCTGCTTCCCCATCTCCCCAGACCTGTGAGGATGTAGTGATACCAGTGAAGTGTTGTGAGAGGGTGGGCTCTGGCTGGGATGTGAATCAAAGTAGACTGTAAAGTGATGCCCTGCTTGTTGGGGGTGGCATGTGAATGAGCTTTGGGAGAAAATGGAGGAGATTGGGTTCCCTATTTGAATGTTGTGGTCTCTGGGAGAAAACTGGTTCAAGAGGGAGAGACTGGGCTGGCTGGGGTGAGGGGCCTGAGCTGGCTGGTGGCGAAAAGGTGCTGAAGAGGGTTGCACTGATGGAGCTGGATGATGGGGTAAGGGCCACGCAGCCGTCATGAAAGCTCCTGGAGTGGCAAGGGCAGAGCCATGTAGGTGTCAAAAAGCTGACAAAGCAGGGGAGCAGGTTTGACCCTTTGTATTGCCTGAGTGGGAACTGGCATGTGGAGGGAGGGAGGACAGGACTGGGACGGACTTAGGCAGGGAAGAGGGATCCGTACAGCCTCCGAACTACCTACCCAATGCTCATGCTCTGTCTGCACTTCTGGGTTGCCTCCTGCCTGGTAGCTGGTCTGGGAGAAGCCCTCCTTGTGCGGCTTCTCCTTGGCTGGTGGTGTGTGTCTGCTGAGCAGCAAGTGACATCTAGTGTCAGCTCAGGAAGCAGTAACTGTGGCTTGGGCTGGCTCTGGCTCTTTGATCCCAGGATCTGTGACAGCAGTTTTTGGTGCGTGCAATAGGTGCACCTGGAGTCCCTTGCTCTGAGGGAGGGGGCAAGCTCCGTGCCCCTTCTTCTGTCGGGCTTGAGCACCTCGAGCCAGGTCCCTCTACACTCCCCATGCAGCATTCCTCTGTCGCAGGTCCCTTCCCGCAGAGATGACAAACATTTCTCTCTGGGTGCTGGTAAAACGAAAGGGATGGAGCTACTGGTGGGAGAGACGGGTGTGGGGCTGAGGCTGGGTGCAAAACCAGGCGTGCGGGGGTAGGAGGTGATCTGGCTTCCCACCCTGATGGATGCAGTCACTCCTTAGTGTCACCTAGACAAATGTCTTTGGAGGCTGTGTGCCATGTGTGCTGCCCACAGGAGGTCACTGGAGAGCAAGCTGAGCCCATGTCCCTGTCCCAGGTCTGCCTGTGGGGACCCGGGCTTCCTCCTTTGTCCTTGAGAGTGTGGGTGGAGGGGTGAGCGGTGGCCTTTCGTCTATGCTCTTCCTCTGTCCTGTCCTTTGGGGAGGAGCTGGACCTGGAGGCCAGGCCCCTGGCAGTCTGGAGAGTGCACTGCCTTCATCTCCGGTTGACTTCCTTCTTTTTGCCATCCTTCAGGATGATCCAGCGGCACCAGCTGGTGCAGTCTGTGCTGCAGGAGCTGCAGGAAGCCACCGAATGCTTTGGCCTGGAGGGCCTCACCAGTGCTGCACTGGAGGCGGAGAGGACCCTGTCATCTTTCTCCCTGCCTGGCTATTGTGGGAGGCAGTTCCAAGAGGAGCTGGAGGTTGACCGGGTAGCCAGGAGCCTCTATCCTGAGGATGCCCCGAGTAACATGCTGCCTCTGGTTTGCAAAGGTGAGGGAAACCGCCTCTTTGAGGCCGCCAGCGTGCTGCTCTGGGGCAACCCCAGCCTCAGCCTGGAGCTGCAGGTGCGTACGGTGGTGGAGATGCTGCTGCACAAGCAATACTACTTGAATGGCATGATCGACTCCAAGGTGATGCTGCAGGCTGCCCGCTACTCCCTCTGCACTGAGGAGACCCCGGAGATGACCAGCCTCCCCATGGCTATCCTGGAGGCCATCTTTGATGCTGATATCAAAGCTACCTGTTTTCCTGGCACCTTTGCCAACATGTGGCACGTCTATGCTCTTGCCACAGTACTGCAGTGTAACATCTACTCCATCTACCCCATGAGCAACTTGAAGATCCGGCCCTACTTCAACCGGCTCATCCGGCCCAGGAAGTGCGGCCCGCGAACCTCCACGCTCCATATCATGTGGTCAGGGCAGCAGCTCTCCCGGCAGGTCTTCAAAGCACAGTACTTTGTGGCCGTGGTTGGCCTGGAGGAGCTAGAACCCACAGTACCTTCACCAGAGCCTCCTGTCCAGCCCATGAAGACTCTTGAGCTGCTGAACAGTGACCCACAGCTGACCTACTCCAACCTGCGTGACCGGTACAGCATTACCAAGAGCACCTTCTACCGCTGGAAGCGGCAGTCTCGTGAACACCGGCAGAAAGCAGCTGCCAGGTTTGCAGCTAAACACTTCCTCCAGTCCTGCTTTCAGGAGGGCAATATAATCCCCCTCCAGCACTTCCGACAAATGTTTCCAGAAATCTCCCGATCCACATACTATGCCTGGAAGCATGAGATGCAGAGCATGGTCAGTGGTGATGCCTCTGCTCTGGCTGAGGCCCGTGGGTTGCAGGAGCTTCACAGGGATGTCCCAAAAAAGGCTGATGGGGATGAGCCAGCAAATTCAGGGGGGAACTTAAGATCGCCGAGTCCTTCACTCGATCCCATCCAAGCAGGAATCTTTATGCAAGGAGCCAAATCCTACTTGGAGAAATGCATTTCCATGAACACTCTGGTGCCTTACAGGTGCTTCAAGCGCAGCTTCCCTGGCATCTCCAGGTCCACATACTACAACTGGCGAAGAAAAGCAATCAAGGAGAACCCCAACTTCAAACCCCCCCAGTCTCCCTTGGATAACCAGAAACCTCTAGCAACAGGAAAGCCATTCCTGCAGTTGAAGCCAAGCAGCGTGCCTGTTAGGAAGAGGCTGAATGGAGACCGGCCAGCACCCATGAGTCTCCTGCAGCTTAAGCCTTCTCTGTGCTGGAGAAAGCAGCTGCGAGATGTGGCCAAGAGGCAGGTCCAGCAATGGCGACTGCCATTCTGCAAGTACCGCCTGCGCTACCCATCTCTCTCCTCCACAGCCTACTGGTTTTGGAAGGGCAGTGGCCGGGCCCTTGGGCAGCATCGCCTGCCCCGGACCAGCTCTAGCCGGCCGTTGAACCGGGTGGCTTCCCTGGCACCTCCGAGAGTGGACCCAGGCCTCAAGCCCCAGTGCCACATGGAGGTAGCCACCAAGCAGCTAAACAAGCTGGTGCCAGCTACACCGTACAACGCCACCATTTCGGGCTATGCCATGTCAGAGAGAGCCAACAGCCGGATGTTTGTGATGGATGTGATAGCCACTGCCCAGTTCAAGGCGCAGGCCAAGCTGTTCCTGCAGCAGCGCTTTGAGTCGAAGACCTTCCCCACCTACAAGGAGTTCAGTGCACGCTTCCCGCTCACGGCACGTTCCACTTACTACATGTGGAAGCGTGCCCTGCACGATGGGCTGACGCTCGTGGATGCCTGAGTGCCGTCTGCCAGCTGGCTTGGCCACAGCTCCTCTGCTGACGTGCCCTTTGGCTCTCTGGTGGGGTGCCCGGGCCGGGACCTTGCTCTAACTTTTGTTCCAGTTTAGTTTTGTTTTGTTCCTGGTCTGTGGCTTTCTTTTCTGTGTGGTTCAATCAGGTATGGCAGCATCTTCACAGTGCCCGTTGCCAGAGACAGGAGGAGTGGAAGGAGAAGGCACTGAGCTTCCCCAAAGTTGAGGGGCCAGGAGGTTGCCCTCTGTGCTCGGAGGGTGAGCAAGGGAGGGAGTACCATGCCAGTGTCACAAGACACTGCTGGGCCTCTTGAGACGGAGGATGTGAAGGTCTCTCTGGCCTGGTCACTTGCTTGAATGAGTAATGTGAACATGCAGGATGAGCGTGGAGGTGCCCAGCATCCCCTCGGCGAGCAGAGCAGTGCTGCCTCGGCTGTGGGTGAGGAGGGCTTGGGCAGTGCTCAGCTTTATGGGAAGAGCATCTTTGACCTGGGTTCTTTCTAGCTAAGGAAAGTAAAAGATTCACTTAGGGTCAGCACTGATGCCACCTTGGCTTTCTGGCTCTTAATACCTGCCTCTGGCTGCCTGATCTTCCCTGGAGGGAGCAGAGGCTGGTAGAGGAGGGGACTTGTTTGTGTCCCCACTGTAGTCTGTCTGCTGGGAACACTAAGGTAGGAGCCGGTGTCCTTTGCTGGCTCAGGAGAAGCTGTCCCTGAGCTTTCTGGTCTTGTAGCAATAACCTTTCACGCATTCCTGTACTCTTTCACAGCTGGCAGCTGCCTTACTTTTCCTAGAGTCTCTCTTCCCTGGGGCCTGGGAAAAGGCAGAGAGACTGAACCTTGTGTGCCCAGTGTCCTTGTGTCCCCTGCACTGTGCTGCAAGCTGAACACAACGTGGGTGTCCCCTTGCAGTGAGCCGAGATGCATATATCTCGCTTGAAAGAAACCAAAGCAATAAAGGCTCTTCCACTCCCAGTCCTGTGCAGTTTCTTACTCTTGCTTGTGTGATTTCTGGGCAAGGCTTTTCCCTCCACGTCTGCTTCTAAAAGTGGCTCATGGATGGGGAGAGCCTGTGCACACCTTGGTCCCTGCTCCTGTGGAGGTCCTCTTCTGCTTCCTGGGACCTGGTGGGGGCCATGTGCTTGGTGATGCTCTGGGGCTGTGCTCTCCCTGGCATGAGGCCAGGACTCGGATGCAAGGCTGGGGGGGATGCAGTGGGTACAGCTCTGTGAGGGCGGGGATGTGGTGGCAATGTCTGAGGTGCCAGCAGGTGGTCCCATCCTGGAACAGCGGTGCTGTACTGGGAGACTAAAACTGGCTGTTTGCACCTCTGCCCTGCCCGTGTCTCCAGGTGCAGGGCTGCGGGGGTCACTGCCTGCCCAGGCTCTGCTGGGGGTCTCCAAAAAGCCTTGTCCCCTTGGTATGTGAGTGTCTGCCAGCATGGCTTCACAGGCCTGAGCTGTAGGGGCTCTGGGGCTGGTAGCCACCACTGAGGAGGGTGGTGACAACAGCAGGACCTGCTCTTGCCTCCTGCAAAGCTGCTGGGCGTTGGAGCACCCTACACATGTGAGGGGAGAGCCTCTTGAGCTCTGCACCTACCCCATCAGCCCTCGAGGCTGGCTCTAACAGCAAGGGTGAGTCTTGTCTTTCTTACCCTCAGGCCTTTGCCGGGGGATAGGGAACCTTAGTGGCTTGGTTAGGAGTTGAGATGCAATAATGCTGCCAACCCCCCCACCCCACCTTGCTCACAAATCATTTATTTTTCTTCAGTATGTCTGGGACCTCTCAGTTCCTACTGCAGCCTAGTCCTGCTGCAGATGGAGTCTGGCTTCACTGACCACCAACCTCCTAGGCAGAGGAGGACCTGTGCTAGAAAGCCCTGCTGAGCTTTCCTGGGCATCATCCTGCTCCAGAAAGGGCGGCTCAAGGTCATCCTGTGGCACCCTTGGGCCTGAGTTATATGGTGGGGCAGCCCTGGAGGAGCAGTGCTGAGACAGTGGGGCATCTCTTCAGATACCACCTAGCTCTGTGGCCTTGGTGCCAGTGGGTTCTCACCACCACCCATCCATGCCAGTGTACCCTGTGAGGTCCCAGAGGAGAGGACCCGGGGCGGTGGGTGCCCTGGGGAGGGAGGTGTGCAAGGAGCTGCCGAGCAGCGTGGTGTGCTGCTGCACAGAGCCCTGGGCACTCGAGCTCTGCGTGTGGGGAAGTAATTGGAGTAATTAGCTGCCAACGACTTCTCTCCAGTGAACTCCTCCAAGGGAGTAAGCTGGTAATTACTCCAGAATGATTACCTGTGTTTCCAAACTGCCAGAGGCTGGAGATAGCTGCTTTTAGCGGCAGCAGTGGCTGTGAAGGTGGAGGTGAGGCCCCGAAGTGTGCCCTTCCTTGGCTGAGCCTAGGGAGGAGCATGAAGGGTGGGTTTTCTGACCATGACTGCTAACGCAGGCGCCATCTGGGTGGCCCTGAGGCTGGGGCAGACCGTGCCTGGCCGGGGATCCACTGGCACGGCACAGCATGGTGGGTGGCTGCAGGAGAGCCTGGGGCAGCCTCCGTGGTGGCAGGTACCCAGTGCTCTGCAGGGTGGAGGGACCGCTTCTCCTGCTTTCTATCATGCAACTCTCCCCAGACAGGGAGCACTGCATGCCTTGCACCGAGCTGCGGTTGCAGGATGAATCTCCTGGGTGCTGGCCCCCATCCTCCACCACCCCCTTGCAAGACATTTTTGAGGAGCCCTGGTGAAAAGATCCAGGCACGATGGTTTTTCTGCCCTTAGCTGGATGCCTGGGTGTGGCATGGTGGGAAAATAATTCTCATCCTTCTCAGGGGTTTTACAAGTGCCCTTACGTTTCTCCCTCCCCTTGATGGCAGCAGGGCCATGGTGGTCCCCGCCAGTTAGCACTGCCGAAATGGTGGGTGCTCCTTATTTACTGAGGCAGTTTGTGGCTGAGCAGGGTTTAACTGGGGGGGACACGTAGCACTCAACTCGTACCCATCATGCTGCTCTCACGTTGTGCTGGCGGTGGGGGATGAATTTGAGGCAGCCTCAGCTGCTCTGCACCACACTGCTGGCACCAGCCGATAAATCTCTCCCTTTGCATGTGTGGAGCAAGGTTTAGCTCAGGTGCCACCTGCGCTCCCTCACAGGTCGGTGCTTAAAAGCACCAACCCCATCAAAGAAGGAAATGAAAAGTCGATTGAGATGCAGAGGCTGGGGGGGCTGCAAGGCCTGAGAGGAGCAGCCCCCTGCCTGCCTGTGATGTGGGGCTCTGCTGGCACTAATGCACCCCATTCGTGTCTGTGGGAGGGGGGTTGCAGGTGCAGGAGGTGGGCAACGCAGCGCAGCAGAGCCTGCCTGGATGCTGTGCTGTGGGAATAGTTGGGTGTGCCCAAGCAAAGCTTTGAGGCGCTTAACTGGTATGTGTTAGCTCAAGCACCACTTTGCCTCCAGATTTTGCCTAAACAGCTGGTTTGTCAGTGCAAAGAGCGAATAGTGCTGGTCTCAAAAATATCTCAAGGTAGTAAAAGGGTTGGGGTTTGCAATGCAGCTCCTGTGCTTTGCTAGGAGTAGAGATATAGCAGCGGCAGGAGGACAGAAAAGTCAGCGCCACCGAAACTTCAAAACTTCCTGAGCTGACAAGTGCAAAAGCAACACATTATCAAGAACTTGGGGAGGGGAGGAAAGAAGATGAGGAGAAAAAGGAAAAAAGGGATCTTTTGGATCAGCCCCCCGAGTAAGTCTCTGCATAGGTCTGGGCTACAACCCAGCTGTTGGGTCTGGAGTCCTTTTCCTCCTGGTGCCCCCAGGATATTTGGGGGAACCATCTGCCTCTGTCCCAGCCACAACCAGGTCCCTGTTCTCCTACCACCATCTCTGCCTTCTTCCCATGAAAATCCCTCTCTCACGCACCATGGCTGAAAATGTGTCCCGGAGTTCAGCTGTGGCCCACCACTGCCTTGCCATTGTCCTTCACGAATATTTTTGCTGAAACATTTTGCCCTGTGGATCTTCATGTCAGATCCAGGTTTTTCACGCTCCTGCGATGGCTCAGGCCTTTCCCCGGTCCCTGCCTGCTGAGGAGCTCTCTGCCAGTTCCTGCTGGCAAACCCTCATCCCATCTGCCTGTATTTCATCCCATCTTCACCCCTCCTGCCTTCCAGGTGTCCCAGTTTCTTTACTCTTCTTCTGTATTTTCAAACCCTCCTGCTTTTGTCTCATTAGCAAAGGTCACCAAGGCACCCCTCCTTCCTGTACCAACTTGCTAGTGAAAATATGGACAATCAGTCCTTACGTGGATCCTCAAGGATTTTGCCCTCCAGCCCAGCAGGTCTTCTTCTAAAGTATTAATAACCCCTTAAAACCCATCTTAGCTTTCTTGAACCAGCCCCCACCTGACAACTGTCAGTGTTGCTCCGTACCAGGGGTTTGGCCAAGGTCCAGATGCTGCGTTCTCTGCCCTTCCTCTTCTGGAAAACAAGTGAGCTGATGTGTAATGCTAATTTAGCAGTCAATGTCTGGAAAACACTGGAGTCTTGGAGAAAATACTCAGATATGAAAGCACTTCAAGAAGGAAAACTTCCATCTTTCTAGCCTAATACTGTCAAGAGTTTACTGCCTGCACCTAGACTTTGATATATTACTTTGAGGATGGCATTTTGGCAGATACTGCATTTATTTGCATTTCATTTCTCCTTCCCTGGCTTGTTCCTTTGCCCCTCTCCCCATCCCTCCTCCATCGCTTTGGTAACCGCAGCCCTGGGGGAAGGTAGGAGAGCTGCGGCGGGATGGACACCTCCCGCCAAACTCAGATGTCGGCGAATAAATTTTATCTTCCCAGCACTTCTGCAGCTGCGTGAGTCTGGGCAGGGGGCAGGCAGGGAGCCTGCCTGTGCAGCGGGAAGGAGGGTGCTGGCTCTGGATCCCTTGCCCATGGGGCTCTCCCTCAGCTCTCCACGCCAGGACAAGGCAGCCACCTTGCAGGGCTGCGTGTCCCCAAAGGTAGGGTGACCCTCTTGTTTCCATGCCGTTAGGGCTTGTGAGGGGTTAACCCCCGATAACCGGATTTCACATGTCTGTTACACATTCAAATCGCAGATGATACAGATGAATTTAAGCTCCGTGCTTTGGGCAGGGACGTAGTTAAAACCAGAGTTTATGGCCATTTGGTGGTCTGTGGAGCTCTGTAACACTTGTCCAACCACCCACGAAGACACGGACACGTTGCAGAAAGCGTTTTCCTGGTGCGTAGGGGCAGAGCTGTCCTGCTGTGGCCGACTGGCACGCACGAAGGCGTAGCGCAGGCGAAGCACCCCTTGCCTGTGAACCGCAGAGCCACCAGTCCAACTTCACAGCTTCTCCAGGTGAGGTCGAGAGTTTGGTCGCCAGAGGTGATGGTGTAATGCATGCCAGCTTCGGCGAGACACGGTTTGGTCTTGCCTGACATTTTGATTAAGCAACAAGATTGATTTAAAAATTAAGCCAGCAAATGCTGCATTTCCCTTGCAAAGCCTTTGGCTCTGAGATACAGCCCGGGCACCCACGACAGCAAAACCCAGGTCAGCTCAGAGGAGAGGCACATCCCCAAACATCCCTGCGCCTGGACACGACAGGGACGTGGAGGGGGACAGTGGGGAAGGGACGTGCAAGGGTACAGCCCCTCCATGCCGCAGAGGGGACAGAGGAGCGGTGGAGGGTGATGCTAACACCCTCTGGTGCATCGCCCTCACTAAGCATCCCCTCCCATGGCATCACAGCTAGCCCCATAGCTCACCGTGGGCCACGGGGACAGCATCTGCCTTGTCCCCAAGCAAGGCATCCCCACCCAGCGCTCCGTCTCCTCTCAGCACCGCTTGTCCTCCTGCCCCACGGGGACAGCTCGGCCCCACCAGTGTGTTCCTACATGTGTGGCTACCAGAGGCTGTGGGAGAGGGAGCCGGTGTCTGCTTCTGCAGGGAGAGGAGAGGTAATGAGCCTACTGATTTCACAGCAGCTGATGCCTGAGTGATGGCTCTTAATTGGCTTCTCTCTGCAAAAATCCTCTCCCGCCAGCCCCAGGAGAGATGGCATTGCCACAGGCTCTGCCTCCCCCCCCCGCTCTCTCTGCTGCAGGCTGTTTTTGGGGAGCAAAGGGGAAACAATAAGCTAGGGGAAGAGATGCACTGCTAAATGCTGTTAAAAAATTTTTTTGGACAGGAATAGAAAATTTGCCCTGTCTTAGATAATTAGCTATTTCCTTACTGGATGGCTGTAAAGGGAAAATACTTACTGTGCCATTAATTGAGGCGAAGGACTTACTCCACTTTTATTTCCTTGTGTCTCTTTCCTCACCAGCCTCCAGAGGACAGACGGGGGGAGAATCGCGACATTTCTCCCTGACCAGCACTGGCTGCAATCCCACCCCTGCGACAGGCACTGCTCGGAGAGCGCAGCAGGAAGGACACCCCGCATCCCGCCGTGGTGGCTTCCACATCACCCACGTCTAGATGACCCTGAGGAGAGGCAGGCTGGCTGGGAGGATGCAGGAGGACCAGCACCCCAGTGGATCCCTTCAGCCAGGGACAGGGTCCCACAGGGGTCTTGTGTCCCCCACAAACCGCACCAGCTTCTTTTCCCTTCTCCTCCATCCCCTTGCCTCATCCCTGTGGGAAAAGGAGCGAGATCCAACACAGCCCCATCCCTGCATCCCCTGTAACCACTCCCCAACCCCGGTGTGCAGCCAGCAGCCCCGTTTTGGCACGCCGCAGCACTTGCCAAGGGGCGAGCAGCGTGAGCAGAGCCGGGGGAAGCAGGCAGCGGTGCACATGCATCAGTCGCTCAGACCTGCGTTGAGGCACCGGTGCTTTTTTCCTTGGCAGCTTTCTCTCTGGCTGCATCCCAGAAGAAGGCAGGATTCAAAGGCCACCCTTGCACTTGGCATGGGCTCCGTCCACCCCATGTTAGCTGCTTCTGAAGAGAAAGGCCCGCCGTGAAGTGCTCACCTTGACGCTGCAGAGGTTATGGAAGGAGCCCAAGCTGGAAGATGACATGTTTTCCAGAGCTGGGAAACCAAAAAGCCCAGCGCACCTCCACCAGTGCTGCCCCATGCTGGTGACTGAGCGAGGAGCATCTTCAGGGCAGGGGAGGGATGGGGGTGATGTTCAGCCGGCCCTGGGGAACAGGGCTAGCTTGGTCCCCAGGGTCAAACACCAAGGGGTGTTTGGGCACAGGCGTGGGGAGAGGGGCAGGGGATGGGCTTTCTGATGTCTTTCTGTGTCTGTCTCTTTGTGTCACTGGCTTAGGGCGAGGGCTGGGGGTGCTGGTGGGGCCACAGGGCCAGGGCAGGGGCATTTGGGGAGCAGTGGGCAGGAGGGCAATGGGACGAGGTGGCTGGGGTCAGGGGTTGCAGGACCCTGTGCTGGGAGCACCAGACAGCACCTGCATTCACAGAGACAGGCACTTGCAGCTGGCAGGAGGGAACTCAGTTGCAAATAGATGTCCTAATTACAGATAATGAATTACTCACTAATAGAGAGGGGGGACTTGTTCTGATATATCAGAGGGGGGACTTGTTCTGATATATCATGGGACTTTTCAGCACCTCTTGTGATTATTTTTTAGAAAGCTCTGGGGTGCGGGGAAGGACAGCATTATTTAACCAACCCTCCCTCCACCCCCAGCTCAGAGAACCCAAAATCCTCCCGCACCATCCTGCAGGAATCCCTCTCCACCACCGCCCCGCTGCATGGGCACAGACCGTCTCTGCAGTCCCGGCCCTTCACATCACCTCCCGCAGCTGCGACGTCCCAGGCCCCCTGCGCTCCCTTCTCCTTTCTGGGCTAGACATGTCGCCAGGTCAGAATTTGAGGCTATTCCTCTTTCACTCCAGATTTCTGAGTATCCCCTGTGGGATCAGGACCATTACGGAGCTCTGCCGTGGGGCTGGGGGTCCTGGGTGGGAGAAGGACCCCTCCTGTGGGAGGACAGGAGAGAGGGGGCAAAGAGTCACCTCTTCCACACCCACCGGTAGGGTTTAGTTTAACATTTACATATTTCTTAGCTCGATCCAATTTCCGGAGCTTGCGTCTTCCCCAACTGCTGCACCTTGTTGCCTTTTTGCTTCCTTCCCTTCTGCTCTGGCGGCTGCAGCAGACGCTGTGAGTCTATAATAAGTTATTCAGCAGCAGTCTCCATGCTGGTCCTCGGATTTCAATTTCCACATGTTTCCCTTCAGGCTGTTTCCAACTAATTTCGCCATTTGCATAATACCCCCCTTAGGGATGCTCTGGCACAGCCCCTTCCCCCTCCCTTTGACAAGATCATCAGGGATTCAGGCTATTAGCAGAAAACACTTTAATTCTGTTGGCCCTTTAGCCCTGTCCTTCCCCATGAGCCTCCAATTCAAAAAAGACAAAGATGTGGGCTGAGGTGCAGGAGGATGGGGTGCGCACGGGGAGTGGGCTGGGGGCCGGGGAAGCCCCTGGAGGAAACCAGCTGGAAGAACTACAAATTCACAGCAAATGCAGTTTCTCATTGCCCATTCTGGTCCAGCAGCCCCAACAGTTTCGTCTGGACCAGAATCAACGGGGAGCCTCCCACCCCTGCCCCCAGCTGGGGGTGCTCAAGGTGGGGAGGGCTTTAGCTGGGATGGCACCAAGCTGGGGGGTGGTGGGTCCGGTCGCCCCTGCTGCATGGGCACCCACGGATGTTCCCTCTCCTGAAAGACTGCTCCTCTCCTGCTCAGTTATTTGGAGGGACAGATGCCCAGGAAGGCTGAGCACTGGGAGAGGGGAGTGGAAACCATCCCTCAGCTGCTGGACGAGGGTGATCCTCATCTCTCCTCTCTAAGGCACCTCATCTCTTCTGGACACCCCAGTCCTTCCCTGCAAATTCTGACTGTCTCTGTCCACCACCAGAAGCCAGACCTGCTTATTCCCTCCTGATGTTCGTATTTTTCTGCCCCAACTTGAGCAGATTTTATTTTATGGTTCCACCACACGCAGAGCTGCCTGAACATACACAATGCTCCAGCCTCTCTCTCTCTCCCTCTAATTCTTGTCCACCTATACATGGCAGAAAGCCTACATCACCATCCTGCTCCCAGCGCTAGCTGCTCGCTGTGATCTACATCGCAGTACATCTCCCTCTGAGTTGCCCAGACACCAGCTGGACTGTAACTTCCTTCGGGAACTGCATAAACACCTCCAGGTTTAAGTGAGCTCATCACTCCTGCAAAGCTCACCTCTTCCCTAGCCAGCTCCATATCCTTATAAACAGCCTTTTTTTCTTGCTTTATTTTTTAGCTCTTCCATGTTATAAAACGTAATGGGAACTTTCAGACCAGCTTCTGAACAGGTCTCTGATGTGCTTCTCTCTTTTATGGCTCAAGTACAACAGCAATCGCAGACATTAACATGCTTCTTTAGGATGAAATGTACATTTGAATGGCACCCAGCTCGAGCAACATGCTGCGCCTCTTGCAGAGCCGGCTGCCGCCCACCCAGAAACCCTGGGGAGGGGGTGATGGGTGCCCAGAGTCTGCCTGCAGCCCCCTGCACAAGGGGGAAGGAGGTGGCAGGGGAGCCATGGCTGGGGCGAGGGAGGGTCAGGGTGGATGCTGGGGACAGGGGTGAGGCAGGGCCTTGTAACGCCAGCCCTTTGGGGCAGCCATTGCCTTCACACCCACCGCTGAAGAGCTTGATGTGTCGCTGACAATATACGAATTAGTGAAAGATGTAAGTGGGGATGTGTGGGATTTCCTTGTCAGCAGAGGCTTTTGGATGGATGGATGGATGGATGGATGGATGAATGGATGGATGGATGGATGGATGGATAGATGGGAGGGATACCCCTCTCCGAGGCATGGGGAGAAGTGAGTTGGAGTCACCCATGTGTCTCGGGCTCCCTCCAAGTCTTCGCCCTCTCTGGATCTCGTACCCTCGCAAACAGCACTCCCACCCCACGCTCTGCATGTCATGTCAGCCTTTTATTTCCATCCCTCTTTGTGTGCAAGGCCCTGACCTAGTGCCAAGAGTGGAGTCCTTCAGGCCGCCACCCCTCCCAGGTCGTTTCTTGGGTGGAAGTTGCCATTGCAAATCTTTTCAGGGCCCAGCACTGTGGGATGCCAACCTTACAGGGACTCCGACTTGCAGTTATTGTGACAGTGATTATCAACGTGGAGAAAACTTTGTTGTCTTTGCCAGCTTGCTCCAATGATAGGAGTGACGGTGTGCGACCACCAGCCTGCCTTCCTCCTTGTTTCTTGCCTGGGATGGGCCAGTGACTGGGATGTCCCCTGGATCAGGGGTCTGTCTATAGAAGGATGTGGAAAGCATGCCCTTCGGTCATGTCCATGCTGTGTCCTCCTACTTCGCTGCAGCTGAGGGGCCAGGTGCCACTCCGTGGCACTGAAATGAGAATGTTGTCCCCATCATGTGAGTCTGGAGACCTCACCAGGACTCCAGCCTCCCCGGGCCATTCCCCGGCGCCGTATCACCTCTCCTCCCTGCATGCCCCCTTCATGGGCCAAGCCTGGGCACCACCAGTGGATCTCCTGGCTGTGGGGCTGGGAGGGGAAGCCATGGCCCTGGAGTAGCGGTGATGGCACCAACCTAGCAGCAGCACACAGCATTTCTCCTGCACATCTTCCAGCAGGCAGATGTGCTCCTCCTGGTCCCAGTGGCCAGGCCGGTGCCCAGTTCCCTGCTGTCGGATGGTGGGACCCCACAGCCTCGGGGAGAATGGGAGTCTACTGTTTGTCTGAAAGGGGAAAGAGCCTGCGCCAGGCATCCACGCCGGGGTCCTGCCACGCAAGCAGCCCTTGCAGGCACTGGCGCTCTGTGCTCCGCAGGAAAGCTTGATCCCAGGAGGGCCGGCAGCCGGGAACGGCACTGATGTGCGGCTGGCAGCTATACGTGGCCCCCTTTGGAGAGATAAGCGATCAGCGCTACCACCACCCCGACGTACACTCCTGTGCCGATGGTTATGGAGAGCGCGGCGAGGAAGAGAGCCCGTCGGGAAGCTGAACTGGCCAGATGGAAATCTCCTTTGGAGACAGCCTTGCTGGTCTGGAAGGAGAAGAAACGCTCGTTGCTCACAGCCCTGCCAACCTGACTGTTAGCCTACACGCAGCCATTTCACCGCTGAGCCAGCCCCCCTTCCCCGGCCACTGCAGCCCATAAAGGCTTCCCTGAGTGCTCAGGGCACATTCAGAGCTACTCTTTGTATTACCTACTATTTGTGTTGCCATGTGGAGATCAGGGCACCCACTGTGCACAGACACCGAATAAAGAGATGGTCCTTGCCTCAGTGAGTGAACAAAGTGGTAGTTACAGCAAATGGAGCTAAATTTAAATTGCGCCAGGTACCTCATCACATGGGGAGTGCACCATGCTACCCTGCACCACGTGGAAAAATGTGAAATCAGCCACTCCTCAGGGTTGTAAACAGTTCTCTCACCGCCCCTGTGCCAGGTACTCATGTTATAAACTTTTCCATTTCTATCATACTGATTTAACTTCTTAATGCCTCCCCCCCATCTATTCTTGGTACAGCAGCATCTATGCAAACGTAGAGTAAATCCCCTGGCTCTGCATGAATTATTCTGGGTCAACAGCGACGGGAGTGAGCCCAGGCTCTGGGCTAAGCCCTCAAGAAGGCAGCAGCTCCTCTGAGCTGGTGCAGCCTGAGGGCTACCACCCTCTCCAGCCTCTGCCAGCCCGGCGTCAGCTCACACAGCTTAGCCAATGTGTGTCAGAAACAAGAGCAATGGGGGAGCTGTAGTGTGATATGAAGACCAGGCTCCCTGTTGAGTCCAGTCTCCAGAGCAGCCTGACTCCCAGGCCATGAGGTGCCGCGGACTGGGCCATGCCATAGGACCTCCGCGCTGGAGAATGGGAGGCCAGGTGGGAAAATGCCATTTTCCTGAGCCTGGGTGGAGGATGAGAGCTTGGGCAAGGATCCAAGTTCCCTAAATAAGACCTGAAAGAACCAAAGGAAAAGCGTGACCTCGAGTAACCCCCACAAGAGCTGGAGGGCTTGCAACCCCATAGCAGTTGCAGAGGCATCCAGGAGCCAGGAGCACCCTTTGCCTCAGCCCTCAGGGGCTTAGACATGGCATAGAGACAAGCCTTAGAGCCAGAAAGGTGCCCGGTCCCATCCGAGGGCTGCTGTGGCTTGCAGGACCCTTGCTCCCACGCTCAGTGCATGCAGGCAAGCAAAGGGATCTCTTACCCCTTGGGAGAAGTAGAAGGCAGCAATTCCCAGGGGCCAGAAGCAGCACAGCATGGAGAAAAGGGCCAAGCCCAGGTGGTCCCGGGGGGGAAGCATCAGGAAATGATCCTCACTTTCGCTGTCGCTGGAGGAGTCGCTCTGCAAAACCAGATGGATTCAGCACATGCCCACCTCCCCGTTCCACCCCGAGGGCTGCGTCTCAGCCCCTCTCCTCCCAGCTCCTGCTCTCTCCTGGCCCCACCGCATATTCTCACACGTTTCCCACCTGCAAGTTCAAGGAGTGAGTTTCAAAAAACATTTTAGCCTCCTCTGCCTGGTTTGATGAGAAAAAAATGTAGCTCAGCAAATTCAGGAGCGGAGTGGATTCTCGGCTCTCTGCCAGAGCAAATGCTGAGCTTGCTTGCTGGGGGTCTGGGATTTCCCTGGGAGATAGATAGTCTTAAACTGAAATATCTTGAGCTTTGGCAGAACTGTCTGTTTGTCAGCTTAAACAAACTTAAACAAAGTGCCTTATCCCCGTTAGGGACTAGGAGATCGATATGCTGCTAAACTAAATTAGCAAGTGAGGGAAAGCGGTTGAATTGGAGCCTCCATCACAGGGGCGACGTGTCCTGTCCCCTCAGCGAGCGCGTGGCTCGGAGCGGCTGCGGTCAGCCCTCCTGCCTTTGGGCACTGCTCGGCCAGCCACAGACCAGCCTGGAAGCGACGTGTCTTGGTGGGGAAGGCATGCAGAGGTGGGGACACCCCTGCTGCCATCTGAAAAGGCCCTGTCACCGGCAGCGAAAGCAGCAGAGCTGTGCTGGGCCATCAGACGTCAGCTCCAGCAGGCTCCAGGGACACACTCCCACCTCTCAAGGTCCTGGACAATGCTCCCAGCCTCTGCACTGCTACTCGAGCTGTGGTGGGGCACAGAGCACAGCACAAGGCTGCTTTGCCAGCGCTCACACTTCTTTTGCAAGATTCATCCTGTCTTGATATATAAAACTTTCTGTCGGCTGCTGCCGTCAGGCATGTGAATTTTGCTGTTATGCAAGGACTGCTGTTGCCCGTTAGCTCGAGTGGCGGCAGACTGCCCTTGTCAAAGGGTCCCCATATCCCAAGGGTCCTGCAGCGACGGTCCCACCTCCCCTTCACTCCCAGCAGGCATGCAGCCTGGCTGCCCTCAGCCAAGCTGACCTCCTGCTGAGGTCTGCGGTGAGGAAAAGGGAGCAGAAATGATAAAGCAAAAGAAGAAATATTGGGTGCACAGGGAGGGGCTGGTGAGGCAGGAGATGGTAGGGTCTTGGGGGGCAGCTCTGGGGAAAGCAGGGAGAATAAATGACCAAGAATATGGGCCGATGGCCAGAGTTACCAGAGGAGGAGTTTGGTGCCATCCCACTTGGCAAAGCTTACCTCATACTCCTGGAGCTCCTCTTCCTCCACCTCGTAGGACACGGTTTGGATGCGGATGTCACTCTCTACCAGGCAGGACCCTTGCACCTCGTGCCTGTCGGGACCTTCAGAAGGAGCCTCTTTGCTTTCTGTAAAAGTGGTCTCGCAGTTTTCCGTCTTGCTGTCCTTGGCCTTGAGAGTGGTCTCATCCTTCACGAGGATGAAATTGGGGCCGTACAAGGCTTCAACAGCCAGCTGCAGGGAACTGGCATCCAGCAGCTGGTGAGTCCTGGCACTGCCAGTGTTTTGGAAGATGTAGGAATACAGTTTCCCTTGGCAGCGATGACTGGGGTAGTCCTGGCTGTGATGCTGGTGGTAAGAATAGCTGCTGTGAAGGTGCCCATTGGCCTTGGCCAAGAGCGGGTTTTGGAGCTCACGCACGCTCTCCATGCTGCTGGCGGTGGGCGGGGGGAGTGATCCTGCGGGAGCAGAGAGAGTGGGAGGGAGGATGCTGTTATCTCAGCAAGGCAAGGGTGCAGAAAAGCCTCTCGCCTGTGCGGAGCCGATGTCAAGACAAGGCTAGTGGGAACAGAAAGATTTGGCTATGCTGGAGAAAACAAGAGCCCTCCCCCCCCTCTCCACGGCTTAAATGCTATCTCAGCAAACCGAGCATCTCCTCATCTCTCCCCAGCTGGTAGTAAGATAAGGATGCAGCCCTGCAACAAGATGATCTGATTCAGGCTGGATTAAGATGAGGATTTGCTGTATCTATAATGCATCTTGAGATGGCCACGTGCAGCCTGACAGGAAAGGACCTATTGAATCTTTTTTGCTGGTTCATGTGTGCTGTGACAAAGCCTAACAGACAGCACGTAAGTAGATAAGATGCTGACAGTCACTTGAGGGGCTTCCCTGTCTCCCCAAAGTGGAGGGTCGCATGGTGAGTTACAGCCCTCCAGGCATTACACATGCACCTAACCAGCTTTCAAGCACCCAGGAGATTTTCTAGGGCTCATTCAAGGCTGAGCTGCGGCTGGGGCGAGAGTAGCTAGGCATCGAGAGAAGCCAGGAGGCTGCTGTGAAGACATGGAGGTGGTATTTAGGCTGGGCTGGGGAGTGTCGGATGCTCAGACGGCTGTGTGGAGGAATGGAGGGATGGGGAGGTTAAAGAGGAGACACTACGGGGCTTGGTCCGCATTGAAATTACGGCAATTTAAGTAAACGGCCCGTCACATCAAACCTCCGTTTAAACCAGCTCCACCCCTGGGTACAGCTGGCAGCCGCGCAGCCCTGGCTCTGGGCCACCGGCTTCAGAAAATGCCGAGTCCAAAGAGGATCCTCAGCTACAAATGTCGAGCTGGGTTTCTTCCTTAGGAAAATTCACCTCCCTTCCCTGCCTCCATTTCAGAGTGCTGAAATCTTGTGCTGCTTTTTTTTTTGCATGAACATTTCCGAGATTAAATTTTCAACCCCTTTTCTTTAGAGGAGCATTTGCTATTTTGGCTTCCCAACCCACCTTGGCTCAAAGAAAACGTGTAGTGAAATATCAGCGCTCCCCAGGAGAGAGAAACAATTACTTCGCGCTCTTCAGTACCTGAGCCCGTGTTTTACAGCTGTTCTCTAGCACGTTCCCAGCTCCTAAAACATGACACCTAATTGCCTTGCAACCCCAAATGTTCCTGTCCTCCTTAGAGACCTCTGTCACTGCCTCCTCTGTAGGATGCTGTGTAGCAGAGACACGCTTCCACTGCTATAGGGTTCCCCGAGGTGCGGTACGCTTTCTGATAGAAAGCACAACACCTTGGGTTTAAATCTGTCCTCAAGAAGAACACACAAATGAAGAAGTTGGAGTTGAAGACTCCAGAGAGTGAAAAGCCCAAGTGCTCCCATCCTCTTGGCCAAACTCTGCCATACCGCACAGGTTTGAGTGCCATACCTGGTTTTAAATGGCCCTGTCGATGGGCTTTGTTCTGGCAGCAGTCGTCACGTTTTGGAAAGCCGCTCAGCAAAATGGAGCCATTCAAAAGCACTCCCGTGCTGCTAAAATTCTGCACGTTTTGGTGAATGCCCTCCACTTCTCACTCCCAAAACCAATCTCCGCTTTCTGCAGTCTCCCACCTTACTAATAAAGCCTGTAATGGCTCGTGCGGCAGATGGCCGCTAAGTATTTTCAAAATATTTAAGAGAGATGCATATTTGTAGCACAGACGGTTTTATTTCCTGCACAGACCCAAAGAAGCAGAAAGCTTCATCCCCATTTTCAGGCAAGGAAAGCACAAACCTCTTCTTTGCTTACCTCAACATGCAAACTAGATTTCCAATAACATTCCTTGCTTTTTAACGAAACAGGAAGGAGAGATCAGTCACTGAGTGTCCTTTGAGAGCAGCAGCCCAAGCAGGAGCAGAAGCCCAGCTCTACCAAAAGAAAGTTGATGGTAGTGCATCCCCGCTTCATCTCCATAAATGTTTCTGGCAGTAAGCTAGGGTAGGGAGGGATGGGATTTTGCTGGGAGCTGCCGGAGGGAGCCGGCTCCAAACGCGCTGAGAAACACTGGCAGACGGGCTGCGGGCAGGCTGCCGGCCGCCGGGCAGCGAGTGCTGCCTGCGTGGAGGTTGCTGCTCTGCTCGCTTTAGGTCCTCAGCAGCAGGTTAGAGGAGGGGGAGAGCTGTGCTGCAAAGCCGTATGGTCACAGCAGCAAGCGCTGGGAAACACTCAGAGCATTGTGGGGGGGGAGAAGGGAAAGGAGCCAGGAGGAACTGGCAACCTAAAAGGTAGCTTGGGAGGCAGCAGGTGTCACAGACTGGGGTGGGAAGAGTGTGTCTATGCAGCGGGACTGCTGCCGGACACGGACTCTGCTGACTTTGGGTATCCTAAAGGATGCTGAAGGGGCTGGCTGGTGGGGGCTGGCTGACCTGGGCTGAGGGGAAGAGGCAGGGAGGGCTTGCAGGTAGCAAATATGCCAGGGTGAACACACCATGGAAGAGTAATGGTGTGGGTAGCAAAAGAAACAGCAGGAAAATACTGCTGAAGCATGAGGAAGTCTCTGATGATCTGGGCTGGGCAGAACTGAAGGCTTTGGCCCGGGGGAACAGGGGCAGCCCAAACCTCTCTGGTAGCTCAAACTGCCCTGGAGCCAGCCTGAGACAGTGCCAGGACCTCAGAGGCTGCTGCACTGCACAAAGCATGGGTGCACAAGCCCACGGCCCACGAGCCCGGGGCAGAGTCTGCTTTCAGGACAGGGCAGGGCTATAGCTAGAACATTTTAGTCCGTGTTAATGTCTGTGGCTCTTGTACACTCCGATATTACAAAAGATTTACCTGTACTCCACTCTCTTTTCCCTGTTGCCTTCCTCTCTCGGAAGCTGGGGAGAATGCTTTCCCTGGGAGCAGGATGGGGCGATAACAGGGCTGCTGGGACGAGGAGGAAAGTGCAGCAGGAGATATCTCTGCGCTTCTCATATACACGCAAAGGGACCACCAAGCGCAGCCCTAGCACCCAGTCCCGGCATTTGTCATCAGTGGGGAGGGGACGCCGAGGGCCAGCGTCACAGCGTGCCTACGGCAGCGTGCTCAGCCCTGCTGGAAAGCAGCCAGGCTGAAAGCTCCCTCTCTGCTAGCTGATGTGAAGAGTCCCAGCGCTGGAGGGTTTAGAGATGCTTCCCACTCCTTAGTCACCAAGATCACTGCATCGCATAGAGACCGCACTTGTGTGAGCAAGCTGAACGGTCTGGGTTTGCAGGTGGGGAGGAGGGCCACCAAACTGCTAGAGATGGTACTAGAGAGGGATGGCCGGAAGGGTGAGGACCAGCCCTGCGTGCACAAGCACAGGGAAGGACAGAGCCAAGCCATCTCTGCCATTGCCCCCAAACGCCATTTGGCTTATCTGAATCCTACAGTGAATTTAGCCACACGGGGACTTAATAAAGTAAGCCTGGTAATAAAGCAAGCCTAGCAATAAAGTAAGCTTGGTAATAACCAGGCTTGAGGGAAGAGGANTAGAAGCCAGCAGATGAAAGCAAGGAAGCTGTAAAAGACAAAATTGATGAAGAGTGGGCCATTCTCCGTCCTCGTTACCAGCATGACTGGTTAGCATGTATATCCATGAGCCCCACGGGGCTAGTCAGGGCAGTACGGGCAGCAGGTAACAGCGGCCAGGTGCTGTTAGGGGCACAGGGAGGATGCACGCATACAAGGGTACGTGCACAGCACGAGTCCGGGGGAAGGGCACACCTGGGAGGAGGCAGACTCCAGCGCCCTGACTGAGCCGGACTGTTGCTGCAGCCCTACCACCGAGGCTAACGGCTGCTGGCTTCCTAACGAACGGCCTCTGCCCCCGCACGGCTGCTCCCGTAACCACGTGTTGGGGCAGGGCCCCCCACGCTCTCCAGGCCAGCTGCAGCGTTCCCCAGTGGAGTGGGAAATGCAGAACTGTGTTGTGTACTCTTCAGGTGAGTGCTGGATAAAAGGAGCCAAAATAAGGCAGGAAAACAAAGAGGTAGCAGATTTAGCTTTGTGCTTCACGGATCTCACCTCCACACCGTATCCCCCGGGGCATCCAGGTCCCCTCGGGAGCATCCCGAGTGTTTGCCCCCCAACACGAGAGGTGGTCAGGTCGCTGGCCACCCCCGCCGGCAGCAGCGCAGCCCTCGGAGGGACCCTCGGCACAGATGCGGACTATGATAAGCCCAGTTAATGATGAATTAAGTAGCTGTTCCAGGAATCAATCATCATTTAATTGCCCTGTCAAGCAAACACTCTGCCTTGCTTCCTGGGCTCATTAGCGGGTTGCAACCACGTTGCACGTCCCCAGGCTCCCGAGTGAGAAGGTTAGCCCACCCTGGCCAAAGGCTTTCCCCTTCAGGACAGCACCCACGGAGGCTCGTGCCCTCGGGGAGCGGGGTCCCACTGCGCTGCCGCGCTCTTGCTGGTCCGAGGGCAGGGCACAGCGTGAACGCCTGTTCCTCACCCGGCTGTCGGGAACCAGCGTCACGGCCAGGTACAGCTGCCATAGCCCCAGGACAGAGGTGGGCCCGCTCCTGATGGAGCAGGAAAGTGCAGGAGATGTGGCTAGCACGCTTCCCAGAGCCCCAGCCCTCCTGGAAGCTCTCAGGAGGTGCTTTGGGGCTTCTAGGCAGAGGCCCAAGTCCTGCCAGGGCACAGTACCTCTGCCTCCGGCCACTCCAGCTTGTGATTCTGCCCAAGGGAAAACCATCTCGCAAAGGCTGCTGAGAAGCAAAAGCAGAGCATCGCAGGGAGGGAAGCTGGCATTCTGGAGAGGGAATGTGGGGAGGAAGGAAGGGCTGTGAGGGTTCGTGGACAACGTGTCTGGCAGGGGCAGACCAAGCCCTCTCTCAGCCCTAGGAGACCGCACTGCAGAGCGGATACCTGCCACGTCCCAGCCCTGAGCTCTGCAGGGTGAAGCACAGCTCGCGGGGAGAGGGGAGCGCTTTCATCAGCCCTGCAGACATGGCTGCAGAAAGCAGTCATGCTCTGGCCAACACACACGCCATGCTGCGGGTGCTCATCTCCACGCCGCTGCTCCTGCCTCGGCCACAGAACTGGCGTGCAGGGTGGGGGGACTGCTCACCCCTGGGGTGTGACAAAGCCTTCTCCGGTCCCAGGAAGGGTTGCTATGGCAGAAGCATCACGTGAGGAGGTGGCCAGGGGGTGGAAAGGGCAGGAGGGTGGGCGTGGGGGAGGGAGCTCTTGGCGGGGAGCAGCAGGGGAGGGTGATGGGGCATGACAGCCCCAGTGGCGCTGGCAGAGGTGGCACGCAGAGAAGCAAAGGGGCACGGTCGGGGCAGCAGTGGGAAAGGAAACGGTGGGCAAGAGGCACGGGGTGGGGGAAGCAAAGCGACACTTGAGCCAGGAAGAGAGCTGGGCCCTGGCCACTGGGATGGAGAAGAAAGGGACTGTGGAGCTGGTGGAGGGGAAAGAGTTGGTGAGGACCAGGGGGGAAGGAAGAAGGTGACACAGAGCCCATGGACATGGATTAGAGGGAGGGTAGCTGAGGCATTCGTGATGTAGAGCATCTAATTCACAACTTCGATGCAGCCTGTTTGATAGAGCTGGAAAGGAGTGAATAAAGCACTTGTTCTGATCTCCTGACAGGTAGAGAGCCAGTGCCTCGGCCACGGGCTCCTGGCTCCAACAGAGACTAAATTGCTCTGCGAATTGGGATGCGATGGGCTGCTTTTCATGGTTCGCAAGTCAAATTGTGCAATTTCCAGGTGGAAATCGAGTCTTTATTCTCCCTGATAAAATGTTGCTCTGCAGCAGCGTTTCGACCCAGCTGCGCTTAGAGCTGAGGCGCTGCTCCTAATGGTAAGGAACAGCAAATCCACCCCCGGGACTGGCAGGGAAGAGCTGGGCTGCTTCTGGAGGTGCCATGCCAGGGGCTCTGCAGGGCTGTGGGCTCCCCCACCGCCCCATCCCCAGCCCCAGTGCCCGACACGCTGCCTGTGAGCAACATCAGGGGAGCAGCGTGAGCTCCGCCGCCTCCAAACACTAGGAATCACGCTCCTAACACAACCCCAATCGGGGAGCGCCCGCAAGCAGCCCGCGCCCTGCTGCTGTCTGTGGCACTGGGGTCTGCGGGGCTGGCAGGGGGCTTGTGGCCTGCTGTCACCGCATCCCCCACCCCTGGCCGGGTACCGCACCAGCCCGGGGCCGTGGGGGGACCCCACAGCTCCTGCCCAGCCACAGTCTGCCCCTGCTGGCCGAGCATCCCCGGGGGCCGGCACAGCCGCCCCAACACCCCAATGCCAGCAGGACGTGCCCTGGTGGGATGCACCCCTCCGAGCCCTCCACTCGAGGCAGAGCGGGAAAGGGCTCACTGAGCTGGCAAGCGAGGAAGGAGGAAGCATGGAGGGCGATGGTAATAAAACACATGGTTGTGTGGGTGGCTAGGTGTATAATTAGCAGGTTTGGGCTCTCTCAGCATCCTTTTTTTAGCTGGAGACACAAACAAGTAAATAAGTTGGCTGTCAGGAGCTTCCGCAGGCTGTCCTGGGTGTGGGTCTCCCGGGTGTATTGGATCGGGGAGGAGAGGGGGCAACACAGGGGGGGCTGCTCCTGGGGGCTGCCCTGGTGCTGGGGGGCAGCAGGGTGGCCGTCGGGCGGCCAGCTGAGGTGGAGCAGAGCGATGACCTGGCTGGCAGCGTTGTGCCGGGGACGTAACCCAGAATGGGAAAGCTCTGGAGGTGCCAACAGTCACGCTGGGGCTGTCTTCTCAGCCCTGGGGCGCTCCAGCCAGCTTGGCACCCGAACAGCCTTCAGCCCTGCAGCACCCTCAACAACTAGCCCTAGCGACGGGCTTTAAAGGGGCACATGATGCCAACCAAGATTGACTGATAGCTCTCACTGGAGGCTTCTTCACAATCCTGTTTGAGGACCCAGGAGGGTTGATGGGAGGCAGTGGGGGTCAGGGCGATGACTCCCAGACAGGGAGGCTGCAGGGGCTGTCCCTCAGCATCTCCAGCCCTTTGAGGCACCAGGCAGCAAGATGAGCTTGGGAGGCCGTCAGGCTCTGACTGCTCATCTCAGCCACAGCATGCCAGCCCAGGGACAGGAGAGAGGGAGATCCCCTGTCTGCTGCCGCATCCAAATCACTGGTCTGGAGAAACATGAGCTCAGACCGGGAGGTTCAACCTCCTCTTCCTCAGCTCAGGACTGCCCTAAGGAAATACCCTAAGGCTGCTACACTGGAAGCTGTCTGGACAGAGGGGTGTTGGCACCCTACTCTCAGCACAGAAAGCCTGCTTAGGAAAGTCCACGCCTGTAGAGCTACCTGGAGCAAAACTCACTGACCCCTGGGCTCTGGGAAACATGAACGCTTCCAGCACAGGGGCAGCCCCATCCCTCGCCGAGACCAGGCTGCCGTCCCAGGGTGCCCATATGGACACCAAACCCGTGCTGTCAGGAGCATCTCACAGAGGTCCCCCAGGATGTGTTTATTACCAGCATGTTCTTGCTGCTGCTGAAAGATGCACAGAAGGTCGTGCTTGTGGATTGCAAGTTTGTTCATGGATGATTTTCCTACGCTAATCGTTACAGTCCCCATTTTCACATCTGGTTTTCTCCATTGCTATTTACACCCAGTATTAAACTGAACCTAGTGGGTATCCTAGACGGCTCCACATGCTTCTCCTCGCTTCCCCTGTTTCACCCATATGCTTTGCTCCAGTCCCAGCATCTCTACTTCAAGGCTCTTCTCCTTGAAGAAGTCCATGAAGTCCCACAGGCCACTGTCCCTTCATGGTTGGTGTTGCCCCGGGACCCTGCACCCCATCCTCCCCACTGCTCCCTCCCCATAGATGGCTCTGGGCTGCCTGATCCCATGGCACAAGGTGAGCATCACCCATGGGGAGCAGTGATACCATGTGCTGGAGCAGACCCGTCCCCCGCGCTTCCCTCTGGGACCAGTCCTGAGCCCCTCAGCCCTCCAGCCCAGCCTGGCCCAGAGCTGTGCCCTGGGCCCGCACCCCAGGGATGCTCCCCCTGACACAGCCTGTCACCAGCACAGAAGTGACAGAAGGACCCAGCTTTCTTCCAGGTCAGAGACCCACACTGTCTGAGACCAAGATGAGGATGGGGACGTAGCACGCGGTTGGCAGCCGGCATCGGGGGGGACAGCGATGTCCTCCCCTTCGCAGCTGTGCCTTGCTGATAGAGCAGCTCAGCTGCAGCACTTAACTCCATCCTCACATCTCTCTGCAAATCCCTCTCCTATCAATTGAAGCTGGCAATGTAAAGCGGCTGTTAAGGACTGCTCATTTGTCTCTGTTTAAAACATATCCATACTCAAATGATTCATAACCACCCTGGAGGCTACCGCATACCGGCACCCTCCTTTCCCCACCACCCTGTTTATTTTATCCACCGTATGCCTACCTTCAGCTCAGGGCTATTTCTACTTTGCTTACCGTGGCCTGATTCTCCTGGGGATTCACACAGTTCCTCTACAGTTCAGATGTTTAATTCATTTGCCAATGATTTGCTCTCTCTTTAAAACCAAACCTACACTGTGGACACGACACCTTTCTAGCTTATTTTTCCAAACCCTAAGTTTCCAAACACAGCCTGTATTTACCAGCAGTAAGCTGATCTCCTCTTCCAGCAAATAAGTGGATTGCTCTCTTCCCACTCTGGCCAACATCCGCAGCCTGAGACAAACTTCAAGGTGTTAAATTATTACCCAGGTCAAACAGGTGCAATACAAACCAGATGTTGAGCCTCTCTTTAATATTTGTTACTGTCAAAGAAATTGAACCCCCGGGTGGAGACGTGCCCTCTGTGTCTAAGGAGGCACAGTTCACGCTGGCAGGAGCTACAGGAGAGGTTTATTCTGTCTTCAGGCATACAGCGAGAGGAAAGGCAGCAGCTGCCCCCGGCCTTCCCATGGCTCTCGTCCGTCCTACAGTCCCAGGGGGCCAGGAGGATGATGCTAAATTATCTTCTGTATGGTATGGAAAGAGATGCTATGAAACAATGTCACATTTTCATGCCCTGTCAAGTCCTGACCATGCCTGGCTGAGGGGCACTCTGGGCTGCTCCTGCCTCTGACATCTGGATGCTTTCCCTCTCTCCCTGGCCCCTTTCTCCTCCCTGCCCACATCACCGCTGGATTTAGACCGGCGCTTCCCAGGACTGAGCTCAGGCTGCTGCTTGCGCCCGTCCGGTGTCGCGGAGTGTCGCAGGAGGTGGCTCTGCTTGGGGTGAGCAGCACCGGTGGTCCCGCAGGGGCTGAGCAAGGACATCCCGCTCACTTCGTTTCCCTGCTGCGTGGGGATGAGCCCCAGCACCCTCCGCCTTGCCCTGCCCTCCCACCTTGGAGGCTGGGAGGGTTTGCAGAGAAACCTCTGCCCAGCCCAGGAGCAGCACTGCCACGGCCGCCACACACGGCGTCGCATCTCTGAGCTGGCGCACGTGTGCCCCGGCCCGATTTCTCAGGCCAACAGTTGAGTCTCCAGACGTACAGCTTGGAGACCGATGCTGTGACAGGCTCTGCTTTTCAAAAGATATCTGAAGTGTTTCACTCAATAACGACGCTGGTTGAAGCGATGCACCTGAAAAATGCTGGAGATCAGCAGAGCCTCCCCTTCCAGGCTGAGCAAAGCGTTTGGGCTGGTTTGCTGCCTTTTTCACTTGACAGAGTGAGAAGCAGCAACAGAAAGACAATTTGAAGGAAATCTGTAACAGACTTTTTTTTTCCCTCTCTAATGCTGTGGCCTGGCCCTTCAGCCAGAAAAGTCGATCATTTGCCCATCTCTAATTCTACAGAATTAGAGGCTGAAGACCTTGCTTGAAATTACCCCCTGAAAGCGGCAGCAGAGCCGCATCCTGCGAGCGGTGCCTGGCAGTCCCAGGCTCAGGGACAGGCCTTTAGAAAACAGGCAGGGAAGAGCCAAAATCTGCCCGATTCAGAGACCATGCTTGCAAGCGAGCTGCAAAACAATTCCAAGCACAGATATTAAACAGGAGGGAGGGCGATGAAGGGGTAAGAGAGACTCGGGGAAGGGGTACTGTGTGTCAGTGTCTGGGGTCTAATGCTGATAGGGACAGGGTGGCACTAGGGCCACCCAGCAAGGAAGGCAGCGGGCAGGAAGGGCAGAGCTTCGGGCTGCCCGCTGAGGTCGAGGATGCTCCTGGGAAGCTGTGAGCACATCCCACCCCACGCAGCGGGGCCGTGGAGGGGGCAGCCAAACCACGAGGGCCTGAAGCGCCCACGGCCGCATCGGGGGGCCATTCCGCACAGCCCGCAGGCTGCTCCACCACAGGCTGCGGGGCCGAGCAGGACTGGCCCCTCCAGGGCTTGCTCCGTCAAGCTTGCAGGTGGCAGAGGGGGATTTTAATGGGTAAGTTTTTGCCATGCGTTTGGTCACCTCTCTGCAAGCAAAGATGACATCCGCAGGCTGGGCTGAGGGCAGCGAGGGGTCGGGTACCGCACAAAAGCAGGGATCCGGTGTACAAATTCACGGCGCCGGAGCTGCAGCAAATTACTCATTCTTTAACAATGGTGTTCGTTACCTGCCTCTGATGGTGGTTCAGGGAGCCGAAGCGGAGCGGATTCAGCTCCCCAAAGCTTTAGCTCTGCCAGCCATTTTCATGACACAAGAAACTTTTGCCGGAAAAATGCAGTCACTACATTTTGGCTTGGGTAATTCCTTCTCCTGACAGCCTACAAAGTAACCAGCTATTATCCTCCAGAGACCAAGGCTTTTTTTCTCCTGGTGCGTTGCAGGCAGGCTCAGACCCCACTCCTTTGGTTATCCCCGGTATTTACACAGCACTACCTTCCTCCCAGGAAAAAGGTTTCTGCTGGTGGCAGATCCCAAGCTGATGAAAAGGGAAATTATTTTTTTCAGAAGCAAAGCAGGCAGCCCAATAAAGCGGGTTTGGGGAGAGCAGCACGGCTTTTGCGAAACCCGCAGCAGCTTCGGAGAAGGAATTATAAACAGGCACTGGGCAGAGGCGGAAAGCGCTTCTCGTCGAAACTCCTGAACGTGCAGCTCTTCCCCCAGACACAAGCCAAGTCCGGAGGGCTACAGGGAGACGGTGCTGCTCAGGGGAGTTGGCTCCTCGGCACCGCTCGTAGCACTGGCAGCAGCCCTCTCAGCTGAGGTCTCTGGACCATTCCCTAGAGATGCCCAGCCCGGGGTGGCTGGCAGCGGGGTGGCTCCCACCAGCTGCTGAAGCTCCTCAGCAGAAGGAAAGCAACCCCCAAACTTCAGCCAGCAGATGAGCTGTCTCCCGGGGAGGGAGCCCTGAAGGCTGCCTGGGTCCAAGGTGCCATTGCGGTTGCTCCGAGGTACCTGGCCCCCAAACTTTTGCTGAAACCCTTACACGTCGCCCACCCCCCGAGCCTCCGAACAGGTAATTCTGTCCCGCTTTCTCCCAGTCGCAGCCCTGCAGCTTGACACCCCCGGCCACAGCTCCCGACCCCTTCGGGGCCAGCCCAGGCTCGGTGGCTGGGGGCTGCCTTTCCCCGCGGGAAGGAGCCTGGGGAAGCTGCGGAACCCCCCGCCCCCCCGAGCCCGGTGCGCGGGTCCTTACCTGCGAGCCGCCGCGGGGC